>Ga0209487_1000230_pt1 | contig 50548 bp, 46 predicted proteins | sample Poulit2012_FD_187524 | JGI IMG/M metagenome (GOLD analysis project Ga0209487, IMG submission 187524) | Agricultural soil microbial communities from Georgia to study Nitrogen management - Poultry litter 2012 (SPAdes) (version 2) | ecosystem: Environmental > Terrestrial > Soil > Agricultural land... | reverse complement strand
CAGCTCTATGGGTTTTAGGTTAATTGTGGGTGTTGTACTTCTAACTATCGATTTAATCATAAGTTTTCGTCCTATCTATAAATTACTTGGTCTAATTTGTATCTTTGTGCCGCTGATTTAAAAATTATTTATGTTTCGTTGGTTTTTAGCCTTTTTAGGATTTATTATATATCGTTTTCCAGGTGGCATTATTGGTTTCCTTATAGGCTATTATATAGATCAGATTCAAATTACCACTACTCGTACCAATCCGCTAAGGAGTCAGGTTTCGCCTGCCGATTTTGAGTTAAACTTATTGTCTTTGGCCTCTGTAGTTATTAAGGCCGATGGGAATGTAAGCAGGAAAGAGTTGGATTATGTGCGCATGTACTTCGTGCAAGCCTATGGAAAAGATAGAGCCAATGCTACTTTTAGAACCTTTAATGAGGAGATAAAAAAACGCGAAGTAAATATTCAAAAGATTAGTGACTATCTTCGTCCACGCACCCGATACGAAGCTCGATTACAAATAGTACACTTCCTGTTTAGTGTAGCCGATGCCGATGGGTATGTGTCGCCACTAGAAGTAGATAAAATTAGATCTATAGCTAATTATCTTTCTATACGTCTTGCTGACTTTGAAAGTATTAAAGCGATGTTCTTTAAGTCGGTCGATAGTGCTTATACTATTTTAGAGATTGACAAATCCGCCACCGATAACGAGGTAAAAGCAGCTTATAGAACTATGGTTAAGAAATACCATCCAGATAAACTACAGCACATGGACGAAGCTTACCAAAAAGGCGCCGAAGCAAAGTTTAGAAAAGTACAAGAAGCCTACGAACAAATTCAGAAGGAGCGTGGGATGTAGGATAGGTTTAATCGCTCCTAATGTTTGTTATCTAGACAAGTTTTGCAACACCAAAAATGGGATGTGAATATGAAGTCCAATCTTTTCGATGGTCGATTGGTATAATACATTTTCTAAATAGGAGTGACGGGTATTTACCATAACCAACATATCTATCTTATTTTCTTTGACAAAAGTATTGATGCCCGAGGTGATATCCGGACTAGAATTTACGTGACTGCTAACTTCATTTTTAGAAAACTTGTCTTTTAATAGCTGTTTGTTGTCTTGTTTACGTTTCGATAGATTTGGAAATTTTGAAACATGTAATAAATGAATTTGCGTGTTAAAACGCTTTGCAATACCACTGACTAACGCTAGTTCTCTAGATTTATACGGCAGCATATAATCTGTAGGGAACAATAAGTTTTGTGGTGCCGCATTATTATATTCGGAAGGAACCGCTAGAACAGGACAGTTTACATATTTTATTACCTGAAGCGTGTTGCTTCCAAAAGTGATGTCTTTGTCTTCGGATTCCCCTTTAGTACCCATCACTACCAAATCGATGTTTTTCCGATTCACCAGTTCGTTTACCGAATCGACTAGTTGACCAAAATCGGATATAGTTTCAAAGCTATGCTCTGGGTTATTAGTAAAAGCACTTATTTTGTTTTTAAACGCTGCAAGCGATTTTTTTGATTCCTTATGGATCCGGTCGCTAATAGTCACAAACTCATCTTCTTCCATACTTTCGTTCATCGTCGCATATACTTCGTCTGCATAAGCATGAAGGATATATATCCTTACCGGAGAAGCCTTGTAAATCTCTACAGCGTATTTTAAAGCATTCAAGGAATTATCAGAAAAATCAGTCGGAATTAAGATGGTTTGCATAGGTGGTATTTTTAAAGTATACGTAAAAGTAAGACTTTTATATTGAAGTGAACATGATAAGTGTCAATCTAAATAATATTAATTATCTCATTTTATTTAGAAAAGGATATTTGTTTTGTTAAACATACTGGGTAATTTTATATTTAGTTCATGTATATTTACTTTAAAACGTCTTGGTATTTGCAGTTAAAAATCTCTATAAAATTCTTAACTAATTTTTCCTTAAAAACACTTGTAGCTTAAAAAATTTATCTACTTTTGGCACACCTAAATTAGGCCTCGGTGGCGGAATTGGTAGACGCGTTGGATTCAAAATCCAATTTTCTCACGAAAGTGTGGGTTCGATTCCCACCCGAGGTACCAGAATCAATACATAAAAGTGTTGGTGACTATAACTTAAGTGTGTTTTGCTTTTAATTTGTACGATGGCTGTACAAGTTAGTTGTAAAGCACACTTTTTTCTTTTTAGAAGCTTATGTGCTAAATAAACTAAGCTTTATAGTATTGCTTCAAACTATTGGTAAAATAAAAGGAGTCAGTTATTTCTACTACTAAATCACTTAGTTCCCTAACTTGCTTATATTTGTAGTGTTAGCAGATTTGTAAACAAAATTTAAAATGCAATACACAAAAGATTCAAAGAAGCAATTGCAATATGATGTTGCTTATTTAAGGATGGCGAAAGAATGGAGTAAGTTGTCTTATTGTAAGCGTAAACAAGTAGGTGCGCTCATCGTAAAGGACAAGATGATTATAAGCGATGGCTACAACGGTACACCTACAGGTTTTGAAAATATTTGTGAAGATGAAGATGGCATTACCAAGTGGTATGTGCTGCATGCCGAGGCAAATGCTATTTTAAAAGTAGCTTCTTCTACCAATTCTGCCGAGGGCTCTACGTTATATATCACCATGTCGCCATGTAAGGAGTGCAGTAAACTCATTCATCAAGCAGGAATAAAACGGGTGGTGTATAATGATCATTACAAGGATGAATCGGGGTTAGACTTTTTAAAAAAGGCTGGAGTTAGCATAACACACATTGAAGACTTAGGACTATAGATGAATAGACGTACCATACTTTTTCCTATTTTTATATCGCTCGCAGTAGTATTGGGAGTGATAATAGGAGCACGTCTTAACTTTCCTAATGATTCAGAAAAAAGCACTACGAAGCATCAAAAGTTATTCCGACTTCTCGATATATTAGATAGAGAGTATTTAGAGGGCGTTAACACCGATAGCATTGTCGACTTAACGGTGCAATCTATTCTAAGTGCTTTAGATCCGCACTCTACGTATATCACAGCAGATAATTATTTGGAAGCTTCCGATGAGATACATGGGTCTTTCTATGGAATTGGCATTCGATTTTACACCTACAAAGATACTATTGCTGTAACCGAGGTGTTGCCAAATGGACCTGCAGAAAAAGCTGGAATAATCAATGGCGACCGTATCTTATCTGCAGATGGTAGGAAACTACATGACCAAAACATAGATAGAGATTCTCTGGTAAGTATTTTGCGAGGTAAAGAAAAAAGCAATGTCTTATTGGAGGTGTATAGAAAGCTGGAGAATGAAAAACTAGCTTTCGATGTGCAGCGCAACCTAGTGCCAATACAAAGTGTAACTGCATCCTATATGCTAGATAACGAGTTGGGCTATATAAAAATAGAACAGTTTACCGAGAATACCGACCAAGAGTTCCGTCTTGCATTAAACAAGTTATTAAAAGAAGGCATGGCGTCTATTGTGCTTGATTTGCGTGATAATGCAGGGGGGTATGTTGGTCAAGCACAGCGCATTATGGAAGAGCTTACACCTAAAGGTACACTGTTGTATAGTACGAAGGACCGGTCTGGAAATGAGAAAAAATACTTTTCTAAAAAGGGTAGAAAACACGACTTCGAAAGAATATACGTATTGATTAATGAAAGGTCTGCATCGGCTAGTGAAATGTTGGCAGGCGCTATTCAAGATAATGATTTAGGAACCATTGTTGGTCGACGTTCTTTTGGGAAAGGCTTAGTACAAGTAGAGCGGCCACTTGGCGATGGTAGTGCAGTATGGATTACCGTAGCGCAATATTACACCCCTACAGGTCGATCCATTCAACGGCCATATAACAATGGGAAAAGAGCTTATTTTGCACACGCTGATTCTAGATATTTAGACGCTAAGTTCGAGGATGTAGACAAGATACCCGACTCCTTACGTTATGAAACTCCAAAAGGAAAAGTTGTGTATGGTGGCGGTGGCATCTATCCAGATGTTTATGTGGCTGAGTTAGAGAGTAAACAAGATGTGTCTATTCAGCGAATTTTAAGCCATGGGTTTATACAGTTTTTTGCTTTCGAGTATATCGACTCCCATCCTGATTTATTTAGAGGATTTAATAAAGAGGAGTTTATTAATGGTTACGAACCTACCGATCGTCTACTAAAGGAGTTTATGGAGTACTCGCATTTAGATAGAATAGATGTGGAGTGGGGAAAATACCAAGAGGAGTTGTCGAGTATGCTAAAGGCAAATTTAGCGATGCAACTGTTTGGAAAAGATGCTTATTATAGAACTTTATCGGATAGCGATAAGGTCATCCAAAAAACAAGACAGCTAGAGCTAATAGCTAGGTAAGCTTATCGTACGTGCTACAGCAGTACAGAATACTGCACAGCGATTTCTTGACTAATTATTTTGAGTTAGAAACCACCTTCTTTGCTTTGTTTACAATTAGAATAAGGACAATTCCACAAGCTAAAGCTAGTATAGAAATTATGGCAATCATACTATCTCCAGCAAATAAATTATCGAAATCTAATTTGGTTACATTCAAAATAATCATCAATGCACTTGCAATAAGAAATATGTAAGTAAATACTTTCATGGCTTTAATTAATTAAATAGTTCTTGAATATTGGCGGTAAATAACTTTACTGCAATCGCTAACAAAATTACACCAAATATTTTACGAATCACCTCAATTCCGTTTCTACCTATTAGTTTTTGTATTCTGGAAGATGTTTTAAGCACTATATATACTAAAACCATATTAGCAACAACCGCTCCAATAATCACTTCTATTTGATATTCAGCACGTAAAGATAATAGGGTTGTAAGGGTACCAGGCCCTGCCAATAATGGAAATGCTAATGGGAATACCGTAGCAGAAGTAACCCCATGGTCACTATCTTTAAAGAAGGTAATTCCTAATATCATTTCTAAGGCTATGAATAATAAGACTAAGGATCCTGCAACAGCAAATTCATTTGCATTTATCCCTATTAAGCTTAAAATACTCTCCCCTATAAATAGGAAAATAATCATCACCACACTAGCCACTAGTGATGCTCGTCCTGAATTGATATGCCCTACTTTTTCACGTAAAGAAATGACTATAGGAATGCTTCCTATAACATCAATTACGGCAAAAAGAACCATCGAGGCAGTTGCGAAATCCTTAAAATCAAAGCTCATTATTCGTAATAGTAAAATTTAAGGACAAAAATATCTATAATTATTCGAATCTAGTAATAAAAATAGATTAAATTGGATGAGGCTATTTCTTAATATTAGTGCTTGATTATGGTGCTATTATAAGTACACTACCCTTGTAGCGAAACCATTTTATCATTTTTAAATTTTAATAGCTATAGACACCAATTTTAATAACTTCTATTTTCATTAGAAAGATAGCCATGTTTTTAATCTTATCCTAAACTTGGGATATTCTATTTGCGAAATGTATTATCTTTGCCGTATGTTTCAAATAGGAAAAACCATAGTATCCGACGAGCTGATCGAAAAAGACTTTGTATGCAATTTAAATGCATGCAAGGGAGCTTGTTGTATTGAGGGCGATGCAGGTGCGCCAGTAGAAAAAGAGGAGGTGAAAATCCTAGAGGATATTTACGATAAGGTAAAGCCTTTTCTACGTCCCGAAGGAATAGCAGCGATAGAAGCGCAAGGAACTTCTATAGTGAGTGAATGGGGGGAGTTAGAGACTCCACTTATCGATGGGCGCGATTGTGCATATGTTACTTTTACCGAGACTGGCATAGCTAGCTGCGGAATAGAAGATGCGTATAATGCGGGGGTTATTGATTTTAAAAAACCCATTTCTTGTCACCTATATCCAGCAAGGGTTAAGCAACATTCTTCCTTTGCATCTGTAAATTATCATAAATGGGATATATGCGATGCTGCCTGTTCTTTAGGAGCCGAATTGCAGGTGCCTGTATATAAGTTTTTAAAAGAGGCATTGATAAGAAAGTTTGGCGAAGCTTGGTATGAAGACTTAGAAAAAGTAGCCGAAGAATATAAATAGTTTAAGCTTTTAATACATATAAAAAGGGCTGTAGTTACCGAAACTACAGCCCTTTTATTATATAAAGAAACTATGCTTATTTGTTTTTCTTTCTATTGTAGCTCGAATGGTACTCTTCGAGTAAGTTGATATAAGCTTTGACTAAGTCTTTAGATTCCAATAGAATACTGAAATATAGCGTAGTGTTTCTTGGACTAGACTCTTCTTTTCGAGTACGTGAAATTTGTTTTGCTACCTTATCGGAAATCTTATTTAAGAGTGCCGTTTCTTTTTTGAGTATGCTATCAATTTTCTCAAACTCACGTGCCGTGAATATTACATGAATCTCGTCTAGCATCTCTTTAATAGCTTGGTTGATTTCTTGTAAATCCTTTATTTGATTAAATCGCAAGGCTTTGTGGTTGTTGTTTACATACTTGTAGCTGTCTTTTGCGATAGTGTTTAAGGAGTTTGCAATGTCGGTAAGGCATCCTAAAATAATGATATAGAAGTTACTTCCGCGAACACTGGTTTCGTCAAGGTTTTTGATGAAGTAAAATATATTGTCACGAAGTTCGTCTATTTCTTCGTTTAACTTTCTCACTCCTTTTCTACTTTTCTTGAGCTTAGCTTTGTCCTGCTTGGATAGGCCTCGAAGCGTATCTCTGTAAATCTTACCAGTACGGTTTGCTACGTTTACAATGTTACCAGCGCTTTCCTCAATAATTCCTTGTACGGTTTTACTCTCTGTTTTCTTAAGTTTTGAACTGGTAATCGGTTCGGACTTTCTTTTGTGTGAAATATAGTTTCTAGTTAAAACTAGTACTACCAATAGAAGTAGGATGGCTATCATTACTTCTTGACCAATAAAGATTAAGTAAGCAAATGTAGCTGCAACGGTAAAGGCAATAATGGCAGTAAAGAACCAGCCTGCTACTACCTTAAGCACTCCTGCTATACGGTATACGGCACTATCGCGTCCCCATGCACGGTCGGAGAGGGAAGTACCCATTGCCACCATAAAGGTTACGTAGGTAGTGGATAATGGTAACTTGAACGAAGTAGCGATTGAGATAAGAATTCCAGAAACCATTAGGTTTATAGAAGCTCGAATCATATCGAACGATGGTTTCTCGGTGGTCTTGTAGTGCATTTCTACCGTGTCTGGTTGTTTAAACCTACTATCTATATAATCCCTGGTTTTCTTTGGTAAGATATAGTTTATTCCATCGGCTATTTGCGTACTAGTGCGCACTATTAATCTAGACATAAAGTTTGGCTCAAAGCGTTCTTGTAAACTGCTTTGGCTAGCTAAGCTTAATTCAGTTTGCGATACGGTTTTTGATTTTTTAGAAAACCAAAGTGTCAATACCATGATACCTCCAGCTAAGAATAAATAGCCTGGATGTGCGGTAACCGCTTCGCTTAATACTCCCATAGAGAAGTTTGAAGCTTCTACTCCAGAAGCGCTCCAAGCTTCGTAAGAAGATAGTGCAGCCAATGGTACTCCAATAAAGTTTACTAAGTCGTTTCCAGCAAACGCTAAAGCTAAACCAAAGGTTCCAACTGCGATTACAATGATTAGGATGCTTCGTTTAAAAATAGTGATAAATAACTGCGATAGAACTACTAAAACAACAAAGCTTATAAGTAATATCAACAAGCCTTTCGACTCAAGAAGGTCGGCTATGCCACCATAAAAAGGGGTTTCTTTTAAACCTTTAATCACTATAAAATACCCTAAACCAGTTAATGCTACTCCTCCGAAAATTGCACCGAAAGCACGCATTTTTTCTTGGTAATGAAATGTAAATATCAGTCGTGATATATACATTACAAAAGCACCCACACTAAAGGCTATGAGTATGGATAGGAAGATTCCGGATATGATTTCTGTTGCCTTTGAAGTGTTGATGTATTGCCATATGGCTGCTATAGGCTCGCCGTTTGCAGCTATTTTAATAAAAGACATCATTATCGCTGCTCCTAATAGCTCGAACACAATAGATACCGTGGTAGAGGTAGGTAGGCCTAAGGTATTAAAAAAGTCAAGAAGGAGGATATCGGCAATCATAACCGACATAAAGATGATCATTACCTCGTTGAAATAAAACCTCTCTGGGACGAAAATCCCCGACCTTGCAATTTCCATCATTCCACTGGAAGTAACAGCACCAAAAAACACACCTAAACTGGCGATGGTGAGAATGGTTTTAAAAGAAAGAGCTTTAGAACCTAAAGCAGAGTTTAAAAAGTTTACAGCGTCGTTGCTAACGCCTACTATTAAATCGGCAATCGCTAGGATTGATAATGCGGCTAGCATTAATAAATAAATATTGTCCATGTAGTTTTAGTAACTATTATTTAACGCAAATATCGGAATTTATAAACCTTCCAATGTTACCAAATGTTTAACAATGGCTTTTTATTAGAAGCGTTTTACAATTCTAATTCTCCTTAGTTAGGTGGATTAAGTCGTTGCAAGGCTTTATAAATCGATTATAAAATAACTATCTTGCACTAAAACTTAGCTTATTATGATGGAATGGGAAAGCCTTCTCTCTTTGCGACGTCAAGGAGATACAGAACCACGATTACGTGTGGAACAACAACCAACTCGACTTGGGTTTGATGTAGATTACGATCGAATAGTATTCTCTTCGGCGTTTCGTAGCCTACAGGATAAAACTCAAGTAATTCCGTTGTCTAAAACCACTTTTGTACATACCCGACTTACGCATAGTATGGAGGTTTCTGTGGTAGGACGGTCCATAGGGCGATTGGTAGGTCAAGCCATTATAGAGAAGCGACCAGAGCTATATAAAGTTTTGGGATATGAGTTCAATGATTTTGGAGCTATTGTTGCCGCAGCAGCTTTGGCGCACGATATTGGAAACCCGCCTTTTGGACATAGTGGAGAGCAAGCTATTGGCCGATTTTTTTCTCATGGAAAAGGGAAGCGTTTTAAAGATCAATTAACGCCAGAGGAGTACCAAGATTTAATCGATTTTGAAGGGAATGCGCAAGGTTTTAAAATGTTGAATGAATCTCGTGATGGGATGCAAGGTGGACTTAGACTCTCGTTTGCTACTTTGGGTGCCTTTATGAAATATCCGAAAGAATCCCTGCCTAAGAAACCTACAAGTGGAGCCAGCGATAAAAAGTTTGGGGTCTTCCAATCGGATAAAGAGTTTTTTCATAAAGTGGCAAGAGAGCTAGAGCTAAAACCTATAGAAAGTGATGGAGTAGTGCGCTATCATAGACATCCGCTTGCTTTTCTGGTAGAAGCAGCCGATGATATATGTTATACCATTATCGACTTTGAAGATGGAATAAACCTAGGTTGGATTCCTGAGGAGTTTGCGTTGGAGTACCTTATGAATCTTGTAAAGGATACGCTGATTGTAGAAAAGTATAATAAGCTAACAAGATCCTCGGATAGGTTAGCCTATTTACGCTCTTTGGCAATTAATACCTTGGTGAATGAGGCAGTTACTATTTTCATTGAGAATGAAGAAGCTATTTTAAAGGGAGAGTTTAATACGGCATTATTGGATAAAAGTAAATACAAAGCACAAATTGCTGATATTATCCGTTTGAGTGTAAACAAAGTTTATAATAGCCGAGAGGTTGTAAATAAAGAGATTGCGGGATATAAAATGTTGGAAACTCTCTTAGAGGCCTATACTACTGCGTTTGAACACCACTTTAAGGGGGAGGCGACTTCTTATGATAAACTTTTGTTGATGGAGTTTCCTTACTTAAAAGAAGAACTATCGACCTATGAATATCTTATGCAAGCTTGTGACTTTGTAGCTAGACTTTCTGATGGGAAAGCAGTACGCTTATTTAATCGCCTTCAAGGAGCAGTTTAATCTAATGACTGTAATGCGGTAAGAATATCGGTGGTAGAAATACCTACAAGCTTTTCTAGTTCCGCTACACTAGCGTGTGTTGGAAATTCATCTGGGATGCCAAGGCTTTGTACAGAAGTCTTATATTGGTGTTGGTGTGCAAATGCCTGAATGGCTTGTCCCACACCACCTTCCAACACACCGTCTTCGATGGTAACTATATGCTTGTACTTTTTAAACACCTTGTGAAGTAGTGCCGTATCTAACGGTTTAATGAATCGGAGGTCATAGCAACCTACCTTTTCTGGTGCAGCGTATGCTTTTATAGCATCTATTGCGTGATGTAGAGTAGGACCGACGCAAAGAATAGCTATTTCGGTACCTTCTTTTATTTCTATTCCTTTTCCGATTTCTATTTTGCCAAAAGGCACTTGCCAGTTTAAATCCCTTCCTCTACCTCTTGGATATCGGATGGCTATTGGGCCATCGGTGTAAGTTTCTGCTGTGTATAATATTTGTCGTAAGGACACTAAATCACTCGCGGCAAAAACGATGAGGTTTGGAATACATTTTAAATAGGCGATATCGAATATCCCATGATGAGTAGCTCCATCTTCGCCTACCAATCCCGCCCGATCTATGCAGAATACTACAGGTAGTTTTTGCAAGCAAACATCGTGAATTACCTGATCGTAGGCTCGTTGTAAAAACGTAGAATATATGGTGCAATATACACGTAAACCTTGTGTAGCCATTCCAGCGGATAGAGTAACCGCATGTTGTTCGGCAATACCAACGTCTATAGCACGTTCGGGAAGTTCTTCCATCATATACTTCAACGAACTTCCTGTTGGCATGGCAGGGGTAATGCCAATGATCTTTTCATTTTTTTTGGCTAACTCTAATAAAGTCCATCCAAAAACATCTTGGTATTTTGCAGGTAAACCATTTGTATCCTTTGGAAGTAAATCGCCTGTAGTAGCATCAAATTTACCTGGTGCGTGATATACCACTTGGTTTTCCTCGGCTTGTTTAAGTCCTTTGCCTTTGGTGGTTAAAACATGCAATACCTTTGGACCAGGGTGCTTTTTTAGTTTTTTAAACCATGCTAGTAAAGTTGGAATATCGTGTCCATCAATAGGACCAAAGTATTGAATTCCCAATGCTTCAAAATACTGAGAAAGGGTTTCTTGTGATTCATGTGCCTTGGCAAAGGCGTTTTTTAATGCGCCAACACTTGGGTCTATTCCAATTTCGTTGTCGTTTAAAATTACCAACATGTCGGTTTGTGTTGCTCCAAGATGATTCAAGGCTTCCATGGCCATTCCCGATACTATGGAAGCATCGCCAATAATAGCGATATGCTCCTTGTCTTTGTTCTGTAATTTAGCGGCCATGGCCATACCTAAGCAAGCAGAGATAGAAGTGCTGCTGTGGCCTACGCCAAAAGAGTCGTAGATACTTTCTGTTCTGCAAGGGAACCCACTTATTCCATGCAGTTGCCTGTTTGTATGAAACTGCTTTTTTCGTCCAGTAAGAATTTTATGAACGTAGGCTTGGTGGCCTACATCCCACACCAATACATCTTCTGGTGTATTATAATAATAGTGTAAAGCTAGGGTAAGTTCTACTACTCCAAGGCTAGCACCAAGATGTCCTTCTTTAGTGGCTACGGCTTGAATGATAAACGAACGCAATTCTTGTGCTACTTGTGGTAATTGCTCCCTTTTAATTTTCTTTAAATCTTCTGGATATTCAATCCTGTCTAACAGATTCTTTTGCATGCTGCAAAGATACGTTTTGAAATTGTATTTTTGTGAGTCAGAAAAATAATCTACCTATGCTTATACAACCATTTGATTCTACTTACTTTATGCGTCAGGCTTTGATAGAAGCCGAGAAAGCTTTTGCCAAAGGTGAAGTGCCTATAGGAGCCGTTGTGGTATCTAACGATCGCATAATTGCTCGTGCGCATAACTTAACCGAAACTTTAAACGATGTTACGGCACATGCCGAGATGCAAGCTATAACGTCTGCAGCGGAGCATATTGGTGGAAAGTACTTACAGGATTGCACTTTATATGTTACAGTTGAGCCTTGTCAGATGTGTGCAGGTGCATTGTATTGGGCACAGATAAAGAAAATCGTGTATGCTGCATCTGATGAAGAGCGTGGGTGTATAGCGATGGGAACTAAATTACATCCGAAAACTAAAATAGAAGGTGGTCTGTTGGCAGAGGAAGCAGCTTCGTTGATGCAAGATTTTTTTAGGAATAGGAGATAAATAAAAGGAAAATAAAAAAGCCACACTAAATTTAGCGTGGCTTTACAATTCCTATATATTATATAAAATTGTTGTCTTATTCGTAAGCAATACGTACTTGTGCTGCTACAGGGCCTTTTCTTCCCTCTTCTATCTCGTAAGTAACTTCGTCACCCTCTTGGATAGTTTCGCCATCTAGGCCAGTAACGTGTACAAAGATGTCTTTCCCTGTATCGTTGTCTGTAATAAATCCGTAGCCTTTAGACTCGTTGAAAAATTTAACTGTTCCTTTCATTGTAATAATTAATGTTGTTGTAAACAACAAAGGTATGAAAAATTAAGTCACAGCCATGTAATATCTAACAATTCTTCATTATTATTTTTCATTCCTTTTTATATCTTCCTCCTCTTTTTGAAAATTTTTCATTTTCTGCAGGTTTTCATTAGTAAGCATGTAATCTTTTATTTTTTTACCTTTAGAACGGTAAAAAATAAAAGCAGGCATCCATATAAAAGCTCCTACCATTATGGTAATACCAATCACTATATCACCCGTTGATTCATCATTGGACTTTATTATAAATCCAGTAATGAGTCCAAGGAGAAGGAGAATAAAAAGGGTGCTAATGAAAACTCGCATAGGCTTCTATTAATGCTTTTAATTATTATTCTTTAACCTCTATTTTTAGTCCTAAATCATCAAGTTGTTCTTGATCTATAGTTGCGGGTGCATCGATCATTAAGTCGCGGCCCATGTTATTTTTAGGGAAAGCAATAAACTCTCTAATGGTTTCCTGACCACCTAAAATAGCGGTTAATCTATCCATACCAAATGCAATTCCTGCGTGTGGCGGTGCACCGTACTCAAAGGCTTTTAGTAAGAAACCAAACTGTTTTTGAGCTTCTTCCTTGGTAAAGCCAAGGTGCGTAAACATCGTGTCTTGCATCTTTCTATCGTGTATACGAATTGAGCCTCCACCTATTTCGTTCCCGTTCAATACTAGGTCGTAAGCATTTGCTTTGACTGTAGCTGGATCGGTTTCTAATAACTCTAACTGTCCTTCTTTTGGTGCAGTGAACGGGTGGTGCATAGCATGGTATCTTTGCGAATCCTCATCCCACTCCAATAAAGGGAAGTCTATTACCCAAAGTGGAGCAAATTCTTCTGGATTACGCAACTCTAATCGCTCTGCCATTTCCATACGTAAAGCACTTAGCTGCCCGCGCACCTCGTTTTTATCGCCCGATAACACACAGATTAAATCGCCTGGCTTAGCTCCGGTGGCTTCTGCCCATTTGGCTAGATCTTCTTGGTCATAGAATTTATCTACAGACGAACGGAAGCTTCCATCTTCATCGCATCGTACGTAAACCATTCCTTTAGCGCCTACTTGTGGACGACGTACCCACTTTATTAAATCGTCTATCTCTCTTCTAGAATAGGAGTTTGCTCCAGGCACAGCAATTCCAACTACCAACTCTGCTTGGTTGAAAATGTTGAAGTCTTTGTGTTGTGCTACTTCGTTAAGCTCGCCAAACTCCATCCCGAATCGGATGTCTGGCTTGTCGTTTCCATACTTTCTCATAGCCTCGTCGTAGGTCATTCGCGGAATGGCTCCTTCGATTTTCACGCCTTTTAACTCGTCCAATAAATGTACTAGCAGTCCTTCAAAAGTTTGCAGTACGTCTTCTTGGGTTACAAACGCCATCTCACAATCTATTTGTGTGAATTCTGGCTGACGATCGGCACGTAAGTCTTCGTCTCGGAAGCAACGCACAATCTGGAAGTATTTATCCATTCCACCCACCATCAGCAACTGTTTAAAAGTTTGTGGTGATTGGGGAAGCGCATAAAACTGTCCTTTGTTCATACGCGATGGTACCACAAAGTCACGTGCTCCCTCTGGTGTAGATTTAATTAAATATGGAGTTTCTACTTCTATAAAATCTTCGTTCGATAAATAGTTTCGAACGGCCATAGCAACCTTATGCCTGAAAATAAGCTTTTCGCGTATAGGGTTTCTACGGATATCTAAGTAACGGTACTTTAAACGTAGTTCTTCTCCGCCATCGGTTTTATCCTCAATGGTAAAAGGAGGGGTTTTTGAGCTGTTAAGGATGTCTAGTTCCGAAACCAAAATCTCGATATCACCTGTTGGGATATTCGGATTTTTTGATTGACGCTCTATGACCTTCCCGGTAACTTGAATAACGAACTCACGGCCCAAATGCGATGCTTTTTCAAAAAGCTCTTTGGAGCTTCTTTCTCCGTCAAAAATAAGTTGGGTAATGCCGTAACGATCTCTAAGGTCTACCCATACTAAGAAACCTTTGTTGCGCACATTTTGTACCCATCCGCTTAGGGTAACTTCTTTATCGATATCGCTGGTGCGTAATTCGCCATTGGTGTGTGTTCTGTACATAATTTATCGTAATCTTGAATTGCTATAATAGCAAACTATATTGTTTTTACTGTCTTAAATATTTTGTGCAAAAGTACATAAAATCAAGCTAACCTAGGTTATTTAAATTTCAGCTTGACGTATACGTAGTTTTTTACGCTGTGCACGGCGTACTTTTCCACGTTCTACTACATAGAATAATAATGGAACTATTACTAGGGTTAAGAAAGTAGCAAAGGTAAGTCCGAAAATAACGGTCCATGCTAATGGGCCCCAGAAAATAACGTTGTCACCACCCATATAGATGTTTGGATTGTAGTCGGTAATCAAACCGAAAAAGTCGATATTCAAACCTGTGGCTAGCGGGATAAGTCCTAATACGGTGGTAATAGCCGTTAAGATTACAGGGCGTAATCTGGATTTTCCTGCTGCTATAATTAAATGGCGATACTCTCCTGGACTTAGGTACTCGTCGCTAGTCATTTCGCGTTCTAGCCTATACCTTGCAATAAGTATTAATGTGTAATCGATAAGGATAATTGCATTGTTCACCACAATCCCCGCAAGGGAAATAATTCCCATCATGGTCATGATGATAATGAAGTTCATGTTGGTAAACAACATCCCTAAAAACACACCAGATAAACTGAGTAGGATAGAGGTTACTATGATTATAGGCTTTGAAATAGAGTTGAATTGCCCTACAAGGATTAATAAAATACCACCTACAGCAACAAATAATGCGAGTAATAAAAACGCCATGTTGTCTTCTTGCTCTTCCTGTTCTCCTGTAAACTTATAACTTACGCCATCGGAAAACGTGTAGCTGTCTAGACTATCGTCTATGCTAGAAAGAATTTCATTGGCATTATATCCTGCTAATACGTTAGAGTGAATATTGATGACGCGTTTTAAATCTCTTCTTTTGATAGCGCTAAAGGAAGAGGTTTGTTCTACGCTACTAATGGCACTAATCGGTACCTGTATGATTTGTCCTTTATTGTTTTGAAAAGTAATAGGTTGGTTAAGAAGACGATCTTCGTTGTAGCGGCTATCTTTATCTAACCGAACATTTATTTCGTAATCTTTATCATCTACTTTGTAAGTAGAAGCTTCTTCGCCATAAATAGCACGGCGTAGGGTTTGACCGACTAATGCAGCTGGAATTCCTAGTTGTCCCGCCACTTGTCTGTCTATAGTAACCTTGTATTCTGGCTTTGCTTTGTTGACATCGATTTGTAAATCTTCGATTCCTGCAATACCTTCCGATTCTATTTTGGCTCTAATGTTTTCTGCATCTTCCAGCATATTGTCGTAATCATCGCCTACTATTTCTATGTTAATAGGATAACCAACAGGTGGACCTACCATATCTTTCTCAACTGTTACCGAGACGCCCGGATTGCCTCTTACGGCTTCGCGTATATCCTCCATCAGATCGGCACTGCGTTTACCACGTCTTTCTTGAAACTCATGTAAACTGAGGGTGATTTTTGCACGATGTGGCATGTCGTTCGTAATACCGCCTTCGGTCATTGGGTTATTGGAGCCTTTTCCTACCTGCGAGATAAAGGACTCTACCATATAGTTTTCTCCTTCCTTGGTAAGATACTTATCGGTAACTGCCTTTATTTTTTCCTCAAGCTCCAAGGTGAGTTTATTGGTTTTTTCGATTGCTGTTCCTTCTGGAAACTCTATATAGGTAATAATTTGGTTAGGTTCGTTGTCTGGAAAAAGCTCTACTTTAGGTTTCGATAAACCAAACATTATAATCGATATCATAAAAATACCAATAGTTCCAAAAATAAAGAGGTAATAACGTTTTCCAGCGAGTGCAAATTTTAAGCTACGCTCATAGGCGTTGTCTAATTTTAGTAAGAGTGTGTTTTGAAAGAAATCAATCGCTTTACTCAGCACAAAAACATATAGCCAAAGTAGAATAACAGCCAGAATTGCTATATTTCCAAGGGCTCGAAAGCCTTGGCTATCCATTGTAAAGCCAAGTAGTAAACTTATTCCTCCGATAAATCCTAAAATTAAGGTCCATTTAATGTTCTGCCGAGTAGGGCTTTCTTTCTCTTCTACTTGCATGTACTTTGAAATCAACATAGCGTTGATAATTAGGGCAACAAATAAGGAAGAACCCAATACAACCGAAAGAGTAATAGGGAAGAATATAAGGAAATTACCAAGTACTCCAGGCCATAAACCTAATGGGAAAAAGGCCGCAAGCGTAGTTGCGGTAGAAGCGATTATAGGCCAAGCAACTTCGCCCATACCTTGCTTTACAGCTTCCATTCTTGGCATTCCTTTTTGCATTAAAGAATAAGCGTTTTCCACTACCACAATCCCATTGTCAACTAACATTCCTAAGCCCATAACCAATCCGAACAGAACCATGGTGTTTAGAGTGAAGCCCATAAATGATAAGATGGCTAAGGCCATTAGCATGGACATAGGAATGGCAAATCCAACAAATAAGGCGTTCTTAAAACCTAGGAAGAACATAAGAACTAGGACCACTAGAAGCACTCCAAAGATGATGTTGTTTACTAAATCGTCTACTTGATTCTCTGTTTGTACGCTTTGGTCGTTGCTGATAGAAATCTCTAGGTCGGATGGGAAATAATTCTCCTGCTGATAGGCTATAGTTTCTTTAATTTGATCTACGGCATCGAGCATGTTTCTACCGGCACGCTTTTTTACATCTAGCATTACTACAGGTTTTCCGTCTTCGCGAGCTAGAGTAGTGGTTTCTTTCTGTTGGAAATTAATCGCTGCTATGTCGCGTAAGAATACCACTCCATCGTCGTGTTTAACAACAATATCGTTCAGCTCTTCTGGTGTTCCAATCTCGCCTACTATCCGTAGGTTTTTCTCTATTTCACTACTTTTAATATGACCTCCAGAGATGGTTTTGTTTTCATTGCGAATAGCGTTGATCACATTATCAAAACTCACTTTAGCAGCACTCATCTTGTAAAGATCTAGAGCCACTTCAACTTCTTCTTCATCAATTCCGCGGATAGTAGCTTCTTTTATCGGACCAAGCAGTTCTATTTCATCTTGAAGGTGTTCAGCATAAAGCTTTAACTGTCTAGGGGTAAAATCACCTGTAAGGTTAATGTTCAGGATTGGAAATTCTTCCGAGATGTTCATGTCGAAAACCGTAGGCTCTACTTTAGCTCCATTATCGAGTGTGGGCCAGGTAGTTTCGGCCTTTACCATATCTACACGGTCTTTTACGAGTTGTTTGGCATTGGCAATCTCTACATGGTCTTCGAATTCTACAATAATGATGGAAAAATCCTGAAGAGTAGTAGAAGTTATTTTTTTCACTCCAGCCACATTGTTGAACTCCTTTTCTAGTGGTTCTGTGATAAATTTTTCCACATCTTCGGCAGAGTTTCCTGGGTTTACCGAGCTTACATAAATCTGTGTCATCACCACTTCTGGAAAAGCCTCTCTAGGCATACTGAAATATGCAAAGAAGCCCATAAATAATATGATTGCTATGATAACATAGGTGGTCATAGAATTATTTATAGCCCAAGAAGAGATGCCAAATTCTTTATAAGGATTGGATTTCATAGTTTATTTTCCGATTTGATTTTGCAAACGCACTCGTTCTCCATCTCGAATCGATTTTGCTCCAGCTAATACGATGATGTCGCCCGATTCTAAACCAGATAAAACCTCTGTGCTGTTATCTTGAGTTTTGCCAATTTTAATCATGTTGCGTTTTGCAAGAGCATTACCCTCCTCATCTTTTTTATAAAGATATACATAAGGTTCACCTTGTGCGTTTACTTGAACAATACTGTTTGGAATTAGAATAGCATTTTCGTTTGTATAATCGTTTACACGAACCGATGCGATTTGATTAGGGCGAGCTAGCTCAATTTTACTTGGTATTTGTATGCGAGTTTTAAACGTTCTATTTTCTGGGTTGATATGACTTCCAACCTGGACTACTGTGGATGAGAAAGATTCGTTTATGGATCGGATTTGCACTTCTACTTCCGATCCTGCTTTTACAGCAGAAAGATAGTTTTCTGGAATAGTAGCATCTATATATAGGTTGTTTAAGCTTACTAAGCGTAATAGTGGTGTTTGTCCTGGCATACTCAACTCGCCTTGTTCCACTAGAAGTTCATCGACTACACCAGCGAAAGGGGCACGAATGGTAGATTTGTTGATTTGGCGTTGCACCTGTTTTACGGCATTCTTTGCAGCATTATAGTTAGACTCTGCTTCTAAGTATTGAATTTCTGATCCAATATTCTCTTCCCATAACCTTCCTTGACGTTCAAATAAAGTTTTTGCAAGGCTTTCTTGAGATTGCAGCTGTGCTAGTTGACTGCTTAAGCCACCATCGTCTAGTACAGCTAAAACCTGCCCTTTAGCTACGCTCTGCCCTTTTTTTACGGGTAGTTTTTCTATTACCCCAGAAATTTCGGAATAGAGCAAAATGTTTTCATCTGTCATCAAATCTCCTTGCACTTCAATATAATGCTTAAACAATGTTGGTTTTAGCGTATCAACCGTTATCAATGCCATTTGTTGAGTGTCGCTTTTCTCCTCAAGATAAGCGTCAATTATTTGTGCTTTTTCATGAAGTTGTTGTAACTCCTTTTGGATTTCAATTCTATATTGACTTAGTGCTTCCCGATTGTCACTTTCTATTAATTTATCTAGATTCTTTTGATTATTGTTACAAGCTGTAGCCAGTAATATGCCACATAGCAGAAAGAGTCGATGGTTCATTTTATATGGAAACATGCTTTAAGGATTAGTTTATTGTTTTTAATAAGGCCTCTAAATTTGCTTTAGCATCTATTAGGTTTAACATGGCCTGAAAATACTGTTCTTGTGCTCTAAAGAGTTGTGTTTGAGCTTGTCGGTAATCAAAACTACTAGCAAGGCCTTCACGGAATTTAATGGCATTTTTTCTCTCGATTCTTTCCGCTAGCTGCATGTTTTGCTTCGCCGAGACAATATTCTCTAAACTTACTTGGTATTCACTTTGTAGCTTACTATGGTTTATTTGTAGCTGTTGCGCTATTTCGTCGAGCTGATTTTCTGCTTGTTCCATAGCGAATTGTGCTTTCTTTGTTCTTGCGCTTCGCAACCCACTACTAAAAATAGGCACTTCTAAGGAAACACCAAAAGCCGAGGCTGTGTACCAAGATTGTTCGCTTTTGAAAAAATCAAAGTTTTCGCCGTAGGATGAGGTTCCATAATTTATAAAGGCATTTAAACGAGGTAAGGCTTTGCTGCGCTCTAACTTCCACTCTAAATGTCGTTGCTTTACAAGGGTTTCGGCTATTTTATAGTCTATGGTTTGCTCCAATTCCATTTCCTGATCTAATAGTCCTAGTTGCGACGCTTCATCTGTTAGATCTTCCAAAGAGTTTGTCAGTTCTAATTCTTCATCTATAGGAATACCAATGTTTAAATTCAGCATTTGCTTTGCTAAACTCAGGTTGCTTTCTGCATGTCGCAGTTGGGTTTCCATTTCTAAAAGGGTGATTTGTAATTGTTCTACCGACTCCTCTTCGGTTAGTCCGTTTTCGTAGATCTTTATCGTCTCTTCAAGATTGTCTTTTATGTGTTTTATGTTTTTTTCAGAGATATCCTTAACTTCTTTTGCTAGTAGCGCACTTCCGTAAGCATAGGTTACACTGGTTTCTATCTCTACCGCTGCTTTTTGCGCATTGTTACTAGTATAATCTAGGAAGACTTTTGCGGCTTGTAGTCCCACCAAATAACTTCCGTCGAAAATTAACTGGGTAAGGGTGATATTGGCAGTAGCGGATTGCTTGGTGCCAAAGGTAAGTGGTATAAATTCATTAGCACCTCCACCCATAAACTCTGCAGGAACCAGCGTAACGGGTTGTTTTATATTGTAATTGTAATTGGCATCAGCGTTGATCTGAGGTAAACCTTGTGCAGTGGTTTCCCATTTTTGCTTTAAGGCTTTTGCAACTTCTTTTCTGGAGTCTATTGCCTTATGGCTGTTTTCTAAAGCGTAAGCTATGGCTTCTTCTAAACTTAATCGGCTAGGGAGTTCCTCGATTGTTTGAGAAAATCCATGAAAGGTGCTAAAGATTATCGCTATAAAAATATAGAAAGCGGTTTTATGCAACATAATACATCGGGAACTATTCTCTTTTTGAGGATTGTTAAACTTAAGATATTAACATGTAAAGATAAGTAGATGTAAATTAAGAGCAAGGGATGTTATGAGATATTCTTATTTAGAAGGTTAAAGAGTATATTAAACTCAGCTCTATCTTTTTAAAGTTAGGAGTTTTCTACGAATAACTCTAAATTTACTGATTGCCTCTTATCGATATTCAAAATAACATGATAAGAAGAATATATTGTTAAATGAGCCCTAAAGATTAAAGCATATAGTATTTTTGTCAAAAATTATTTGGATGCAGTATTTGACTTCGTATCAAGAAGTATTAGAAAAAGAGCTTCGTGATTCTATACCTACTCACGAACCAACGAGCTTGTATACACCTATATCGTACATGCTTTCTTTAGGGGGTAAGCGTATGCGCCCAATTTTGACCTTGTTGGCATGCGATGTGTTTAATAAGGATTTTAAAGCAGCTATTCCAGCTGCTAAAGCAGTGGAGTTATTTCATAATTTCTCGCTTATACACGATGATATAATGGATAATGCGCCCTTGCGAAGAGGGAAGACTACGGTTCATGAGCGTTGGGATTTAAATACAGGAATTCTTTCTGGCGATGCGATGCTTATATTAGCTTATCAGCTTTTTGAATCTTATCCTCCAACTATTTTCAGGCAGTTAGCAGAATTATTTAGTAAAACTGCTTTGCAAGTTTGCGAAGGGCAACAATACGATATTAACTTTGAGAAGAAGGATGAGGTGCATATAGAATTGTACCTTAAGATGATTGAGTATAAAACCGCTGTGCTGGTTGGTGCAGCTTTGGCTATGGGGGCTATTGTTGCAGAAGCACCAGAAAAAAGCAAAGAAGAAATTTATGCTTTTGGTCGCTACTTAGGAATCGCATTTCAGTTACAAGATGATTATTTAGATACTTTTGGTAATCCGGAGACTTTTGGAAAGCAAATAGGAGGGGATATTATCGAGAATAAAAAAACCATCTTATATTTGAAAACCCTAGAGTTAGGTTCGGAAGAGCAAAAGCAAGAATTGTTGCAACTAAGCTCTATTAACCCTGATAACCCTACTGACAAGATAGTAGCAGTAACTGAGCTGTATCGAGCAAGTGGGGCGGAAGAGGCTACTAGAAACGAAATTGCAAGCTATACTAGAAAAGCTCAGGACGTACTAAAGACATTGGACTTAAGTGAAGATAAAAAACAATTGCTGTACCAGTTTAGCGAGGATTTAATGCGCAGGTCAGTTTAGTGCTGTAGGATCTTTGCTTGATAAAGTAGTTTGGCAGGCTTTTAGCCGAAACTTGTAGGAGATTTAAGATTAACTAGATCGACATCTATTAGTTTGCCGAAAAATTGTAAATTTGTAAATATTATATAAAATATATTTTATAGACACTCCATTATGGATAAATATTCTTTTCTCAATGCGGTACATCCATCGCATATCGCAGAACTCTATGATAAATATTTAAAATATCCCGATAGCCTAGAGCCTAGTTGGCGTTCGTTTTTTCAAGGTTTCGACTTTGGATTAGAGAGCGGTACACTACAGGATTCTGGTTTGCTACCCGAAGATATTAATTGCGAGAGCGTAGTAAAAGAGTTTCAAGTAATACGTCTTATAGACGGATATAGAAATAGAGGGCATTTGTTTACCAAAACAAACCCAGTGCGTGAAAGAAGAACGTACTCGCCTACATTGGCAATCGAAAACTTCGGACTATCTAAAGAGGATTTGAACTCTGTTTACCAAGCTGGAGAAATCGTAGGCTTTGAAGGAGGAGCCACCTTACAACAAATTATAGATAGGTTAGAAGATGCTTATTGCGGATCGATTGGATTCGAGTATATGTACATCGAAAGCCCAGAAAAAATCGAATGGATCCAGAAGTGGATTTCCGATAATAAGGTGCATGCAAAAGTGCCAAAGGAAAAGAAGATACATATCTTAAACATGCTGAATAAAGCGGTTTCCTTTGAAACTTTCTTACATACAAAATACGTTGGACAAAAGCGATTCTCACTTGAAGGTGGAGAAAGTCTTATTCCTGCCTTGGATACATTGGTAGAAGAAGCTGCCGAAAAAGGAGTGAAGGACTTTGTTATGGGTATGGCCCATAGAGGGAGACTAAGTACGCTAACCAATATCTTTGGTAAGAATACAAAAGATATATTCAGCGAATTTGATGGGAAGGATTACGATCAAGATGACTTTGCTGGAGACGTAATGTATCACCTGGGATGGACTAGCGAGCGCGTGTCAGCTTCAGGAAAAAAGATTACTTTAAACATGGCGCCAAACCCATCTCACTTAGAAACCGTGGGGTCGGTAGTTGAAGGAATTGTACGTGCTAAACAAGATACTAGTTATCCGGAAGATCCTAGCAAAGTATTACCAATTGTTGTACATGGTGATGCGGCTATTGCAGGACAGGGGATTGCTTATGAAATAGTGCAAATGGCACAATTAGATGGTTATAAAACTCAAGGTACAATACATATTGTGGTAAATAATCAGGTTGGATTTACAACCAATTACCTAGATGGTAGATCGTCCACTTATTGTACTGATGTAGGCAAGGTTACTTTGTCGCCTGTTGTGCATGTAAATGCCGATGATGCGGAAGAGGTTGTACGAGCAGCAAGGTTTGCTTTGGACTACCGTATGAAGTTCGGTGGCGATGTATTTATTGACCTATTAGGATATCGTAAGTACGGACACAACGAAGGTGATGAGCCACGATTTACCCAACCAAAACTTTATGAGGCGATTGGAAAGCATAAAAATGTAAGAGATCTTTATGCCGACGTTTTAATGGAGCAAAACGTTATCGAGGAAGGCTATGTTGATCAGATAGAAAAAGAGTTCAAAGATCAGCTTGAAGAGAGTTTACAAGATTCTCGAAAAGAAGAGACTACGGCAGCCACTACACCAATTATGCAGTATAAGTGGCAAGATTATAAGCAAGCCGACGAAAAGGAGATGCTTAAGTCTGTTGACACTACTTATCCGATAGAAAAGCTTGATAATATCGCTGAGGTATTGGTTAATCTTCCAGAAGGCAAGGAGTTTATACGTCAAATAACTCGTTTGATAAAAAATAGAAAAAAGCGTTATTTCACCGAAAATAAATTGGATTGGGCGATGGCGGAGTTACTAGCTTATGGATCGCTTATAGAGGAGGGATATAATATTCGAATCAGTGGACAAGATGTGGAAAGAGGAACATTCTCTCACCGACATGCGGTTATAAAAACGGCATCGAAGGAAGAGGAAATTGTTCAATTGCGAAAGATACCAGGTGCAAAAGGAGAGTTCAATATATTTAACTCTTTGCTATCTGAGTATGGAGTAGTAGGATTTGATTATGGATATGCACTAGGAAGTCCAGAAACGCTAACTATTTGGGAAGCACAGTTTGGAGACTTTAGTAACGGTGCGCAAATTATGATAGACCAATATATTTCTGCTGCAGAAGACAAGTGGAATATTCAAAACGGATTGGTCATGTTGTTACCTCATGGATATGAAGGGCAGGGAGCAGAACACTCTTCTGCTAGGATGGAGCGATATTTACAGTTGTGTGCAGACGACAATATGTTTGTTGTAGACTGTACAACACCTGCCAATATGTTCCACGTTCTACGTCGCCAACAAAAAGCCAAGTACCGTAAGCCGTTGATTATCTTTACACCAAAGAGTTTGTTGCGTCATCCATTGGTTGTTTCTACAAAAGAAGAGTTTGCAGAAGGATCCTTCCAGATGTTGATAGACGATGCTTCGGTTAAGCCTAGTAAGGTGAAAACATTGGTTTTCGTGACCGGTAAGTTCTACTATGACTTGTTTAATAAACGAGAAGAACTAGGTAGAGAAGAAGATGTTGCTTTGGTTCGTATTGAGCAATTATTCCCATTACCAAAGAGCGATATTCGTAAAGTATTGAAGCGATATAAAAACGCTACTGATGTAGTATGGGCGCAAGAAGAGCCTAGAAACATGGGAGCTTATATGCACATGATGTTGCATTTAGAAGAAGCAAAAGATTTTAGAGTATGTAGTCAAGATGTTCATGCGGCACCAGCAGCAGGAAGTTCTGCTAGAGCTAAGATACGTCATGAAGAAGTGCTTGATAGTGTTTTTAATAAGAAATAAATAATTAAATTGTAATTTAATCCTTAACAAAGGAAAAAATAGAATAGTATGGCATTAGAAATGAAAGTACCCTCGCCGGGTGAATCCATTACGGAAGTAGAAATTGCGCAGTGGTTGGTAGAAGATGGAGATTATGTAGAGAAAGACCAAGCCATTGCAGAAGTAGATAGCGATAAAGCTACCCTGGAACTTCCTGCTGAAGCAAGCGGTGTAATTACGCTTAAGGCAGAAGAAGGTGATGTTATTGCTGTAGGTGAAGTAGTTTGTTTAATCGATACCGACGCTGCAAAGCCAGAAGCAGATGCAAAAGACGAGGCGCCTAAAGCTAAAAAAGAGGAGCCTAAGAAAGAAGAGAAAAAAGAGGAGGCTCCTAAAAAAGAGACTACCTATGCCACTGGAACCCCTTCGCCAGCTGCAAATAAAATATTGCAAGAAAAAGGAATAAAAGCAGCAGACATTGTGGGTACTGGAAAAGATGGTAGAGTGACTAAAGCAGATGCTATTGATGCTGTGCCTTCTATGGGTACGCCAGGAAGCGGTTCTCGAAACTCTACTTCTAAAAGAATGTCTATGCTACGCAGACGTGTAGCCGAGCGTTTGGTATCTGTAAAGAACGAAACAGCTATGCTTACTACCTTCAACGAGGTAGATATGAGCGAGATATTCGCGCTGCGTGCAAAATATAAAGATAGATTTAGAGCTAAACATGGTGTAAACCTAGGATTCATGTCCTTCTTTACCCTTGCTGTAGTGCGTGCACTAGAACTATATCCAGATGTAAACTCTATGATCGATGGCGACAATATGGTAACATTTGATTATAAAGATATATCTATTGCTGTTTCTGGACCAAGAGGACTAGTAGTACCGGTTATTAGAAATGCAGAGGCATTATCTTTCCGCGGTGTTGAATCAGAGGTTAAGCGTTTAGCAACCCGTGCTCGTGATGGTGTTATTACTGTAGACGAGATGACTGGAGGTACCTTTACCATTACTAATGGAGGTGTATTCGGAAGTATGATGTCTACACCGATTATTAACCCACCACAATCGGCTATTCTTGGAATGCATAATATTGTAGAGCGTCCTATCGTTAGAGATGGTGCTATTGCAATTGCTCCAATGATGTACGTTGCATTGTCTTATGACCACCGTATTATCGACGGACGTGAGTCTGTAGGATTCTTAGTAGCTATTAAAGAAGCTATAGAAGATCCAATCGAACTATTGATGGATGGAAATATAGAACGTGCTTTAGAATTGTAAGAGCAATAGAATTCATAAATATAAAAGCTCGCTTGTGTGGAAAATACAAGCGAGCTTTTTGTTTAATACAATATGATATACAAGTAAAAGATTGTAAGATGAAAACCTTTACAGTAAATTTATTATCTTAACAAAACTTAAAGCACTTAAAATGTTTCGCTGTTTTACAATACTACTGGTTTTTATATTTGCTGTTTCTTGTACGAACGATGATGCAGTGAGTGTGAAGAATGAGAAAGAAATACTTTCTTTTCAATTTGAAGAAGAATTGAATTCTGAATACTTAACAGAATCCATTTCTGGATCTATCACAGATTATACTATCAATTTGATGATTCCTGACATCGTAGATTTAAGTTCTATAGTAGCAAGTTTTGAATACGTAGGAAAAACCGTCTATGTTGCAACCGAACAACAAAATTCTGGGATAAGCAAATACGATTTTACTAAACCAGTATCTTACGAAGTGCATGCGGAAGATGGCAGCATAACGGTATATAAGGTTCAAGTAACTCTTTTACCAGATGTTGCGTCAGAAGTACCTCATTTATACATTACTACCGAAAATAATGACCCTATTACCTCCAAAGAAGAATATCTATGGGCAAATTTGCAAATAGATGGAAAAGGGGTGTATGATGATTTTGAAGGTAGAACAAGAATTCGTGGGAGAGGACATGACTCTTGGAATCAACCTAAAAAGCCATATCGACTTAAATTAGACTCAAAAGCCTCTTTATTAGGACTTCTTCCCGAGAAGGATTGGATTCTGCGATCTAATTATAGAGCCGAGAGTTTAATGTTAGACGCTGTGGCTTTTCGGATTGCAGGTTTACTAGGGATGCCATTTACGAATCATGCCATTCCTGTAGATGTTACCATAAATAACGAATATATGGGGAGTTATACTTTCACTGAACAAAAAGAAGTGAAACCTAATAGAATAAATGTAGGAGATGGTGGAATGTACTTAAACCTTGATGTATATATGCATAAACCTCCAGGTCTGTTTTATTCAGATTACTATGAGTTGCCAGTAATGGTTCGTTATCCGAAATTCAAAAACTTCTCTCCCGATGAAGTGCAAAGAGAACTGGATAAGGCTAAGAATGATTTTCATGCCATGGAAGCGACAATAGCCGATCCAACTTTTCCAAATAACAATTATACAGACTTTTTTGATTTAGAGGATTTTGTGAATTATTTAATTGTCTATAATCTTAGTCTAAATAGGGAAATCAATCATCCCAAGAGTACCTATATGCATAAGCAAAAAGATGGAAAGTATAAAATGGGGCCAGTTTGGGATTTTGATTGGGCTTTTGGATATGATCCTGGACAAAACACACATTTTAACAATCCGCAGCAATCATTGTTTGTAGCGAGTGACTTTAAAGGGAAAATATTTTTTTCTCGGTTCTTGGAGGATCCAGTTGTTCAATCGTTATATAAAGAACGTTGGGAGGACTTTAAAGTAAATAAATATCCAGAATTGAAAGCTTATATATTAAACTATGCAGAAACTATAAGCGGTTCTTATGAGTTGGATTATGCAGTATGGGGGCAAGGTGTGGGTAGTTCGGAAGCTGCTGCACAACAACTTATTTACTGGCTCGATCAACGCATTGTTTATATGGATAGCTTTGCAGCAGATCTCTAATAACAATGGTAGTTACTTCATTAAAGTAACTACCATTGTCTATTTATGAAATAATGTTTCTTACTTAAAGCGATATCGTATTAAAACCAAGCTCTTGTAAGCCATAGTAGTAGGTGAAGCCGTTCCCAGTTATTTCTACATAAGAAGGTAAATCGGATGGTGTAACCCCTAGTTTATCCATGGCGAACTTACACACTACGATGCGAACACCTGATTTTTCAGCGCGCTCTATAAAAGGAATTAATTTTTTGTCTTCTGCAAGTTCTTTTACTACAGCGCCAATCAGTACCACTTCAAACTGAATGTCGGTGCTATACGCTTTATACATTTCTCCTGTAACAATAGAAGCCATTAAGTAGTTGCCATTGTCTACCATAATACCATACTTGCCATCTTTTTTCATAGCAGCTTGGTTGACTTCTTCTACGGAATAAGTTTGTGCGTTTGTGTTTTGAATAGCTCCTAAACTTAAAAGGGCTATAGTGAGTAATAAAAACAATCTTTTCATTTGTATTAATTATAGGTTTCATTTGAATAAGACGAAGCCTAACTCAAAACATTACAAATAGATTTTAGTTTGCTTTTCAAATCTTGTGGTGCGATAAGTCCAGCATGTCTCCATAGTATTTTTCCTGATTTAAATAGTAACAGGGTAGGTACACTACGAATCTGAAAAGCCGCAGCGATCATTGGGCTTTTATCGATATCTACTTCTATATAGGCTATTTTATCTTGTAGGTCTTCCTGTATATAGTCGAGTATTGGATCCATAGTTTGGCAAGTGCCACACCAGTCGGCAGAAAAACTTACTAAGCTAACTTTTGTGTCGGATAAACTATCTGCAAATGACATGAGATACTTCCTTAGTTTTTCTCTTGATAACCTAACTCAAGCAAGGTTTTTGTTAGGATTTCTCTAGTGGTTGTGCCCTTTACTTTAACGGTTAGGCTCGATTTATCGAAGTGCACATTATCTACACCATCTATTTTCTTTAATTCTGTTTCTATAGTGTTTACGCATCCATCGCAGGTTACGTTATTTACTTTTATTTTATGTGTCATAATATCACTAATGGTTTTAATTAATTTTTCTTAGCTAAAATTCGAATCACATCGGCTTTACCTACATGATAATCGCCTTCTTTTAGCTCCGTGCTAGTTTGCTTGGAAAGAATAAGCTCGAAATCTTCGAAGTCTTTTTTCAGCTCCTTTAAGGTATACAACATTTCTGGATTTTTTGGGCCTCCTGCTTTTGGATTTTTCTTCTGATTTTCCTGATGCTCTTTAGAAAAACCTTCGAGAATTATATATCCGCCACTTTTCACATAGTTTGCAAGCTTTCTGTGGTATTCTCTACGAACGCTTTCATGGAAATGTGCATAAACTAGAACCACTGCATCAAAACTCTCTAAGATGAAATCTGCATTGGCTACGTCTGTTATATGATATGCTATCTCTACGTTTTTTGATGCAGCAAGTTGTAATGCTTTTTGTTTTCCTGCCTTACTTGGATCAAAAGCTACCACATCCCATGATTTTGTAGCAGCATATACCGCGTTTCTTCCTTCACCTTCAGCAGCAAATAAAATTCTTCCTGGTTTTAATTTTGCCAGCTGTTCTTTTACATACTCATTGGGTTCTGTTCCATAGATGTATTCTTTTGCAGAAAATCGCTCGTCCCAAAAGGCACCAATATCATTTGTCATAAATACTCCTAATTTAAACTACATGTAAATATCGTTATAAATAGTCTAAGCTATCGTAACATAAGTTGCACAAGGTCATTATTTATCTTTAAGGTACAGGCAGTTTCTTCCGTAATCGATTACGGCACGGTGCTTTTTCAAGAAATCTGCTCCCAATATTCCATCCACAGCCTCCTCTCCTGCTTCTTGTAACGCAATGTTAATGTGTGATAAGTCAAACAATACAATGCCAACACGAGTGTCTTTCCATGTTCCAATATGCAGTTGGTTTCTGTGCGATACTTGGGTTTCCATTCCCAGTGCTCCAGCACCTGCAGCCATCATATCGCTTTTTTCATGAAGAATATCAAAGTGTACCGCTTTCTCAATGTCGATACAAGTGGTAGAAGCGCCAGTATCTAAGATAAGCCGTGCATTATTACCATGAATTTTAGCACGTACTAAATAATGTGTAGAAGCTAATTTTTTTAATGGAATGCGATAAAAACCATTGTCTTCGAGTAAATTACGTAGCTCCATATTTTTTATTACAAATATACGTAACTAAATATGTAGATTTGCATTTATGTTTATAGATACCCACACGCATTTTTATAGCGAACAGTTTGATAAAGATCGAGAAGAGAGTATAAAACGAGCCAAAGCGCTAGGTGTAACGAGATTTATTCTTCCAGCAATAGACTCCGAGTCAATAGAGCCTATGGAACAGTTGCATAAGCAACATCCTGACATAATGTATAAAATGGCAGGTTTACATCCAGCTTATGTAAAACCAGATACCTATAAGCAGGAATTAGAAATTGTTGCGCAGCAGTTGCATAACAACAAAGAGGAGTATGTGGCAGTTGGCGAGATTGGAATTGACTTGCATTGGGACAAAACCACCTTGGATATTCAGAAAGAAGCTTTTCGCACTCAAATTCAATGGGCAAAGCAATACGAATTACCCATAGCCATTCATTGCCGTAAAGGTTTCGATGCGGTGTTTGAAGTTTTGAAGGAAGAAGCTAGTCCTGAGTTAAAAGGAGTGTTCCATTGTTTTGGCGGCACATTAGATCAAGCAGAACGAGCGTTGCGCTTGGGAATGAAGTTAGGAATAGGAGGGGTAGTTACTTTTAAAAACGCACGCTTGGCTAAAGTAGTGCAACAACTGCCTTTAGAGGCTTTGGTTTTAGAAACAGATGCGCCATATCTTGCACCGACTCCTTATAGAGGGAAGCGAAATGAAAGTAGCTATATTCCGCTTATTGCCGAGAAGATTGCTACCTTACACGAGTGCTCTGTGCAAAAGGTGGGCGAAGTAACTACACAGGTAGCAAAAGAGCTATTTAAATTACCTATATAATTAATTCTTGTAGTATAAAGAGAATGGAGAAAAAAGCTGATATTCTTTTGATTTATACCGGTGGTACTATCGGGATGATTAAAGACTTTGAAACAGGTGCTTTGCGTGCATTTGATTTTGATGATTTATTGAAACACATTCCAGAGTTGAAAATTTTAGATTGTGAAATAGCAACCATTAGTTTTGAATCACCTAAAGATAGTTCTAGTATAAATGTTGAGGACTGGAAAACTTTGGTTGGGATCATTGAGGATAATTATGAGTCATACGATGGTTTTGTTGTGTTGCATGGAAGCGACACCATGTCTTATACTTCCTCTGCTATGAGCTTCATGTTAGAGAATTTAGCTAAGCCAGTTGTGTTTACTGGATCTCAACTTCCTATTGGGGATTTGCGAACCGATGCTAAAGAGAATTTAATTACCTCTATTCAAATAGCATCTTTGCGAGAAAATGGAGAACCAAAGATAAAAGAGGTATGCCTTTATTTTGAGTATAAGCTTTATCGAGCCAATCGTACTTCCAAGATACATGCAGAGCATTTCGAAGCATTTGCCTCGTACAACTATCCACCATTGGCTATAAGTGGAGTTCATTTAGATGTAAATAAAGAAGCTTTATTGCCGACTCCAAAAATAGCGCGTCCTTTATTAGTGCACAAGGAGTTAAACTCCAACGTAATGATTCTTAAGATGTTCCCTGGAATTTCGGAAGATTTGATAAAGCATGTTTTTTCTTATCCAAAGCTAGAGGGCTTAGTTTTGGAGACTTATGGAAGTGGTAATTTAACCGATGAAGATTGGTTTTTGGATGCTTTGCGCAATTTGATAGCTTCGGGTGTTCATGTGGTTAATGTAACCCAGTGTACTGGCGGAAGTGTTATTATGGGTTTATACGAAACCAGTGTTGAAATGATGCAAATGGGCGTTATTTCAGGGAAGGATTTAACTTCTGAGGCCGCTGTGGTGAAAATGATGTGGTTATTAGGGCAAAAAATATCGCCAAAAAGTTTTAAAACCTTTTTTGGGACCTCTTTAAGGGGCGAAATGCGTTAAAAATGCTAAGAATTACTTCTTTTGTCAAGAATTATATTTGATACTTGGCGTAGCTAAATAATTTATCTTATACTTGCAAAAGCAAAACTAAGTAAAGAGAGGTGGCCGAGCGGTCGAAGGCGCTCGCTTGGAAAGCGAGTATGCGGCAACGTATCGAGGGTTCGAATCCCTTCCTCTCTGCTAAAAGCTTAAGTTGGTTGGTTGGATAAAGAAATCAACTTAAGCGAAACTGAGTACTTATAAAAAGCATTCTATACCAGTAACAAGAATTAAGGAATTGATAAATCCTTGATGGTAACAGAATAATTTTTATATCTTTATCCATTCAAAACTTTAAACAAAAGGTCGATAGCAATGAAAAAATTATTTTCTATTATGGTAGTTGCCACCATGGCACTGATTGGGGCAAACACAACAAACGCAGCACCAGCCAATGCAATGGCAGTGTCGAATACAGTAGAAGCGCAAGTAGTTAATACGATTATCCAAGATGATGGTGGTGAAGGAACTGCAGAACCAAGAGGATTTCACCAAGAGTTAAAACAGCGTTTTATTGAGGGTGGACCTGCATTTATGGGGGTTGTTTTACTTTGTCTTATTTTAGGATTAGCTATCGCTATTGAAAGAATTATTTATTTAAATCTTTCTACTACAAACAATAAAAAATTAGCAGAAGAAGTAAAAGCAGCACTTGACGAAGGTGGAGTAGACGCAGCTTTAGAAGTTTGTCGAAATACAAAAGGTCCAGTTGCTTCTATTTACTACCAAGGAATTCTTAGGTCTTCTGAAAGTATAGAAGAAGCCGAGAAAGCAGTAGTAGCTTACGGTGGTGTTCAAATGGGTAACTTAGAGCGAAACGTATCTTGGATATCATTATTTATTGCACTAGCTCCAATGCTTGGGTTTATGGGTACGGTAATCGGTATGATTGTTGCATTCGACCGTATTGAAGCAGCAGGAGATATGAACCCTGCGTTAGTTGCTGGAGGTATTAAAGTAGCACTACTTACTACCGTATTTGGACTTATCGTAGCGATGATCCTACAAGTATTCTACAACTACATTATTGCAAAAATTGATAGTATTGTTAATGGGATGGAAGATGCATCTATCACCCTTATCGATATGTTAGTAGATTACAAGAATAAAAAATAATCTTTAAGATACAACAGTATGGGTTTATATAGAGTATTAAAAATTATAGCATTTTTGCTAGGAATTCTTGGGGCAGTTGCACTTGCTAATCTACTTATAACAGGAGATGATGTAGTGAAACAAACTGGCGAAGGATTAAATCCGTTCTTGAATCTTGCTTATATCACATTCGCTTTAACAATCGCACTGGTGCTTCTATTTGTTATCAGAGACTTATTTACCTCTGGTAATTTTAAAAGAACCTTGCTAAGTATAGGACTTCTACTTGTAATAGTAGGAATCTCATACGGAGTAGCAGGTGCAGAAGAAATCAGATTGCCAAGTGGTGAAATGTTATCAGAGAGTGCTTCCCGTTGGGTGAGTACTGGGCTAAACACTTTTTATATCCTTGGTATAGGTGCAATAGCTATGATGCTGGTAAGTGAGGTTAAGAACTTAACAATAAGTAAATAATATGGCTAGAAGAGAAGTTCCAGAAGTAAATGCTGGATCCATGGCAGACATCGCGTTTTTGCTACTGATATTCTTCTTAGTTACAACTACTATTGAGAAAGATTCAGGAATCGCAAGAACCTTACCGCCGATAGATGACACGCAGGAAGATGTAAATATTCGAAAGCGAAATTTACTTATAGTAAACGTCAATAAAGATGACCAGTTACTAGTAAATGAAGAACCAATGGCTTTAGAAGACCTACGCCAAGCTGCAATCGACTTTATCGATAACGGTGGAGCGCCACAAGGAACAGCAGATTATTGCGATTTTTGTAGAGGCTTACGAGATCCTAAATCTTCAGATAATCCTGAAAAAGCAATTATATCCCTGCAAAACGACAGGTTAACATCGTACAAGATGTATATCGCAGTTCAGAATGAGCTAGTAGCAGCCTACAATGAGTTGCGTAATAGAGAATCACAGAGACTTTACGGATGGAACTTTACCGATGTAAAGAACGCCATTCTGGAAGGAAACTACAGAGGCAACGTAGAGTTAGCTGAGGAAAGATTAAAGGAAATTCAGAAAATGATTCCTCAAAAACTTTCTGAAGCGGACACGAACTAGAAGAGGAGAATAGTAAACTGAAAATTAATTATGGCAAAATTCACAAAGAAACAAAGCGGGTCATTACCAGCTATTTCAACAGCTTCTTTACCAGACATTGTTTTTATGCTGCTTTTCTTTTTTATGGTGGTTACCGTTTTAAGAGATAGTAGTTTATTGGTGGAAAATACACTTCCTAAGGCAGATCAAGTAGAGAAGTTAATGAAGGATCGTTCTGTGTTTATCTATGCTGGAAAACCTAGCGAAAGATATATAGAAAGCTTCGGATCTTCTCCTAAAATTCAAATAGGGGATAAGTATACCGAAGTAGAGAATCTTCAGTTTGCTCTAACTGAAATGCGTCAGAAACTTAGACCAGAATTACAAGATCAAGTCGTGGTAGCGCTTAAGGTAGATGAGGATACCAGAGTTGGTTTAGTTGGCGATATAAAACAAGAGTTAAGAGAGCTAAATATGCTTAAAATCATATATATAACGTCACCTGGTACGGAGCTAAACTAAATTTTATAAAATAATATTTTATTATAAAGAAAAGCGTCTATTTTTTAATAGGCGCTTTTTATATTACAACTCTATAATTACTCTTATCTTTATCCTATGACTAGGGTTGTACTATTTTTTATTTTATTTACATGGCTTCCTTATAATGCATTTTCGCAATTGGATACCATCGACTCTTCTATAGATAATAAGTATAGAGAAGATCAATTCTATGCAGGATTTTCCTATTCTATGTTGAGTAAACTTCCCACCGATACGCGTTTGCGTGGACTCTCTGGCTCTCTACAATTTGGTTTTTTGAGAGACTATCCATTAAACAAAAATCGGAATATTGCACTGGCAGCTGGAGTAGGATTAAACTTTAATCGTTATGGACAAAATTTGTTTATAGGTAAAGGGAATAATTCCGAATTGATTTATAGAATACTTGGGAAAGAAGGTCCTGTGAAATATAGTACTAATCGATTAGGGACCTATATTATAGAGCTCCCTGTTCAGTTTCGATGGCGAACATCCACTGCAGAGAAATATCAGTTCTGGCGCGTTTATATGGGTGTTACAGCAGGTTATATATATTGGTCGCAGTCCATGTTCAAACAAGAAGGCAATAAGGTGGTGATTACCAATATAAATGATTTAGAAAAATGGCGCTGGAGTGCAAGCTTGAGCTTTGGATATAACAAAATAAACTTCTTTGCTAAATATGATTTGAATAATTTGTTTAAGCAGGACGTCTATACTACCGATGGAAGTTTATTAGAATTGCGACCTTTACAATTTGGATTTATCTTTTACATTCTATAGCCAATACGATACTAAGTAAAACTGTGGAATGGCACCTATTATAAAACCTAATAACAGTTCTGTAGGACTGTGTCTTTTTAAATATAATCTTGAACTTGCAACCCAGCCATTGGCAAGAATTAATACTGCTATATAAAGCAATAGATTAATTTTAAAGTATATGCTTAAGCAGATACAAAAAATTAATAAAGCGCTTGTTGCCATTTGGTGTAAACTTGCCTTTATTTTGAAGAATACCAGTAGCCAAGCGGTTAATACCGAAGATAGCGTACCGTAAATAAAAGCTTTTAAAGGTATGGTATAGTCTAATTTTCCAAATGCTAACAACGCGATTAAACATAAAGCGTAGAGTAATAAAGGTATCATTCGTTGCTTTACGTTTGTTACGTCCCAGTGACTTATTTTTTTTCTAAGTTTTAGATAAATCCAAAACAATGCTGGGATAACTAAAGTAAATAAAAGCATATCCTTATAGGTATGCTGTATAATGATACTCCAAGATTGGACTGGCTGAATTCCTATATATAATAGCCAACCTATTATTGGGATAAATAATGGATGCAAGATATAGGATCCTATCCGCAATAAGATTCCCATAGGCTTACAATTCTTTTCTTAATCGTGCTACAGGAAGATCTAGTTGTTTTCTATACTTTGCCACGGTTCTTCTTGCGATAGGATAACCTTTATCCTTTAAAAGTGATGCTAACACCTCATCGGTGTGAGGTTTAGACTTGTCCTCTTTATCGATAATGCTTTGTAGAATATCTTTAATCTCTATGGTCGATACTTCTTCGCCGTCTACATTTGTCATAGATTCACTAAAGAACTCTTTTATAAGTTTTGTACCATAGGGTGTATCTACATATTTGCTATTAGCTACTCTAGATACTGTAGAGATATCCATGTTTATTCGTTCTGCGATATCTTTTAAAATCATTGGTTTAAGCTGTCTTTCATCACCGCTTAAAAAATAATCCCTTTGGTACTCCATAATGGCTGTCATGGTTAGCATTAGGGTTTGCTGTCTTTGCTGAATGGCTTCAATAAACCATTTAGCGCCATCTAGTTTTTGTTTTACAAACTGTACTGCTTCCTTTTGTTCTTTGGTTGGTTTTTCACTTTCCTTATAGCCTTTTAGTATGTTGGCGTACTCATTGGAAACATGTAGGTCTGGGGCATTTCTGCCGTTGAGTGTTAAATCCAATTCACCATCTTCAATTCTAATGGTGAAGTCAGGGATAACATGTTCTATAATGCGAGTATTACCAGAATAAGAGCCTCCTGGTTTAGGATTTAGTTGCTCTATTTCTTGTACGCCTTTCCGAAGCGTATCGGTGTCTATTTTTAAAGTTCTTTTTAACTGCGAATAATGCTTTTTAGAAAAAGCGTCGAAGTGCTTTTTTAATATGGTAGTTGCTAATTGAACAGAGTCAGTTTTTTCTTTTCGATCTAGTTGTAATAACAGGGATTCTCTTAAGTCTCTTGCGCCTACACCTGCAGGGTCTAAGGTTTGAACAGTTTCTAATATTCTTTCGATTGTAGGGAGTTCCGTATAAATATTTTGAGTAAAAGCTAAATCGTCTAAAATGTCTTCTAAATCTCGACGAAGATAGCCACTTCCGTCTATGCTTCCGACTAGAAATTCTGCTATAGCATACTCTTCATCATCTAGACGATAAGTTCTTAATTGGGTTAATAGGTATTGCGTAAACGACTGCCCAGATGCATAGGGGATTTGTTTTTCCTCATCATCGGGTGAGTAGTTATTGCTAGATAGTTTGTAGCTAGGAGTTTCATCGTCGCTTAAGTAGTCATCTACATTAATGTCTGTTTCGATTACTTCTGTACCATCATCTTCATATTCATTGGCCAAGTCTTCTTCGATTTGCTCTTTTTCTTTTCCACTTTCCAATAAGGGGTTTTCCTCTAGCTCTTGCTGAACACGTTGCTCAAATGCCAAAGTTGGAAGCTGAATTAGCTTCATAAGCTGTATCTGCTGTGGAGATAGCTTTTGCGAAAGTTTTAATCGAAGTTCTTGTTTAAGCATAGCAATAAAAATAAGAGTTCTCTAAAACTAACAAAACTATCTCCTATAGACAAGAAGATAGTTTTGTATAGATGTTTTTTAACCTATTATTTAGAACTCTAAATGCTTTGGATAACGTGGGAATGGTATTACATCACGAATATTGGTCATTCCTGTAACGAATAGTACCAAGCGCTCAAATCCAAGTCCAAATCCACTATGGGTAACCGAACCAAATTTACGGATGTCTAAGTACCACCAAATATCCTCTTCGTTTATTCCCATGTTTCTTACTTTATCAAGTAATACGTCGTAGCGTTCTTCTCTTTGCGATCCACCAACGATTTCACCGATTCCTGGGAAAAGAACGTCCATTGCTCGAACGGTTTTACCGTCTTCGTTTAGACGCATGTAAAATGCCTTAATATCGGCCGGATAGTCAAATAGGATTACTGGCTTTTTAAAGTGTTTTTCTACCAAGTAACGCTCATGCTCACTTTGTAAATCTACACCCCATTCATTGACTGGGTAATTGAACTGTCCTCTTTTATTTGGTCTAGAGTCTTTAAGTATATCTATTGCTTCGGTGTAGCTAACGCGCTTAAAGGTGTTTTCTAGTACGAACTTTAGTTTGTCTCGTAAAAGCATGCCACTTCGCTCTGCTTTAGGTTTACTTTGCTCTTCTCTAGTTAATCTTTCTTCTAGAAAAGCTAGATCATCAGCACAGTGTTCTAGTGCATATTCAATAACGTATTTTATAAAGTCTTCGGCAAGATCCATGTTGTTATCTAAATCGTAGAATGCCATTTCAGGTTCTACCATCCAGAACTCTGCCAAGTGCCTTGTAGTATTGGAATTTTCTGCACGGAATGTAGGTCCAAAAGTATATACTTTACCTAGTCCCATTGCGTAGGTTTCTGCTTCTAACTGCCCACTAACGGTTAAGTTTGCCATTTTTCCGAAGAAGTCTTTAGAATAATCTACTTTACCATCTTCTTTCTTAGGGGTGTTTTCAAGATCCATGTTGGTTACTTGAAACATTTCACCTGCTCCTTCTGCATCACTTGATGTTAGGATTGGTGAGTGCATATGAAAAAATCCGTTGTCTTGGAAATATTTATGTATTGCAAACGATAGAGCAGAACGGACACGCATCACCGATGCTATGGTATTTGTTCGTACACGTAAATGTGCTTGTTCGCGTAAGGTTTCTAAACTATGTCTTTTTGGTGACAAAATAGTTTTTTTAACCTCTTCGCTTTCTGCATCACCGAGGATATTTACTTCATTTACTTCGATTTCTACAGCTTGTCCACGTCCTTGACTTTCTTTTAATATTCCTGAAATATGCAAGGCAGAGCCTATAGTGATTCTATCTAATATTTCTTTATCGAGGGATTCGAAATCTATCACGCACTGGATGTTATTAATAGTGCTCCCATCGTTAAGTGCGATAAAGCGATTACTTCTAAAAGAACGAACCCAGCCTTTAACGTTTACGGGATGAAGTGAAGGCTCCATCTGTAATAATTCTTTAATTTCAATATGCTGCATAAATCTGTTATTTTAATGGGTGTAAAGATACTTTATAGGGCAGTTATCCACAAGTTTACAAGTCTGTATCTTGCGAACTATCCTCCTCTTTATCAGGGAATAGTTTTAATGCCAACTTTTTAAATGTTTTTTTATTGGACACACTTTTGTCTAAAGATACCAATAAGGATGGTAGGAATAGTAGATTCGATAAAGTGGCAAAGAATAGGGTTATAGAAACCAATATTCCTAAGGCTACGGTTCCACCAAAACTAGAAAGGGTAAATACCGAGAATCCAAGTAATAATACGATTGAAGTATATAGCATACTTATTCCTGTCTCTCTAATAGCCGCATATACCGATTTTTTGATCTTCCAATTGCTTGAAACCAGCTCTTGCCTATAACGTGCTAAATAATGTATAGCATCGTCCACCGAAATTCCAAAGGCTATACTAAACACTAGAATGGTCGATGGTTTAATCGGTACTCCGAAATAACCCATTAATCCGGCAGTGACAATCAAGGGTAATAAGTTTGGAATAAGCGAAACCATAATCATCTTAAAGCTTCGGAACATCCATACCATAATAAGAGAGATTAGGAATACTGCTAAGGCTAAAGAAAGGATTAAGTTGTTTACCAAATACGTTGTTCCTTTTTGAAAGATGTAAGCTTTTCCAGTTATCGATACTTCATAGCGTTCTTCAGGGAATATTTTGTTTATTTCTTTGAGTAAGTTTTCCTCCAGTTTCGCATACTCATCGCTAGTGGTATCTTTCATATACGTAGTTATGCGAGCATATTGTCCTGTGCTATCTACATAACTTTCCAAAAGATTGTCCTCTTGTTTCGTATTATTCATAAATGATAATATAAAACTTCGCTCCTGTGCGTTAGGTAGCTGATAGTAATCTGGATTACCGTTGTAGTACGCTTGCTTAGCATACTTAACAAGGTTAACTACCGAGATAGGTTTAGAGAGTTCCGGTTGCTCGTCTATATAACTCTGAAGTTCATCCATACGCTTTAAGGTAGCGGGCGACATCACACCTTTTTTACGTTTGGTGTTGATTAGAACTTCCAAGGGCATTATCCCTTCAAACTCCTCTTCAAAATAACGGATGTCTTTAAAGAACTCCGTTTTCTGAGGCATATCTTCTAAAAGACTTCCTGAAATTTTTATTTTATATATTCCAATAATACCAAATATTAGTAATCCAATAGCTGTTGCGAAGATAGAAATACGTTGTTTACGTACCATGTAGGCTACTAAATTCACAAATCGATTGGTCCATCGTTTGGTGTGATGCTTTAAATGCTTCTTTTTTGGCAAAGCCATATAGCTGTACAGAATTGGAATAACTATTAAGCTAATTATAAAAATCCCCATTATGTTTATCGATGCTACAAGACCAAATTCTTTAAGCAAGGTGCTATTAGTAAGAGTAAATGTAGCAAATCCCATAGCGGTAGTGGCATTGGTAAGCAATGTGGCATTTCCTACTTTAGCTATAACACGTTGTACAGACTTAATTTGGTTTCCATGAACTAAAATCTCCTGTTGGTATTTATTGATTAGGTAAATACAATTGGGAATCCCAATTACAATTATCAACGGAGGAATAATCGCGGTTAGGATGGTGATTTCGTACTTTAATAATCCCAGTGTTCCAAAAACCCACATTACTGCAATAAGCACGGTAGATAAAGCGATTAAAGTAGCACGTACGGATCGGAAAAAGAAATAAAAAATCAATGAAGTTATCAGTAAGGCAGCGCCAACAAAAATTCCAATTTCATCGACTATATTTTTAGCATTCATCGTGCGGATATACGGCATACCTGAAGTATGCACTTTTATACCTTGCGTTTCCTCAAATTTTTCGATGAGAGGAATTAAATCGTCTAAAACAAATTTTTCTCTTGCGGGAGTGTTTACTATGTCTTTCTTTAGATAAACAGCGGTGCGTATGGATTTTTTATTTGGACTATAGATAAGACCTTCAAAAAATGGAAGTTTGTATAATAGCTCTTTTTTATAGCGATCAACTTGTTCTTGGCTCGTAATACTATCGGTTATAAACTTTCCTATTTCAAACGATTGCGTTTTATCATTCTTCTTTAAAACAGGTAAGTCACCTATAGAAAGCGTAAAATCGACCGTGTTATAAGTGTTTATATTTTTTGCAAGATTTTCCCAAGCTACTAGTTTTTCTTGTGTAAACAGAGTGGAATCACTAACTCCTATGACAATTAAATTCCCTTCTTCACCAAACAAATCTAGGAACTTATTGTATTCAAGATTATGCTCATGATCGTCGGGTAGTAAATTAGCTTCCGTATGAGTGAACTCTATATACTTCCATTGTGTAGCTAACAATCCAGTAACTACAACTAAAGATATAAGTAAGAAAGGGCGATTTCGTAAGATTAAACGTGCTACTTTCGTCCAAAAATCGGTGCTGAAAAGCTTGCTCAAAATGCGAGATGTTTATTGAAGGTGCAAAGGTAGGAAATTAAGAGTCAAATACAGAAGTTTGCTCGTCACTTTGTAAGCGCTTTATTCATAATGTTTTTAGTATTACAGATGAGGAATTATAATACTCTTGCTTCTTATTAGGCTGTACATTAGATGGTTAATTATACATTAGGGATAGAATAATATATTGTAGAGTTTGTTAGGGAATATGTTAGAATAAACAAAGGGGTATTTCCTAAGAAATACCCCTTTGATTATTTAACTTAAGTAATGCAGTTTATACCGTCATTACATCTTCTTCTTTTACTTTTAGTGCTTCGTCTATCATAGCGATATGCTTATCTGTAAGCTTCTGCACTTCGTCTAACATTTCCTTTTCATGATCTTCTGGTAGATCCATTTTCTTTAGCTCGTCGTTTGCATTTCTTCTGTCGTTACGTACGGCAATTTTACTTTCTTCGCCTTCTGCTCTTACTTGTCGAACTAGTTCCTTACGTCTTTCTTGGGTAAGTGGTGGTACGTTTATAATTACGCTTTCCCCGTTATTCATAGGATTAAATCCTAAATTAGCTTTAAGTATAGCTTTTTCTATATCAGGAATAATTCCTTTTTCCCAAGGTTGTATAGAAATGGTCATTCCGTCGGGTGTATTTACGTTTGCCACTTGGCTTAATGGTGTAGGGCTTCCGTAGTACTCTACCATAACGCCTTGTACCATTTGTGGACTAGCTTTACCAGCACGAATATTTCGAAGTTGTTTTTCTAAATGCTCTAAGGCACTTTCCATCGCTTCTTTAGCAGTGTCTAATACAAATTTCACTTCTTCTTCCATGATTGTTTTGGTATCGTTTTGGTTTAGATTATAAATTTACAATAGTTCCTATTTTCTTTCCAAGCACAACTTTTTCAAGGTTGCCTGGGGTATTCATATCAAAAACTATAATAGGCAACTTGTTTTCGTGACTCAGTGTAAATGCAGTGGTGTCCATTACTTTAAGACCTTTATTTAAAACGTCGGCAAAGCTTATAGAGTCAAATTTAATCGCGTCTTTGTTTTTTTCTGGATCACTGTTGTAGATTCCATCTACTCGAGTTCCTTTTAAAATAACATCGGCATTGATTTCTATAGCTCGTAGAACCGCTGCTGAGTCTGTAGTAAAATAAGGATTTCCTGTGCCTCCACCAAAAATTACTACTCTACCTTTTTCTAGATGCCTAATAGCTTTTCTTCTAATAAAAGGTTCGGCAACTTCATTGATGCTTATAGCGGTTTGAAGTCTAGTAGGGATGTCTTCATTTTCCAATGCATTTTGCAACGCCAAACCGTTTATTACGGTTGCTAACATGCCCATATGGTCGCCTTGTACACGATCCATTCCTTGACTTGCACCAGCAAGGCCACGGAAAATATTTCCACCACCAATTACAATTGCAATTTCAATGCCTCTTTGGGCTACTTTTTTAATTTCTTTGGCGTAATCTTGAAGGCGTTTTGGATCGATACCGTATTGTTGGTCACCCATTAACGCTTCACCAGATAGTTTCAAGAGTATTCTTTTGTATTCCATCATATAGTTTTACAGCTACAAAAATACGAAAAAAGATGAATTAAATGAGGTAAATAGGGAAGGGGATAAATAAAAAAACCGCAAGCTGAGTTTTTAAACTTCAGGCTGCGGTTTTATATTGTTTCAGATTTAAATAGATTAGCCTATTGCAGCTCTTCTAAAACCTGTTACAGTTAAATCTTTATCTAAAGACTGTACGTATTTAGCTACGCTTTGCTTATTGTCTTTAATGAAGTTCTGATGTACTAACGTGTTATCACGGTAGAAACGCTGCATCATTCCTTTAAGAATGTTGTCAAGCAAATGCTCCGGCTTTCCTTCTTTGATCAGGTTTTCTCTTTCGATTTCCTTCTCTTTTTCTATAACAGCTGGGTCTACTTGAGTTTCGTCTAGCGCGATAGGGTTCATCGCTGCTACCTGCATAGAAACGTCTTTTGCAACTTCTTCTATACCGTCTACTTTCTTAGATAGTCCAGTTAAGCTTGCAATTTTATTTCCAGCATGTATGTATTCTCCTACAAATGCTGCCTCTAGTACTTCAAAAGCACCAATTTCGATTTTTTCACCGATAACTCCAGTTTGCTCCATAAGCTTGTCGGCTACAGTGATATCATCAAATTTTGCAGCAAGGAAGTCTTCCTTGTTATCAAACTCTAAAGCAAGGTCAGCGAATCTGTTTGCTAGCTTAATAAAGTCTTCGTTTATAGCAACAAAGTCGGTCTCACAATTTAAAGTAACAATAACACCTTTGGTGTTGTCGCTATTTACCTTTGCAATTGCTACCCCTTCGCTCGATGCTCTATCTGCTCTTTTTGCAGCAACTTTTTGCCCTTGTAATCTAAGTACTTCGATTGCTTTTTGAGTATCGCCTTTTGCTTCCTCTAGGGCTTTTTTACAGTCCATCATTCCAGCACCAGTAATCTTTCTTAAGTTATTAACGTCTGCTGCAGTTATTTTAACCATAATATTGTCGTTTATAATGTGTTGTAACTTTCCTACAGGATGTGTCCTGTAGGAAAGTAAAATTTATTTACTCTTCTTCAGAAGCAGCTTTTTTGTTGGCTGCTTTTTTCATGCCTTTAGCTTTCTTAGCTTTGGCTGCATCGTCTCTACTCGCTTTTCTTTCGCCTAAGCCTTCTTTGATTGCTCCAGTAACTCTATTGATAATAGCGTTGATGGATTTTGAGGCGTCGTCGTTCGAAGGAATAGGGAAGTCGATCTTTCTTGGATCACTATTGGTATCTACCATCGCGAAAATTGGAATGTTTAATTTGTTTGCCTCACTAACAGCAATATGTTCGCGTGTGGTATCTATCACAAAAAGTGCCGCAGGTAAACGGTTCATTTCAGATATAGAACCTAAGTTCTTCTCTAGTTTTGCACGTACACGGTTTACTTGTAGTTGCTCCTTTTTTGAAAGCGTATCGAATCTACCATCTTTCTTCATACGGTCGATAGAGTCCATTTTCTTAACCGCTTTTCTTATCGTAACGAAGTTGGTAAGCATTCCACCTGGCCAACGCTCAGTAATATAAGGCATGTTTGCCTCTTCTGCGCCTTTAGCAACGATGTCTTTTGCTTGTTTCTTAGTAGCTACGAAAAGTATTTTTCTTCCGCTAGCAGCAATTTTTCTTAGAGCATTTTCTGCTTCTTGAAGTTTTGCTTCTGTTTTGTAAAGATTGATAATGTGAATCCCATTACGCTCCATATAAATATATGGTGCCATGTTCGGATCCCACTTTCTGGTAAGGTGACCAAAATGTACCCCTGCGTCCAGTAAGCCTTTGATTGTTTTATTATCTGCCATTTTTGTAATAGTTTACGTTCTGTCTAGATAGCAACCTACTTACTTATAAATGTAACTTGGTTTAGATGCTAAACTAACTTCCGAATCTTCGGAATAACAGCTTTAATTTTAATGTTGTTTTTAAATAATTCTAGGATAATCCTAGATTGAAATATATTAACGCTTCGAGAACTGGAACTTTCTTCTTGCTCCTTTTTGTCCGTACTTCTTACGCTCTACCATTCTAGGGTCTCTAGTTAATAGTCCTTCTGGCTTAAGAATTGCACGGTTTTCCTCGTTTACTGCACACATTGCACGAGAAAGTGCAAGGCGAATAGCCTCTGCTTGTCCAGTAATTCCACCACCATAAACGCTAACGTTAATGTCAAAGTTGTTTTCGTTGTTGGTAAGAACAAGTGGTTGCTTTACTTTATAGTTTAGTGTGTCTATAGTAAAGTAGTCCTTTAGATCTTTGTTGTTAACCGTAATCTTTCCTTCCCCTGAAGAAAGGTAAGCACGTGCTACAGCAGTTTTACGTCTTCCTATTTTGTGAATCGTCTCCATTACTTGATATCGTTAATATTAATGGTTTTTGGTTTCTGTGCTTCCTGATTGTGTTCAGCATCAGCATACACTTTTAAATTTCTGAAAAGCTCAGCGCCCAGTTTATTCTTTGGAAGCATGCCTTTAACAGCTCTTTCTATTATTCTAGCTGGGTGCTTAGCTGCTTCTTGTTCGGCAGTAATACTGCGCTGTCCACCTGGGAAACCTGTGTGACGGATATAAGTTTTGTCCTGCCACTTGTTTCCAGATAGGTTGATTTTGGAGGCGTTGATGACAATCACATTGTCACCGCAGTCTACGTGAGGTGTAAAATTCACCTTGTGCTTTCCGCGTAGTAGTCTTGCTACTTTGCTCGATAAGCGACCTAGAGTTTCCCCCTCAGCATCTACCAAAAGCCACTCCTTGTTAACAGTAGCCTTGTTTGCTGATACGGTTTTGTAACTTAAATGGTTCAAATTAATACTTTTTTCAAATTAAACATTCCTTGATTTGGATAAATCGGGATGCAAATGTACAACTAATTAATTTAATTCCCATAGGATGTAAACCGAAAAAATAAAACGCCTTTCTGGCTAATCGCCTGATTAACACATTCATGAGCGGTATGTTTTGGGATTGCTGATTCGCTATGCATTGATTCTACTTACTTTAATGAGTATATGGGCGATAAGTTTATATGAAAATTCCTCTGATTTATTAAGAATACTGTAAATCAGGATAAAGGAAATAAAGCGGTTTAAGATGAAAGAACGACTTTAAAAATTATAATATCCTGATGCATTAGATTTTTAAAGAGGGGATTTGTGATGTTGTTTAATAACTTGCTTAAATATTGAGCAGCATTTTATTAGAGTAAGAATATTATTCTTTCAATAGTTGCATAGTGTGCTTCCCAGTTTTAGTAGTGATTTGTAAAAAATAATTGCCAGGCTGTAAGTTGGAAACATCAAGCTGAACTTGTATTCCCTCAACGTTTTTACTTACGATTTTTTGTCCTAATAGATTAAATAAGCTTATCCCTACTATCTCATGTTCTGATTGAATAGTCACAACATCAAAAGTTGGATTTGGATAAAGAATAATTTTACTGTTATCACTATAATCTGGAGTAGACAAACTTTTGTCGATTTGGATATTGTCTAAAAATAGGCTATTCTGGAAGTTTATAGTGTGAAAACCGATATAGTATATATCTGTTTCTGAAACTTCAAATACTAACTCAGTTGTCTCAAATTCTTCATTATTGATATACGTAGCTTCTTGTAAAATGATATTCATCGATTCGTTGAAGGTTTTTTTACCTAGTCTTACCTCTAATAAATCATAATGATTGCTGAAATTTGTGCGTTCATCTTTCGCTAAAATAATACTAAATGCTGCTTTATCGAAAGACAAAATATATTCTTCTCCAGCTTCTAAATGGATAGGTGGGGTGTAAAGCCAGCTTTCCCAATCACGCACTATATCTAGTGTCTCCAAGTTCCCAAGTATCTTATCAATATCATTAGAATAATTATTGTCAAGAACCTCCCAATTTACTCGTTTAGATTCTTGCTGTGCACTATAGCAATCTGGTAACTCATGGAGTGTAGCATTGGTTAAATCCAATTGATATGGAATTTCCATAGCCGTGCATAAAGTAGAAAAGGTTCTATAATTAGTCCATCCGCTGTTGTCACTACCGCATGTAGTTGTAATTCTTACTTCGTACTCCGTTTCTGGATCTAGGTTTGTTAGTAAATAAGGATTGGTGTTTATATTTATTTCTGATTTATTGCCTAGCTCACCATACTCCAATATCCATGAAGTGGAATTATCTGAAGTGTTCCAAGAAATCTGGGCTTCGTTAGTTGTTCTGTAATCGATGTTTACATTATAAGGTGCTAAACAAGAAGGTGGATCGGTTATTCTTAAGGTAAAGTCTAGTGTGCTTCCAAAACCATTGACACCACAGGCAGGAATCGGATTGTACAGATTAAAACCAAGTCGAATACGAACCCGATAATCGCCATTAGGTAAATTTGGGTCTATGGTAAACTCTTCTCCACTGTGTTTGTATACGTCATTGGCGGTAAAAATCATTTCATCGGAATCAAAAATATAATTCTGATTTGTATCGACATAAGCAGTAAGGGTGTGGTCTGATGTTCCCGATTGCAACTCATAATATAAAGTACCCCCTGCGTAATGCTCTACGATTAAGTTTTCGTCAAATACGTAACCGTTTTCTGGAAAATCAGTCCATTCTAAATCAATAGGTTCTGTTGTTCCTTCTATCGAAAAGGCAGTTATCCATTTATCATCCGTTCTCTCGGGAGAACTGGCTTCGCAATAGTCTGTTTGGCTATAAACGAACATCGAAGTGCTTATAAAAACGAGAATTGTTAAAAATAATAGGTGTAATCTAGAGGAATGTAAAAACAGCATGGCTTTGACTTTTAAAGGTGTTTTAACTAAAGATAGGAATAAAGTTGTAATTAGTCGAAAAGATTGTGGATTCTTTACGCTGAGCGTTTAATTTGTTGTGATATTATATTATGGTACAGCTGAGAATAGTTTATTGACAAGTAATTGCATTTAATCTGTTTGTCATTGAAACGTGGAATTTATCTCGGGTTTTTGAAATGAATATGAATAATAAATAGGGTGTTTTGTATCATATGAGTGAAAAATCTGCGAATATCTGCGAAATCTGCGGGAAAAAACTCGTGTATGTGAAAAGCATCCTAAGATCATGTGAATTAACGCAAACATTTCTAGTAATAACTCGAATATAAAAATCACTATAAATGTAAAAATTCAAAACTTTATAGTGCTTTGCGGTCAATCAACAAAAGGTGTTTAGCTAAAAAAACTAAACACCCAGTGAAAAATTAAAAATCAATAATTCTTATTGTTTGCTTTGTTTAAATAAAAATATAATAGAATAAATAAACCATAACCCTGAAATAGCAGTTACGATTATCATTAAGGTATATTTGATTGAATTATCACTACCGATATCAAGTAAAAAATATAATAATACTGAAAAGCTAAGTAGGGAAAATGCTAAGTCTTTAAGTTTAGATAGTTCCATTTTATATACTTTTGTTTTCTATGATTAAAACTTAAACCCTAAAGTGAAGTTTGCCGTAGAGATTTTTTCAAGTTTTCGTTTAACATCGTTTTTCTTCATACTCGATAAGTCGGATTGCGATTCGAAACCAATACCAAAGATAAAGTTGTTACTAACTTCAAATTTCATCCCTACCTCAAAGCCAAAGCCACCATTCCAACCTAGATTTTTGTTTTTATGCGTGCCATTTAAAGTTTGAATTTTCTCAGTCAACAAGGTATTAGCATAAACTCCGCCTCCAGCATAAGCCTGTAGCTTATTATCAAGTTGTTCTTCAAAAAGAGCTAACCTGAGGTTTAAATACAAAGGAATTCTTAAATACATCTGATCTAAAGCGTAATTTTCTCCTGCCGAAACCCCATTAGCCTGAAACTCCAATAACCCAATTCCTGTACTTATTGAAGTATTTTCAAGGAGTTGATATGTGAAAAGCATATTACCTACGTTTACAGCTCCGAGAAGATCTACCATATCGGGTTGCACTAATGTACCGTATCCTAATTTAGCCGAAAATTCCATTCCAAATTTCGAGTTGTCCTCTTCTTTTTGATTATTCTGAGCGAATAAAGATAACGAGCAAAATAATGCTAATAAGAGGAATAAATTTTTCTTCATAATGATTTTCGTTGATTAATATAAGACAAAATTCTTTTAAAACTATACAAACATAATAATCTTTAAAATTATGAAATTGTATAATTGGGACAATCAAAAATTTAATTCTTAAAATACCAATAAGTATCCTCTTCTCCGATATGCGAGATTTTGGAAAGCAATGTTGTCGGGGTTTCTTTGGTAATAGATTTAAAGTGCTTGATAAAATGCGCTTGATCGTAATACATGCTAAATAAAGCTACATCCGTAAGATTGACTTTTTCTTTACACTGATGAAAATAATTTAATGCTTGTCGGAACATCACCATCTTACGATATTCTTCAACCGACATATTCGTGTGTCTTCTAAATAATCGAAGCAAGGTCCTTCTATCAACCTTCAACTTCTCAGATAACTCACCAACTTTAATAGCTCCATTAGATTTTATAATGTTTCCAATAGCTTTCTTAAGTATTGGTTGGTGGAAGTCATTATATGCTTTTTCGAAAAAATCATCTAGTAAGAATACTTTTTCTTTGATAGTGTTTTTCGTAAAAACCTCTTTTAAAGTCTGTTTAAAAGCTTCACCAAAATAGGGGAGGGAGCCAATATCATTCGGGAAAATATCATGTAATGGTTTTTCTATAAAATGGTTTATTCCTAAAGGATTGAAAACCACACCAATTTTATCAAAACGGCCCTCTATACTTACCTTGATAGCTTTATCTTTATTTATTGAATACAAAGGCTCAATATGGTTGCTATCTGTAGAAGTAACGGAGGCTTTATTCTTAGATAAAACAACTTTTGAGTTCTTATAAGCGGTTAGCCCATGTTTATAATTAGGATAAAAAATAAACCTCTTTTGGTAGTCTTCGTTTTCTGAATTATGAAAATAGTAATAGGAGATATACCTGCTAATCTTCGTCGATACAGGTTTTATAGTAGTAAAAACATCTGATGTGGAACTTTTCAAAGCTTCTTGTTAATAGTTTTGCTTCATTAGGAATATGATTCTATACCTTTTTATTAAAATTTAAACATAGGCATTTAATTCTAACCAATATCATCAGATTAAAAAGCAATTCATTTTCTTGATTTTAGTATAGGATAAAAATAGCCGAATTCTTTAAAGTTGATTATCCCCATATAGGTGCTTATTGTTTTTCTTATTTTTGTGTAAATCAATAAAAAATTGAAACACATGAAGATTGTAATTTTAGATGGTTATGCGATGAATCCTGGAGATTTATCTTGGGGACCAGTCGAGGAATTAGGAGAGGTAACCATGTATGATCGTACTGAAGATGATAAGATAGTGGAACGTATAGGCGATGCAGAGGCTGTTTTGGTAAATAAAATAGGTATGTCGCGAGAAACCATGGAGAAACTGCCTAATCTGAAATATATTGGCGTTACAGCTACTGGATTTGATGTGATTGATTTAGA
>Ga0209487_1000229_pt1 | contig 50583 bp, 63 predicted proteins | sample Poulit2012_FD_187524 | JGI IMG/M metagenome (GOLD analysis project Ga0209487, IMG submission 187524) | Agricultural soil microbial communities from Georgia to study Nitrogen management - Poultry litter 2012 (SPAdes) (version 2) | ecosystem: Environmental > Terrestrial > Soil > Agricultural land... | reverse complement strand
CAGGATCCGCACCGGAGGTTGAACCAGGATCCGTCAATTAGTACCGGTTGCCAGCCTGCACGCGGCACGCCGGGAAGCGAGGTGTACGGGCCGCGCCCGGAATAGGTGTCCTCCCGCCCGAGGTAATCCCGCTGGCGGCAGGGTCGGATACTTACTTCACAGATGCCGTAACGACGTCCCGTCCAGTTCCAGAGTAGATCCGTTGCCATGCGCTCAAACAGTTCTTTCGGCGCGGGATCCTCGACCGGAGAGTCATCAGGTTTGGGCCAGTCCGGTTCCCCGCACGCGGCGTAGGAAACGGGCCACTCGCAAGCACTCATGACTCTCCGATCAAGTTAACTGCCGATATTTTTCTTCTGACTTTCTGCTACTTAGTCCGAAACCGGATCCAGGCTGGTCGGGTCGCACTCGCTCGGCGGTGCGGCCACCCCGGTGGTCATCAGGAGCAGGTGGTCGAGGGGATCCAGGCCAGTCGGCAGCACCGAGGGGTCGCCCGGAACCATATCGCCGTTGTCTTCGATATCTTCACCGAGTACGACTTCGAACGGCCCAGTTCCCCACTTGTTGCCGCCTTCCGTGGAAGCGCCAGTGAGCGAGAACGTGATCGCATTCTCCCCATCGATTTCGATGTCCCCGAGAACGCCACCCGAGACGCGCGGCAGAAGCATGTAGCCACCCGTCTCCGGACCCTCGTAGGAGGAACTCAAACCCGTCCACAGTTCCAGGGCGAAAGTCTTATCGATCTCGCCTTCCGGAACCGTGAAACCGGCGATGTCCCCGTTGTAATCCTCGTAAGGTTCGGCGTTCGTGATCATAGAAAGTAGTGAGGGGTTGACCCCGCAAAACTCAATTTCCACGTTAAACCGTTTGAACAGATCCGAGAACTTCTCGTTCACACACAGCCCGCCGGAGGCGTTGCGCTGGATGATCTCGATACCGTCCTCGACTTCCGAGGTGAGGTTGATGGTGACAAATCCTTTCGTCACCACTACTGCATCGTTGGCCTCAGATCCTTCCGGGAGCGAGCCGTTCTCAGTGAGCCGAGTAAACCGGAGCCGCTTCCCGAGGATCGGGATAAAGCATTTGGTAGCCATTATTTTTCCTTAGTCTCTTTCGTGGGAGCGGCCTTCTTGGCGGCCTTCTTTTTGGGCTTGCGCGGAGTTTCCTCTGCGGCTGTTTCCGACTTCTCTTTTTCGTCAGATCCATCAGAATCAGTTTCCGGGTCGCCTTCAGAGTCCCCAGACACCCCTAAATCCGTATCGGGAGCGGCCTCTGGCGCGTTTTCAGCATCTCCCCCTAGTCCAACTAGGGGGGCGTCCTGATCTCCCGCCAAATCGCCGTCGGGGGTTTTCGCGGATTCCTGCTCGGCGAGGTCTTCGGGATCTAAAAACAGATCGTCGTGGTGCGGGATTTCTTCGACAACCGGTGCGGAAGTTTTCAGAGCCTTAGAAACGTTCAATCCATCTCGTGTAAGTCTCACTACTCGCTCACCCCGATTATGGGATTAGCCGGATCAGTGTCGTCCACCGTCACGCCGTCACCGGCCACGATTGTCTGGACTACGCCGGGCGCTCCGTCCTCACCGGGATCTCCCTTGTCACCCTTAGCGCCGTCTGCGCCGTCAGCACCGGCGGGACCTTGCGGACCCTCAGGACCCTGTGGGCCTTCTGGACCTTCTGGACCTTGCGGACCCTCCGGGCCAATCTCGCCTTGGAGCGATGCTAGCCAATCTTCAATGGATCCTTCGAATCCTTCATCTACCGCGATCTCGTAAGCACTCTTTCCGGGAGCACCCATGCCGCCTCCGAACTCAAAATCGTAGGAAAGTTCTGCCATACCGCATCCGTCGATTATGAGAACGTACTCACGTTCCGCGACGGCGTAAAGGTCATTTTTACCCCGATCCAGGAGATCCCCAGGCCGGTCAGAACTATTGAAAACCTCGCCCCGGTAGCCTGCGAGGGCTCCCGTTGCCACGATCTTCCCTTCTCCATAGCCTGCACCGGCCACGACCCGGGTTCCCATTTCGGTAACCAGGCGGCCCGAGCGGGACTCAATTAGACCTTTAGCGGTCAACATCACGGCAGCGGAAACGCTCATATGGAGCACGCCCACCGATCCATAATTCGAGGCTAGCCACTGTTCCAGGGCCGCTATCGCGGAGATCGGTTCCGTGAACTCACCGAGATCCGTAGGAGCGTCTTCCCCGTTTGCGCCAGCGAAGTTCGGCACATTCTGGAGGTCACCCGTCCAGAGCGCCTGCTCCACGCGGGCTTCTTCCCGAGCCAGCAGATGTTCCTCTGCCAGCGCTTCCGCGCGGGCGGGGGAGTTGCCTACCGGGGAGCACTTAAAATTGCCGTAAACCACGAAAGGCGAGCCGGTCCCGCCACTGAACTTGGCGTCAAACTCTTTCGGTAACCCGACCGTATTTTCTTCCGGAGAGCAGTCGTATTGCCCGATACCGTGCGCTGGCTCACATGGCGCGCCCTGCCACAAAACACCGTTCTGCCACCGGGAATCGTCATCCCGAAAACCGAGGGCACTGAACAGCCCGTAAGGGCGAGGCGTGCGAGTGGGCGCGGAGACTTCCACCTGCGGAGCGATAGTGCTAATGCTCATTTCTTCTCCTTAGATAAGAAACCGGGAAGGGGAGTGACCCCCTCCCCGGCTTCATGAATGGTGGATTATTCGACAGCGCCAGCAGATCCGTCGCAGTCGATCAGTACTCCGCCAGCCGTTGCGCCCGAGGGGCAGATGTTGACCGTAACTTCGCGGCTGTCGTCCAGTCGCTTCATTGCCAACCAGCCTTCTTCGGTGAACAGCGCGGTGTAGTCGTTCTTGCCCAACTTCACCGAGTCGTAGATCGTGTCCAGCGTGATCACGTCGGAGGCACCAAATACCCAGGTGCCAGCGGCGTATAGCAAGAACTTCACGGTGGAGGGCCATGCAGTGAACGCGCTAGCGTCTCCAGTCAGGTCCTGATAGTTGTAAACGAATTGTGCGCTCACGCCCCGGTCGCGGAACCAGGCGGCCACGCGAGCGTCGTTCACATCAATGAGATCCACGCCAAGGCGACGGCTTAGGTCCGAACGGATCGCGCCACGTACCCATGCCGGGAAAATGGCTTCAAGAACTGCGTTCATGCCTAAGCGGTGGACGTAGCGGTAGTGCTGCACCTGCAACTCGATAGCGGTCAGAATCGGTGCCGTTGCGCCTACCTGATCGGCGGGCATCGTTACCGAGGTGGAGTCAGCGACCATCGCGTTTATCCGACGCTCTGCCATCTTGTGGCGGTGAGCAATCACGGCGCCGCGAACGGTGCGGGCGATAACTTCCGGGTAACCGCGCTGCTGGAGCAAGCCAGCCGAGATGCACAGTCCAGCCACATCTAGACGGGCTTCATCGAAGTCCGGGCAATCGACCTTATAGCACGGTTTTTCGCCCCCGCCTTCGCCGTCGTAGTCCCCATCGATATCTTCGTCCTCGGTGTACGCAAAGCCGGTGTTGGCGTAAATATCCGAGAACGCGGGGCCAGTGGTCCACTTAATCCCGCCCCGGTTGATGCCGATCTCCGGAACGGAAACTATGCCATCGGCAGTTTCCAATTCCAGGAAGTCGTACACCGTTTCGGATGGTGCGCACCAGCCCCCGGAAGCAACCAAGGACTGCTTGGGGAGACGGCTCTGGTCGACGGCACGATCCAGGATCTCCGAAATATGCTCCGGGTCGGAGTTCAGTACCTGAAGATCCTTCGGGATGTTGCGGTGGATGGTGGCAACCGAATGCTGCTCCCGCAAATGCATCTGACGAGCCGAGGCGTTGGAATACTGCGACGGGTTGAACCCGATCAAACGGCGGTCAACTGCACGACCGACGCCATTCCAGTCAAGTCCTTCGCCCTGGCGGAAGCCGGGAACGTCGGAGGCCAGCACGATATCTTCCATCCGCGACGGGGCTTCTTCGCTGGCGCGGGGCATCGACTGGCGAGCACGGGAACGGGCGCGGATGTTGCGGAGGGGTACGCGAATGTCTCCCCGGCCAGCGGCAACGAGTGCGGCTTCTTCCTCAACTACTGCCGAGGCTTCTGCTTCGCCTTCTTCGTCCGCTTCCGCTTCCTGCTCTTCGCCGTCATCCTCTTCCTCTTCGTCATCTTCGTCGGAATCCTCTTCATCTTCCGCCTCTGCGGGACGAATCCGAGATGCCAGTTCCTCAGCCTGCGCGGCACGCTCTGCGGCGCGCTCGGAGCGGTTCGCAGTCTCTGCGTTGATGCGCTCGATGCCTTCGGTGAGGGTGGAAAGGGTGGCGAGATCGTCATCGGAGAAATCCGCGCCAGAGCCGTCACCGTAGATAGCGTTAAACGTCTCCACGGCGTTGTCGCTGAGTTCGGCGAGTTCTTCATCGGAAAGTTCCGTGAGATCTTCGGGAATTACGAGGCTATCTTCATCGTCCGCACTTTGATCCGCATACTCGGTGGCGTAAACGACCAACGGGTTGCGGAGAATGCGGGAAAGTTTGTGAGCCATGATAGGGCCTTTCAGTCGTCGGATATATCCGGCGAGGCCCTTCTGCCATTCCGCTCTTAGAGGTCAGGGTAGCACGTCATCCTCAAAATCGGCCCCAGAAGGCCTGGGAATGTCTGCCCCATCCTCCAACCCCTCCGTGACCTGAACGTCCGCCAGATCGTCTTCGGGGAGGCTTAAATCGCGTGTTTCGGGCTCGGTCACCTCCCCAGGTACCCAGGATCCGGGGTCGAGGGGGTTCCCGGACGGGTCAATCACCGCGAAAAATAGGCATGGCCCGAAGGGCTGCTCCCCGCTCCGGTCAGTGAACCCGACCACATCCCCCGCCTGCACCCGATCCCCGCCCCTGAGCGAGGTCTTCAGGTGCGCCAAAACTACACGCTCCTTGGATGCCGTCACGATCTCCAGCCCGTTGCCAGAGATTCCCCCGCGCACCGTCTTGCCGCGAGTAGACGGCTGGCCCGGTTTGCGGTTGTTAACCACGTTCCGCACCGTCCCGGGTACGGGGGCTACTACCGGCACCCCGGTCTGCCCCGGGCGCCGGGATCCGTAGATCACGTAAGGAGACTGCTCGGAGTAGCGCTGCTTAATCGGGGTTTCGATAGGGGAGAGGTACATGTCAACGATCCTTAGTTTTCAGAGGGTATAGACGCCCTCCACCGGCTCGAACCAGCGCGGCGCGGGCTTCCAGGAGTGACCCGAAAGTGAGGGTAACCCCATCTTTCGTCGTCAGCCGATACGGCACCTGATACTGCTTAGCCGGTTTCGAAATCTTTTTCACTCCTACTGAGCCTCCCGAACTTGGCGCGCCATCTGGCTCACCTGCACGCGGCGCGCTAACTTCTGCGCGGAAGCGACCCGGGCAGCGGCCAGATCAGCGCGTTCTTCCCGCGCGGTCAACCGCTTGAGGTAGTAGAGATCCTTCGCACTCAGTGCCCCTTCCGTACCGGGGCGGCGGACACGGCGGGGCGGGATCATCCCAGCGGCCACCAGTGTCTTGACGGATCCAGAGGCCACCATTGCGCCGGGACGCGGTACCGGGAAGCCGGGCATGTTAACCGCCAACGCGGCCACGAGTTCCAGGTTCCCGCCCATGTCCCGCCAGTCGCCGGAGAGTGGAGCGGCCCGGAGTTCTCGAATCTGGGTCGGGGAGACGTTCGGGCGGAGTGCCCCGGAGAGCCAAATACCGTGGATGCCGTCCGTTGCGCGAACGTCTGCCACCACGCTCCCCGTGTCCTCGTAGTGTGCTGCGGCGCGGGGACCAGACCAGGAGCGGCCCGCGTGCTTAGTGTCGAGGGTGATCTTCCCGGTAGCCACGTCGGTACCTTCTGCGGTGCGCACGACTCCGAGGTGGAAGTAGGAGTAATCCGTATTCGACCGGGGCGCGTGTACAGACTGCCCATTAGCGGCCAGCCCCACGTGGTCAATGCCCCACAGCGCGAGGTGCCCGTAGACCTGCCCTTCATCCGTGACCGTCAAGGCGGTAGGGGTACTCGCTTCTGGGACGTTAAACCAGTCAGCGGGCGGGTCAATCGGTATCGACAGGGCGGAGGCCACCAGTGCTGAAAGTTCTTCTTGCTCCTCCTCGGAAATATCTTCCTCGACCACCGAGATTTGAGCATCAATGAATGCGGGAATATCTACCAGGGTGGCAGCGCGAATCCGGGCGGAGGTAACGACCATCACTTCATCGTCGGATCCGATTTTGGCGACGGTAACGCGACCATTTTCATCCGTTTCCCGTTCCACCTCTTCAGCGCTTTCTTCCTCATCTTCATCCTCGAAAAGTTCTTCCATCATGGAGTCCATTTCTTCCATGATTTCGGAGGCAATGCGGATCTCAAAGGAAGTGTCATCCAGATCCACGGAGACCCCGCGCCGGTAACCTTCCTGGATTAGCCGGAAGGCTTCCTGACCTTCCGCACTCCCCAGGTCGATAGATCCTTCTCCCCAGATTTCACCCCCTTCGCGCCGTTCAATCGTCTCAATCAAGCCGATCACGACTGCACCGTCGTGGGCGCCTGAATCTTCCTTAACGGTGCGAATGGGTAGCGGCAGGTTCTCCCACCGGAGGGAGTCAGTTTCCAGCAACCGACCGTCTCCCGTCAACAAGTTCTCTACCGCGATAACCCCACTCCAGCGGGCGGTTTTAGCCATTTGATTCTCCTAAAGTTAGAGCCAGTATGTCTCGAATCCGAGTCTTACTCAATAATGACGTACTATTCGGAGCCCCCGTTCAGTACATCCGACGCGGGGGAACCTACCCCCACCAAGACGCATCTACAGTTGGCTATCTCGCCATAATCAGATGAATTAGGGTCGCCCGGAAACTCCAAAGACGCGGCTCCCACGGTGAAAAAATCATCAATCCCTACGACCTGCCGATCCGCTGCCAGATGAGTGGCGCGTGTGCGTTCATCGTGGTGGGAGATCCACTGCTTTTCGGTATACCCGTTCAAGCGGAGAGTGTTCAATTCCAATCGCGCGGTCGCGGCCGTGGAATGGGTGCGGCGAATCCGCTTCATTCTTTTAGAAAACTCGTCCCCGAAATCAGCCATCCGCTGGCGGGCTTTATCTTTTGCTTGGCGACGATCCGAGGCCGGTTGGAGTTGCTTTTTACGTTCCGCTTCGGCGGCTTTTTTCGCGGCCTCCTGAGCGGCTTTCTTGGCGGCCTCTTCGGCCTTTTTCCGTTCAGCCCGCTTCCGGGCACGACGCTCGGAATGGCGGCGACGCTGGGACTTGGAGCGTTTCTTTTTAGCGAACTGGATCCGGCCTGCGGCGGTCAGCGACTGCGGGGAAGTCGGGTAGTACGTGAACGCGGTGTAGACCGTGTCCGCGAACTCTGCCTCTGTCCATTCTTGATCATCCGCTAGTTGGATCATCTCCTGCGCCGTTTCGAGGGTAGCGGCCAGCATCTCGGATTCCAGAAAATCCTCTACGAATGCGGCCAGGTCATCCGGGTCGAGAACGCCCTCCAGATCTTCTTCAATCTCGGAGGCTGCCTGATCCCAGTACTTCTCGAAAGTTATGTACGACAAGGGCTCCGGACCTTCCCCGCGCTCGATAACCACGTCCACCACGTTCTGGAAAAACTCTTCCAATGCGTAGTCCATCGCCTGTTCGATCTCCACCTCCAGGGCAGAGCGGCGGCGCGTGGCCTCCCCGGGCGTGTCGGGGCGGCGGTTAGTTGGCGGCATGGCTTACCTCCGTTTTGACGTATACCGGCAGACCGAGGCGGTCTTGAAATCGGTACATCAGTTCATGGAAGGAGTGCTCGGTTCCAGTGATCGCCAGATCGCGGGTATACCAGTCCAGCATCTCCGTGACTTGCTGCGGCGTGACGGGCTGAGTGGAATGGTTCACGAGGAGCGCGGGCACGACATCCCATGCGCCCTGGAGCGCGCGTTTCACTTCCGGCTCCGTGGGGCGCCAGATGGTGTGGGCGATATGCCAGGGTCTCCCGTTCATCACCCGGAACCGGCCAGCGCTGCGCGGGGCGGCCCGCACGATACGACGGCCTAACTTCTCCAGTGCCTTAACCACCAGCACGTCGCAAACGGCCAGTAGCGCGCTAGTTTCCCCTGCGGGAGTCAGCGAGTGCGCGCCGCATACCGGGCAAGCGCGGGGCAAGTGCTGAGGATGTGCGGTCATCCCACCACCTCCACGGGAGCGGGCGCGTCGTCAGTCTCCGGAATCGATGGCGGAGCGTCAGGGTCATCGGCCCCTCCCCCGCTCTCTTGCCCCTCTGACCCCTCTGGAGCGTCCTCTGACGGCCCGGCAGCCCCTTCCCCTCCAGTACCCCCGGCAGCGTCCCCAGAGTCGCCTGGAGAGCCGTCCAGGGCTTCCTGGATCTGCGCAATGAGTGCAGGTAGTCCCGGATCCGATGCCAGCGAGGGAGCATTCCTAACCATGTCCATAGCGAGGGCCACCGCCGGAGGCATCTCCGAGGCTTCCTCCGGAGCATCATCTTCACCGAATCCAAGCGTCTCCCTGAGGGATTTTCCGTCGAGTTCTCCCTTCTCGTAGAGCGCTAGGGCGTCCCTGCCCCGGTTCGGGCGGACTATCATGTGCTCCACCGAGTACCAGATAACGTGTCGTTTCACTTCTTCCTCGGTGTACCCGAGGGCGTACATGACCGGCCACAGATATTGAGTAGTCAAAGCGTCACAAATTAGCGCGAGGGGCGGCTCCAGGTGCGTTGTCACCGTGTCCTCGTTGACCAGCCACGCTCCCCAGTGGTTCATGCCAGCGGTTCCGAGTAGGAGTTCAGGCGGCGCGTCCTGCCCAATGGCGAGTCGGTGGATGGCCTCGCTGCGCAACTCGCGGGCCTCGTTATCCAGTTCCGACGCGAAAGATATGTGCCGGAACTTATCTGCCGACTGATCCGGGACGGTCAGCACTAGCGGCACCACGGCGGAGGCACTGCTCCGGTCCGAGATCGGTGTCACCATCGCCTCGATTAGCGCGTCCGTGAATGCATCCTCCGGAGGCTCCTCCCCCGTCTCCGGGTCAGCCATCGACTGCCGGAGGGCGTCCTGCGCACTCTGGGGAACTATAAGAACACCTGCACCCGCCAGTCGGGAGTCCACTTGCGCCGAGACGTGCATCGTCAGCCCAGCCAGTTCCCGAAGTACCGGAAGGCTGGAGCGCGTCGGGGAGTCTGCCTCCCACGCGCGGCGGGGATGTGGACGCCAGATCCGGAACAGATAAATATCCTCCGGATCCACCTCTAGCGTGGAGTTATCGTCCTCCCCCAGAATCAGTTTCACCGCATCCGTGGGAGTAGTTGAAACTTCATCAACTGAAAGCATCCGCCATTCGAGATCCATGATGTCGATATCTTCATCGTCATAGAGTCCGTCCAGCCACGCCGGTAGCGGGGGATTCTCGCGTCCACTCGGAGCCGCTATCGCCACCGTGTCGGGCATCATGTCCCGAGGTATTCCGGCCAGCCATCCTTCGCCCGCGATAAATAGGTTCAACCCGAGCCGCTGAATAATTTGCGCCAGTCCTGCGGCGTTGTGTCCCACACCCGCCAGAACCTGTTTTAGAGTTTCTTCCTCGGTCTCCACTGGATCGTCGAGATCATCAGTCAATTCCCCCACGTAGAAATATGCCTGACTCATGCGGTTCGCTAGTGTCGTCGCCAGAAACCGCTGCTCCCCCACCTGCTCATAGAGATCCCAGGCATCCGACTGCCAGTCCGAACTTCCGAGGGTAAGCCGCTTCTCCATCTTCTGGTTTTTAATCCGCAAAGCACTCGCCGTCAGACTGTTGAGCGGTGTAGGTCTTTTCGGCTTCAAAGAATGGTTCACAGTTTCTCCCCGGTAGTGGCAGACGGTTTCCGTCTGATCGTACCAGGATGCCTAAAATTGCCGAGAAAATAAAAATCCCCGCACCGTTTCCGATGCGGGGTGAGGGGTTTACGCGAAGCGTACCTCCAGAACCTGCTCCCCGTCGTAGTCGTCCTCGCGGTGAGGAACCTCGCACGAGGAAACCTGAAAGTCCTCGCGGAAACTGGTGTGCTTCCGCACCCAGTCGCAACCGCAACCGTATTCGGCTTCTAGAGTTTCGGCGATCCGCTTCAGGATCTCCTGGCGGAGTCGTTCGTCGCCCGCGCCGGTGCCGGTGTTTTCGGTGGTGATGTTTATCGTGAAGTCCATTTTTCTCGACTCTCTCTCTCTCTCTCTCTCTCTCAGTCTCTCGTTGTGTTGTGTTCTAAGTGTAGCACACTATCCTAGAATAGTCCAACTTCATCGGCGTCCACGCCCTCGAAGCGGTGCCAGATTTCGTCCTGATTATCGGCAGTCATCACGCCCCCTTCGACATCAAGGGTGCCATCCTCGTTGATGTTGTAGACCGTGGCGATCAGGTCCTGCGCGTCGCCATAGTTCCCCAGGTAAACCAGATCCCCTACGGAGATCGTCTGACCGTCCTGATCCTTGGCGGTAAGTGTCTTAGTCATTTTGTCCTCCTTGGCTTGTGTCTTAATAGTAACACACTACGGAGATAATTGCAACCCCTCCCCGTTACTAGGAACCCGCCGGGGAGGGGCTACGTTTTTAGAGAACTATCCGCACCAGATCTTTGAACTTCTGCACCGCGCTATGCGCTCCAGCGTTCCGGATGTGCGGGCTATCCTCCCCGCCCTGAAATGAGTTACTAGGGCGGTCAAGCAGGGCGCGCTGGACGCCTTCCTGAAAGGTCAAGTCCAGCCCTTCCCCGCCTCCGATTATCCCCATGCTGGAGCCGTCCAGTTTCGTGGGAACCAGGGAGGAGGAAATGTAGAGCCCGTCTTTTCCTTCATAGTCGTAAAGGTCATAGCCGAACGTCCCGAGCGGCTTGTCCTCTTCCAGGCTCTCCGTGAAGTAGACCCACGAGGTGGTCGTGGTGCTCTGGGGGAGCGGGCGGCGCGGTGGCAGGTAGTAAACCTCTAAGCCCATCTCGATCAGCCTAGAAACGCCTTCCCGAATCATCGGGGTCAGGTGCTCAGCGATCTCGTCGAGTTGTTTTGTTTCCGGGATGGTGATGTTTGCGGTAGTCATTTTCGGTTCCTTCCGATAGTCAGTTCAGTTCGATCAGTATCCGTGGGCCAGGTGCTTCTGGAGAATGTTGGCTAGGGAGATGCGCTGCTCTTTCAGCGCGGGCAGATTAGTACCGGTGGGGACAATGTTTTCGTGAAGTTCTGCCATCACTTCTTCGGCCTTTTTCCGGGTCTTGAAATCAGCGGCCCGGAGGCTTGTCGGGCGGTGGGAGATCCTCCATCCTTCGGGTGACCGGGTGAGTACCCACTCCCCGAGTTCGCCCCGCACAATAAACGCTCCGCGCTGACCTGCCCGATTCGTGAAGGTGAGGAGATCCGCCCTGCCGGTGGAATCGCCCACCAGAACCAGATCCTCGGGGTGAGCGTACCGGCCTTCGGAGATATCCCCGTCCGACTTCCGCTGGAGCCACCAGTGAGCGCGCTTCGGGTGGCGATCCAACACAACGAATTCGGTTCCTTCGAACTCCACTACCAGACCTGGGCGAACGTCCTGCGTCATCATTTTGATTCTCTCTCTCTCTTTCTTTCCTTGTGTCTCAAGTATACCACAACGGCGGGGAGTGTCAACCCCGGCCTCGGGTTAGTTTTGGACTTCTGCCTTAGCGGGACGCTTGAAGAATCCGAAGTCCTGAGCATCATCCGAGCGGGTCAGCGTGGCAGTGAACCGTACCCGGTCTCCGACCTGCGCCTCCGAGATAGCAGCGGGGCGCGTGCCCCAGACTCGCCAGCCCTCGACAGCCTCCACGACCATCTTCCATTCGGTGCGGTTCGGGGCGTAGAAACTATCGCGCTCTTTGATCGAAATAATCTTGCCGACCACTTCCTGGCGGCCTTCCGGGAGTAGCGGCTTAGGAGCGGCGTCCTCCTCGATCTGGCGAAGTACGGCGGCGATCTGGTTCTCGGTGAGTTCGCCTTTGCTTTCCACGCGCTTCAGCAACGACGCTGCGAAGCGGTTGTCCGGGTCAATCCGGTTTAACTCGATCCAGCGCCAGACCTCCGGATAGGCTGCTTCAAAATTGGAGGTGTTGGCCTCGATTTCCAGTTGCGCCCGATGCGCCTTGCGGATCTCTGCGTTGGCGCGGGAGATGCGAGCGCTTTCGCGCTGGCGAAGTACCCGTACCGGAGTATCCCAGTGCGGGCGACCGTCGCACTCAAAGCAGCGGCCGTCGTCGATGTGAGAATATTCGCGGATATAACCCTGGCCAGCGCACCTCCCGCAGGTCTCCCAGATCAGTTCATCGCCGCTGCGTCCAGGGAAGGGGTCCTCGTAGGTCAGAAGTTGAGGTTCAGTAGTCATGGTTGCCATCTCTCTCACTCTCTCGATTCTCTCAGTCGATCCGGTTTAGGCGTTTAGACCCATGTGTTGATTGGAGGTTTCCAATATCAGGGAAAAATCCGGGGAGATGAATCCCTGCCCGCACGTGCAGTTCCAGATAAGCGCGGAATCTCCGAACTTCTCGATGCTTACCACGTGCTCCGGGGTGATCGTGTTGACCTGCATTTTGTCCTCCTGGGTTGCTGTTGTGTCTTAATAGTACCACATTAAAACTGAAAAAACAACCCCGGGGCGGCTAACCCCGGGGCGCGGCCTAACTCCAGAACTCATATGCCTGCTGGAACTCCTCCATGAGATCCGGGTCAATCCTGGCAAAGTCATCGATCTGATTAAGCATCTCCAGAAACACGTCGTCCCCGGTATCCGAATAAGCGCGGCGTATCGCCCGCACTGCCTGCGGATAGCGGGCCTCGAAGGTCTGCCGATTTTCCTTTTTGGCGATATTTCTTTCGATCATTTCCCGACTCCTAGTTCTTCAGTGTTTCGACATCGTGAGCGGTGGCGGAGGACTTGCAGCCCTCCTGAACTTCCCAGATCAGTGTTCCTACGCACTCCTCCGAGGCAGGGCACCCCTGGCGCCGTAGAACCTTTAGCAGGTCATCTACGGACGTTGGAAGATAGTAGCCCGGAAGTTCCTTGTGGCAGGACTGGCAGAACGTGTTTTCGTCGTAGCCTACCCGATCCAGGCAGCACGGCGACTCTACTGAGAGCGCTGACCGGAGGATCACCGAGTTCCACGATTCTGGTTCCCCAATGTCTTGGGCCAGGTAAGCGAATCGGACTCCGCAAGGGGTCTGCACCTTCGTGAACAGGTACCCGTAGGAATCAGTGTGAGCGGACATGGTGCCTCCTTAAGGCAGTAGGGAAACTACTTGACTGGCCACATTCCAGGCGTCTGGAGCGGCTGGCCTGACTCCGAGAGGTGCTCCTCGTCGGCCTGGCAGAAAGTGCAGATTTCCACCGGACTAACCCGGCTGAATACCCGCGCTTCCCCGTACCACAAAACCGACCCTAAGCAACGCGGGCAGTACCCGCTCCGGATGCGCTCTGTGCGCTCTGCGGGTGATACGTACCGGGACATGATTGGCTCCTTCCGTGTCGTTGTGTCTTAATAGTACCACATAACTGGATAAAATAAAACCCGCCCCCGGAGGACAAGTCAAGGGGCGGGTTCCGGAGCCGGGGAGAGAGTTGAGAGAAACAAACCCGGCTCCAGGCTTTAGGTCACTTTGAAGCGTTCTCCTCGAAGATCCGCTGCGCACTGAATGCTGCCAGCATATCTATAACGAAGGCGTCGGATCCATCCTCTAGGGCCTCCCGGAGTAGTTCCTCGGCCAACTCGTAGACCGCTAGAAGTATCGCTTCCGGATGCGGGAACTTAGAGATAATTCCGCGCTGCACCTTCACGTGAATAATCTCGGAGGCGGCCTCCATCATTCCTAAGAAAAACTTTTCCAACTCCGGGCAAAGTTCGGTATCCGGACCAGGGGAATCGGGCATGACATTCCGCAAGAACTCTATAGCGTCTTTTTCGTCATCGAACATCGTCATCCCTCCGATCCGTCGATCTCTTTATCGAGGTGGTTGGCGCGCATTCCGGCCAGAATCCCGTCGATAAATACTCCAAGTTCCCAATGGTTTTTAGCCATGTAGAAGTGCGTGACCCGTCGCTGGTCCCTGCTCTCCCCGCCTAGCCAGACCATTCCGGAAGCGCTCATAACTCGAAGTCCCCGAAAAGGGTAGCCAGGGTTGATCTCCTCGACCCCCACGTGCGCGGCGTACTCCTTGAGTAGTTCCAGTTTCCGGACGGTCGCTCGTTTCCTACTCATGCGTGCCTCTCATTCTCTCTAGTGCCCTAGAAGGGCCGGGGACGCTGCTCCCCTACGTTTACCCCTCCAAGGAGTATTCGCGCTCCAGAGCGGCTTTGATGGTTCCCCGCACGCTGCGCTGAACCCCCTCGACCAGGATATGTTCCGTATCGTTCAGGTGAGTTTTCAGCACCGGAGTTGCCACGTTCCAGAGCGCGCTGAGGTCCATGTCCCTCAGCAGGGTGCCGACCTGCTTCCAGAGCAGATTCCGGGTGGATTGCGCCTGCATCTCCCGCACCAGCACGTCGGGAGTGTAGACCCCTTGCATCGCCAGTTCCGAGATCTCCCGGAGCATCAGAGCACTCGCGGCCGTGTGGACGCGGACCGATAGTTCCAGGTCCTTGTAGACGCGCTCCAGGTTTTCGGTGCTGAGTGTCTCGTTCATTTTGTCCTCCTGTGTTGGTATGTGTCTCAATCATACCACACTACATTGAGGTGCGCAACTCCGCTTGACGTCGGTCAACTGCCACGCCATCTGCCAGCGCCTCGAACACCAGTGTCCGGATCGCGTCGGCTTCCTCCACGGCACCGAATCCGCGGCAGACTTCTTCCCGCTTAATCAAAAAGTCCAGAATCTCCGAAGCATCCAGGCCATCGTGGACTAGGTCGATAACGTAGATAGCGGTGCGCAGATCCTCCTCAGAGGAAGCGAGTCCCCCCATGGCCTCGGCCTGCATCAGGAAACCATCGACGGTCAGTTCGATCTGCTTGGGAGTATTTTGGTCAGTCATTTTGTCCTCCTGGCTGATGTTGTGTCTTAATAGTAGCACACTGTCGGGAGGTACGCCACCCGCTATCTGGCTATACGTCGCTGCGAGATCTTTGCGGCAGGAGAGTAGTTCCGAGAGACGAGTCCTTGCGGCACTGTCACCCGCCCCCGCCCCGATGTCCGCAAGTCGGCCAGCGCCTGCGTCAGAGTGTCTACCTGATCGTCTGCCACGTCGTGCGGGAAGTTGCGCAACTCCGAGAGTAGGTCGTTCACCCATTCGTTGCCCGGATCCCCGGGATGAGGCAGGTACACATTTCCGCTCTCGATTTCCGGCGTGATTGCTCGCGCTCGCGCTTCCTTCGAGTCGGTCGGGTTTATCGGAACCATGCCGCTAATTTCTTCCTGAAGCGTGTTGATTATTGCCGCGCCGTTGGCCTTCTTCTCAATCAAACGGCGGTGAACCAAATGGCCATAAGGGGATCGTCTCGGATCGTCGTCCTGCGCCCATATGCGCATCTGTTCCAGTGTCTCCGTGAAACTCCAGCGCCCGCGTCGCTGATCCACCAGATACCTGTTCGCCTGGTTCCGTACCCAGCGCTGACCCACTACCCAGCCGCTGGACCCTTCCTTAGAAGAATCGAAAGCACAGTCCCAAGAATCTATCCACTTGCCGTTAGTGAGTAGCCCCGGATCCAAGTAAACGGTGCGCCCGTCCTCGGTCTCCCGGGAAGGGTCAATCGTCCAGAACTTCCACCAGCCGCTATCAAATATCGCGCCCTTCGCCGGAGCGGGTCGCTGCTGATACATCGCAGAAAACGTGTAGGTCCCCACGGACTGACTTATGCCTTCCCACCGCGCCGTGGCCTCGTTTTTGGTTTCGTCCCGAAGCGGGGATATTAGTGGCTCCCCCGGGGATCTTCCTATCGGATCATCCTCGCCTGCGAAAGCGGGCAGAATAATTTTCTCCCAGTGTTTCGGGTTGCCCGGATAGTCGTTGCTCAAGAGACGCCCCACGAAATCATCTTCGTGCCAGCGGGTCATGACTACCAGCACCAAGAACGGGGTCTCCAGCCGCGAGTGGGAAGTAGACAGCCACCAATTCCATATGCGGTCCCGATTCTTCTTAGAGTGCGCGTCCACGAAGTCTTTTACCGGGTCGTCAATAATCAGCACCCGCGCCCCGCGTCCAATTAAAGAACCGCCCGGTAACGACGTACTGTACATCCCCCCGCCTTCTAGCGTCCGCCAACTCGACCCTTTTCCGCCGTCCCGCTCCAGCGCTACCCCGAGCCCCGGATTGCTCTCTATCTGCCTGCGCAAGTCCCGCGCCCATCCCCCCGATAGTTCCCCATCGAAAGATGTCAGAACAATCTCCCATTCCGGGTGACGTCGCAAGAGCCACAACGGAGTCAACTGGCTGACCAGCCGCGTCTTACCAGACCGGGGAGGCATCGAAATCATCATCATTCGATCCTGACCCCGCTCCACATCCCTCACCGCGTTCGAGATCCGGTCGCTCAAGAACTGCAAGTGAGGTCTAATCCGGTAGTCCGCTTTTAGTTCCAGCGCCTGTGCTAGCGGTGTAGTCGGCAGGCCTATCCCCGACTGGATTCGGAATTGTCTCGTAATGCTGGCAATTTTGCTCGTGACCTCCCGGACTTCGGCTTCATCGCCCGCCCTCGCCGCGAGTTTTTTTAGTTCCCCGATCTGCCGCTGGAACTCTTCCCTACTCAGCATCTGCATCGCTGTCCCCCTCCGGATCGTCGTCCCTCACTATTTCGGCATCTTCCGTACCCTCGATCTCAGGGAAGTTGTCCAGCACTAGCGCTTCGAGTTCTTCTAGTGCTGTTTCCATCTCGTTCTTCACCGACACATTGAGGTTAACGTTTGTCGGTGCGTAAAGTCCGTTGATCTTCGCCCGCTGGTCGCTTATCCGCAAGAAAGACGATATGGCTTTATGGTCGCCTTCCAGAACCTGGCTCCAGATCGCTGCCTGCGCCCTGTCCAGCCGCGTATTCTCTACCGCCCGCCTTTCGTCCACCGCCTGATTTTCGGCCTGCGTAAGGGTGCGCATCACTAGGTTCCGAGCGCCGGTCTCCGAGATCTCCAGTTGTTCCCCTATTTGGGCATAACTCAGTCCCGCTAAGGCCAGCGATATTGCTTTCACGCGCCGCGCCTTAGTCACCTCCACCCGGTTGTTTCGAGGGCTCACCGGAACCTCTTCTAACGCTGCAATCACATCTTCCGCCTGATTAGTGGGCCGAGCCATCTGTTACTCCTTTAGCCAGCCTCTCCGAAACTAGGAAGGCTAGACGATTCCACCTCAAAAACTTCGTCACACTGAGGGCACTCGATCTGCGTCATCGGAACGTAGGGCGCGTCAGGCATTTTCGCCATCTCCTTAGCCACCCGTTCGACGTCCGCATCGGTGACCTCAACTGCCCCAAGGGCGCTCACCTCCAGATCAATATTCGGAAAATATTCGTCCCGTAATTCGTCGTCCAGTTCTCGTAGTTCCATCACCAGAGTTTCATGGTCCCAGCGGCTGGTTTCGCCCGTCCGGTTATCGACTAGCCGGTATTCGTTGTTCTTTTCATCCGATAGCGGCGACACGTAGACCTCAACTTCTTCCACGCCCATTTCTTGCAGTGCCCGAAGCCGCGTGTGACCTACCACCACCACGCCCTGCGGATCCACCACGATGGGCTGGTTGTATCCGTACATCTCGATGCTCTTCCGGACTTTCGCCACCGCTTCCTCACTGATCACTCGCGGGTTGCCCTCGTAGGCAGATAGGTCCTCCAGCCGCGCCACAATCGTTTCTGACGGCCTTAGAGCCGTCTCCCGGTCCTTATGCACCCTCGCCCCTTTCCGACGCTTCTACGGCGTCATTCTTCGATATGAATCCAGCCATCATCGCCATGCCGGTCACCCGCGCATCCCAAGTGAAGTAGCACGAGGGGCAGATAAACTCCAGCACTTGCGCATCGTCCTCCCCGAAAGTTTCCAGATCTATCTCCAGATTTTCTTCCGCGTCCAACACATCCTGCGCCAGTGCTTCCGGGAAAAACTCCCCGATCCGTTCCGGATCTTCCAGTGCCGCCAGTTGCTCCGCCAGAACTTCCGGATCCCACGTGGTGTATTCCGCTGCGCGGTTATCGATCAGCCGGAACTGTTTTACCTGCTTCGGCGTCAAGTGGTCGGCAATCATTACCTGCACGGTTTCCACGCCTAGGCGCCGCATCGCGGCGTACCGCGTGTGACCCACTATCAGCACATTTTTTTCGTCCACCACGAGTGGTTGCTGGTAGCCGTACTCTTGAATCGAGTGGGCCAGTTGCTCTATCGCTTCATCCGAGATCCGGCGTGGGTTGCGCCAGTACGGTTTAATCGAATCGATGGGGGTCATCTCGGTTCGGCCCAGTGTTGCTTTTTTCATCAGAACCTCGGAATCTTCTCGCCCGGGTTTTCCCGAGCGTATTTTGCTTTTTCTTCTAGTTGGGTATCTGCCAGCGTTACCTCCGAATACTCGACATCCGCAAATAGTTTCGAATATCCGGTGATGTGTTTCAATCGCACCAGTTCCTGGACCTCCAGCCCGAGTTTGTTGCATATTTCGGCATCGGTCTCGCCTGCTTCCAGCATCTGAAACACTAGGCTGCCCATGCCTTGCACCGAGTGTTTTCCGCGAGCGCGGTTGTGCCTCACCGTGCTGGCTATACGGTCCGCAATAGGCTTATCGATCAGCACTACCGGGAGGTATCCCTGCGTAGATCCGTGGATATCGGCGTATCTCCGCATCGTGGTGTAGCGATGGTAACCGTCCACGATTATGGCTTTCTGTTCTTCTTCGTCCCAAATCGCCACCACCGGTTGGGTGTAGCCGTCCTCCGATATCGACGTATAGAGCAACTGCATTTCTTGCCGCGCTACCGCGTTCGGGTTGTAATCGTTCGCCTGTACTTGCTCGATGGGGAGCCATTGGACGCGCCCCACGGGGTTCGGGCTGTCCTGCACCTCCTGCAATAGGTCGTAGGCCTCGGCAATTAGAGCGTTAACGCGCTCGTAGGTCTCCCGCGTGTCCTTGTCTGCCCCCGACTTTTCTAGGCTGTCCTGCGTCCGTTTCATGATGCGCGCTCCCGTAGTTGTTTCCAGCGATCTTCTTGTTCTTTTCGTTCTTGCCAGCGTTTCAGCGAGTCGGGATGAACGATCACGCTTTTCCAGTTATCCAACGTCGTTCCATAAAGATCGTTAATCACTATGGCGCGCGCCACCTGCCTCGCGATCTCGCTCTCCGGTAGTTCTGGCAAGGTCCGCACCAGTTCATTGAAGTAGCCGGTGTAGGTCGCCCGATCCGCTTCCGGGATCAGGTTGTCCCGCACGTGCTCCATGTACTCGGTCCACGAGGTGAACATGTAGGGGAGCGTGCGCGGCATGGCCTTCAACCCGATATGCGTTACCGCGTTCAGGCCTTCCAGCCTCCGAGTCGCCCGCTCCCATGTCTCCGGCTCCGTTTCCTGGAGCACCATCAAGGAAGCCATGGCCGTTTCGTGATGGTAGTTGCTCACCCGCATATTCCGTTTCGGAACACCTCGGTGATACATGCGGTCATAGTGCTCGTTATAGACCCAGTTGTTGTCGTGTATCGCCTTCCAGACATCGTTATAAGTCCAGTCGTAAATCGGGTTGAACTTATAGTGGAGCCGCCCCTGCTTCGGCGAGTACCCGCTCGACGCCCATGTTGCCCATTTATATTGCGGGCGGATCACATTCGATAGTCGACGGTTCGGGCTTTCCTCGATCCGGATACCGGTCAATAGTGCCTGCCCCTCGTGGGCGTTGCCTATCTCTCGTAGCAGGGTGTAGAAACGGTCTGTCTTGAACGGGCTCTCGTGAATGCTGTCCGGCTCCTTATCCCGCACCCATTCTTCGTCCGGATCCCACGCCCTGAGCCACGGGTTGTCGTAGTTTCCAGCGTTATACATCCGGAAAGGGATCTGGTACCAGTCGAACTTAATTTCATCCTTGCGACTCATTATGTAGCGCTGGTAATTGACAGTGGATTCGTACTCACATTCCTGATCGAGGAACACTGCCCGCACCGGACCTGCCCCAAGTTCTTTCGCCACCTGCACCGTCAACTCCAGGACCACCGTGCTGTCCTTGCCCCCAGAATTGGACACTCCCACGTTCCCGTCAAACTCGTCGAACAGCCACTTGATCCGTTCTTTCGCGGCGTCAAACACGTTTAACCCAGTGCTGTACCGAGGCCGGTACCGGATCGGTCTGCGCTTCGGCGTGCTAGACATAATTTTCTCCAATCAGCACTACCTGAAACGTTCCCAGATGCTCCACTCTCCCTGGATATTTTTCCAATAGCGCTAGCGCTGCTTCCCGGCTTTTCTCCGACCAGTTCGGGATAACTGTTTCGTCATAGAAGTATGGAAAATACCCTTCCGCGTAGTGCATTAGTACAAGTGCCTCGATGCACCGCCCCGGCAGAGCCGTAATTGTTTCCGGCAGCATGTGTGAGGGAGATCCGAATAGGCTCACCACTATTTCCGCAATCTCGTTCGGATTCTGTTCCAGAAAATCTTCTGCCGTTCGCGGAAACACCCTCGATACTTCCGGATATTTCATGCGCAACTGCTCCAACATTCCCGCTGAAGGGTCCACCGCGACGTAGTCCTGAAAGTCTCCGTCGTCCAGTACTCCGATGTCGAGGGTTAGTCCGGTCCCGGCTCCCAGATCCAACACACGAGGCGCGCCTATTTTTCCGCCGCGACCTTCTCGGATCCACTCAAACACTTGACGGTTTTCTGCCTGAAACTTTTCACCCAGGTACCGCCCGTCGTAATCTTTTGCGAGCAGGTCATACATCAGGGACGTTGCCCGAACTTTGTTCACGATATCCACTTCTTTACCTTTTCTCCGACAGCCGGATCGTTAATGCCTAACTCTTGTTCCCAATACCCTTGAACCATCGATGCCGCGTCCCGGTGTTTCCGCTCCACTCCCGGCGCGCCTCTCCCGCTTCGTGGAACCGCATCCCAAGGAGGTCCGGCGTGCCGTATGGTCGCGGCTGCCCGTCTCCACAGTCCCGGAACGTGTCCTAGCGTGGATTCCCAGTCCTGATGCTCCACCAGAGCCCTGCTGGTGAATGCCGCTTCGGTCCCGTAAATTAAATTGAAAATCGTCGGCAAGTAGTCGTCCCAGTTGCGATATTTTTTCGGATTTATGTGCTGCATCGTTTTCGCCAAATCCAGGTAGGGCTCCAGAACATCGAAGTGGATCAGCATCGCCTGTCCCCACATCGCGTTTACCCCGACCCCGAACGGGATCCCGCGCCCCACTAGCCTCTTGCCGTATTTCGCCAGGTGACCCAGACTCACGAACGGCGCCGGTGCGTGCTGCATTACCTGCTTTAAGGCCTCCAGCCAGCCCGTAAGCGGCTTTACATCGTCCTGCATAGTCATTGCCCAGCCTGCCCCCTGATCGCCGCGCAGAGCGCATTCTAGGATCCCGACATGGTTCCAAAGCACTCCCCGCCGTTCCGGATCCGCATGGAGGCATACTCGCCCCGGATACTCCCCAGACTTTTGCCACCACTGCACTAGCGCATCCCGCCGCGAGTCGCTCCCCGGAACGGTCATTATGTGCATCGTCGGCCACTTGAAGTCGCTCACTGTTTCCCGCTCCAGATCTCCCGCATTCGTTCCAGTATCGGCTGGAATCTGGTCCGGTCCCCGGGATACAGTCCTGCCGATCTTTCCCGAGGTTCTGCTTCCCATTCGGGTCCCGGGTCCTCTATCGTGAAGTCGGGATCGCGTGCTGGCGGATTTCCTAGCGTCGAAGGTACGTCCAATAAGCGCACCAAGTTTCTTGCCGTAATCGCCGAATAGGTTCCCGCCACCATGTTGTATATCTCTATAAGAATGTCATCCCATTTATAGAAAAACCCCGGGAACTCGCGCTCCACTTCTACCGTAAACCGAGCGTAGTTTTTCAAATTCTCGCGCTCGAATAGCGCCGCTACCGCTGCCGTGGATTCTTTGCTGTAGCCATACGGAACGCCTTTATCTGCTAGGGCTTTCCCGTAGTTGCCCGGAAAATATAATCTAACGAAGGGCTGCACTGCGGTTTCCTGAACTCGTTTCAGATGATCTTCCCACCCTGCGCAAGGTATCGCGTCGTCCTGAATCACTAAACTCCAGGCTTTCCCGTCTTGCAAAGCACACTGAACTATCTGCCGATGGTTCCAGCCATTGCCTTTTCGTTCCCGATCCGCATGGACGCAAACTTTTCCTGAAAAATATTTTCCGGTAATCCACTTCGCTGCGTTCCGGTCTCGAAAATAATTGTGTCCCGGAAGCCACATCAAATGCAGCGTCGGAAGTTCCGCCGATTTATTCTGCATCGTTGTCCTCGTTCCAGTATTTCCGAGCCGCCCAATCTTCAATGACTTGCGGGTAGAGATCCAATTCGGTCCTTAGTCGTAACTCCTGATACTCCTCCGGGAACCGTTCCATCAGACGTTTTCTAGTGAGACGTAAAACGTTCTGCGCGAAGTTGTTGCAGGTCGTGCAAGTGCTCCTACTGTTCCCTATCCGAGCACCTCCTCCCGCGCCTCTTCCCCGGCATTCCGGGCAAGGCAGCGCAGGCAATTTTTCGACTTTGAGAACCATATCTGACACCGTACTACGGTCCTCCCCCTCTAATGCAAGTCGTTTCGGTGCCTGGAAGCGCTTTTGAGCGGGTTTCAGGGTGGTTAGGTGTCCTAGGTAGGGTCAGTGCCTGATCGGCCCGCTAATCGCCGTTTAGAGATCGGTTGGGCACAGAAAAACCGGATCCTTACTGCGTTTGTATCCCCCAGGGCGATACTTTTGCAGTAGAGATCCGGTTTCGGTTCCAGGTTCAGCGGTCCCGACTATCGCATTTTCCGACACATTTCTGCGTGTTCTTTTACCATTTTTTCAAGTTTTGGCTGTCTCTTCGGATCCACTATCGCCCGCACCTTAAATCCCGGACAGTTCGGATGTGCGCACTCGTATTTCCGCGTCGGAGTGTTTTCTCCGTACTGGCTCTCGGTCATACGCACCGGCAAGTCCTCCCAGGGATACGTGACAGTTTCCCGATAAGTGGCCTGCGCCTCCGTCTCCATGCTAGAAGTCTCCTGCGCCATTTACTTTCCTGCTTTCTTACCTAAATAGGATTTAGCCTGCTGGGTGATCCTCTGACACACTGCCGCCAGGTGGTAGCACTCCCCGCGCGGCCCGAGCCTCCGGCCATTCGGGCAAGTGCAATGCATGAAAAACTCAGTGCCCCACTTCGTGATCTCCACGAGGTAGGGGCGGTCCCGGTTGCCCTGGACTTGGAACGTAAACACTCCGTCCTCTTTGCCCCGGTACCGCACCCGATCCGTGTCCCAGATCTTCTCCGAGGTGGCGAGGGTTTTGCCAGAAAATCTGCCGTCCCAGGGATCCAGTGCCCGCTGGGTGAACTGCGCTAACGGGGACAATTTCCGCACCCGACTCATTATGGTTCCTTCCTGCTAATCGTAACCCTATTGTATCACGTCCGGTTTTTAGATCGGTACTGGATCTTCCTTTTCCGGATCTTGAGTAGCACCTCAGTCACCGGCCCGAGGCGCGTCCACCAGCGGCAAGGATGCCCGCGAGGGTGGCACCTGCTAAGTGGGATGGATACCCCTCCGCCCCCGCCTCCTGGAGGGATCTCCCCTACCGTAATCCAGTGTCGGCAAACGTCGCACTTATATTGAACAACCTGGGGGAGCCGTTCCCCGCGATCCCACGAGACGTGGATCCGGTCATAATCAGTCATCCCCTGCCTCCCGACGCAAAGCCCGAGCCATGTATCCCGCTTGCTCCATTGCAGAAAACATCCCGTGCAGGTAGTGGGGATTCATCTTGATCCCTGCCTTCTCGGTTTCCCTTAATTCGTTCGTCACTGACTCAGCGAACTTCTCTAGCGCCATTGCTTTCACTATGTTCAACCAGCGGTTAAACTCCTCGAACGCTTGAGCGTCCGGGACGCCTGCCTGCGCGCGCTGGTGGACGTAGGTCCCCGCCACTTCTTGAGCCTCCGGTGTGTAGTCGCTCATTTTTCCTCCCGGTAGGGGTTATCGGGGATCTGGATCGTGCCCTGCTCCGCCGCCTCGCTCAGCGCCTCTTCCCACGCTTCGGCTTTCACTTCGGCTAGCCAGCGTTCAAACTCCTTTGCGGGGCCGGAGATCCGCCCTTCCGGATCTATCCGATAGTGAAAGGCTACGTTTCGAGAATTGACGTAAGCATTGCGAACTTGAGTGATGCTGGGCGTGTAGTCGCTCATTTTTCGCTCCTGATTTGCTGGGCGCGTTCTCTCAGCCAGGTGGGTACGATTTTTTGGTGGGTTTCGTTTTCCCAGTAGTCGGCCGCTTCTTCGAGCGCCTGCGCTTTCACTTCTGCGACGGTGGGTTGCCCGGCTAGGAGCGCTCGTACCGCGTCGGCGGCGTAAAGGTCTGAGGGGCGGTAGTCGTAACGCTCTTGGGGGTCTTCGCATCTTTCGCAAGTTTGCTGATGGGTTATCCGCGCGATTTCTTCCCTGGTCGGCACCGTGCGGACAGGCTCAGCGAGTAGCCCGGCATCGGCGAGGGCTTGGGCGATTTCGTAGGGGCGAAACTCCCCGGCCTTGTGGTAGGTCTCGTAGGCCACTCGCGCGGCTTGTTCAACAATGTCAGTCATCGGTTTGCTCCCGTTCTATTCGAGTGGGGGCAGTGCGGGCGAGATATTTTGAACGTCTCCGACCGACTCGCTCCGCGCGTTTTTTCGACCGGTAACCCTTTGGTTTGCCGAAGTGAGGGCAGAAGTACCTCCATGTCTCGTAATAGGAACGGATCACCCATAGCGCTTCCCCAGTGTTGCTTTGTGGCTGCCACCAGGTGCGCCCTAAGCCGTCTACGTACTCGATTGGCTCACTCACCGTGCACTTCCTTCCGATCTCTCTGTACTCGTTTTTCCATCCAGTTTTCGCAGAAACCGCACGCCTCTGGAAGTTCCGGGAACCACTGTCCCCATGTCTTGCGGTAGACGTATTCCGTCTCGCTTTGCTGGCAGTAGATGTAGGCCCGAGATCCTTCATCACTCCAATTCCGTAGGCGGGTAGTTAGGAACTCGTAGATAAAAATAAATCCCAGATAAGCGAGCGCTGCGCCGATTAACACTTGCGCAATCGTCCAGATCATTTCGGGGCTCCTTTTGCGGATAGGATTAACGGGGCCATCGAAAGGCCGACGGCTACTCCTAGTAGTCTCATTTCCCGCGAGCCGCCTTGATCGTTTCGCAGGGCCACGCGTCTGCTTGGCACACTTTGCAGTCACGCCCATCGTTTGGCGGTATGCCGCAATGACATTCAGGGTTGTGCCCCTCGTCAGGGGTGTGCAGTTTTTCAACGGCAGCGAGTTTGCTGAGTAGATCGTCAGTCTTAGTACTCATATTTTCGACAGCCTGCTCATGCTCTGCGAGGCGGGCCAACAGTTCGAGTACCCGCTGCGGGTTGAACGTCGCAATAAACTCGGCGTCGGCTTCGCCTGCTTGAGCGATGGGGCCTTCGATGCCGCAATACGCCTCATGCCCTGGGATGCCCATCGGCCCGCAATTACACTTATCGGTGACGTGTCCAACGTCAGTTCCAAACGCAACCCATTCGCCGGGTGTGGCTGCTTCCGCGATCTTGCGGAGATCATCGAGAGTCATTTCGATGCCTCCGAATCGCGTTCTCCCGCTTCGTACCCGCGCCAGTACGGCCCGGAAACTACGTCAAGGCGTGGCGCGTGGGTGTAAGTGGCAAACGTGCCTCGATTAGTGATGCAAGTGTCACCGGGCTTCATGTCGCAGGTAGGGCATTCCGCATACTCGATTGCGACTTCTTCTAGGTTCATTTCTCTGTTCCTTTCTCGGCGATACGGGCGGCATCTTCTCGCCCCTCGGTGTAGTACATGTGAGGTATCCAGTCACCCTCATTAGCGCGTATCTCGCTGGCGATCTGCTTGCGTATCTCGGGTATCGCGGCTTCCAAGGCGGCGCGTGCGAGGTCAATCGGCGCTTCTGGCAACTCTTGCCTAAACGCTCTTTCGTAGATTCCTTCTGCAGCCGCTTCGATAGCGGCCTGGGGGATTGGGTTAGTCATCTTTCCGATCTCTTTTCCGGGCTTTGCCCATCGAGGCCGCGATACCTATCAGCACCACGAGGGTCACGCAAACCATGAACGTAATCGCTACCAGCGCTTGGGGCCAGGTCATTATTCCGATCTCCCTTCGGCGGGGAGTTCGGAACCCCTAAAGCGCTTCCGCGCTGCTTCGCGCGCGCTGGGGGAATACCAAATAAGCGCACCGGTTTTATCTAGGAATGTCTCCAGCGGGCCGCCCTGATAGTCAACTTCTTCCGGAGGTGTGCATTTCCCTCCGCGCCGATGGGCGTCGAATATCGCGAGACTAATAAACGTGTGATGGCATCCGCTGCAATGGGAGGTACGCTCCCCCGCCTGCCACCAGTGCTTTCCGCAAGCACCGTGAAATGTTTTCATATCGGTTCCTTCGCTAATCTGTGTCGCAAGTATACCACATAATGGGAACAAAAGAAACCGACTCCCCCGAGAGTTGTGAGGTAGGAGAGTCGGTTTCTTAGTCACCTAGATTCTAGCCTTAGCCAGCGGTGCGCGGCTCACCCTGGACGGGTGCGGGAGCGTCCTCTGGCGGGCTATTAGGCGCCGGGGGTGTAGTTACCCCGGGGTCACCCTTATCGGGCGTCTGAGGGCCCTCTGGAGTTTCTGGTGAGGTCGGTTCCGGATCTTCTACCGGGGGAGTTTCCGGGTCTCCCGGTTCTTCTGGTTCCGGTTCACTCGGTTCTTCGGGTTCAGTCGGATCTTCCACGCGGCAGTCGAGTTGGCGCTCGCCGTAATTCGTGATGCCCTTACCGTCCACCGAAGTGTCGAAGCGGTACGACCAAAGCAAGTAATCGTCAGCGGCGGGATCGAGATCGATCTTTATCTCTTCGCCCCAGGTCACTGCGCCGGTGAAAACTTTCTCGCCGGTCTTCGTGATCGTTTCCGAGTCGTAGTACTGCGCCTTGATTTCGTAGGTGCCCTCACCCTCGCCGTCGTTCAGTGTCGGCGTGATGCTTATCGCATCGCACTGCACGTCGTGAGTCTGTGAGATCGAGGGGTCGGGCGTAGGCTCAGCATCGCCGAAACAAACCGGGTCTTGGCCGCCCTCGCCAAAGTGCTCGTTATAGCCATGAATCTGCACCCACTCAACGCAACCGGAATCTACTCCGAAAGCGCTCCAGGGGATCGATGATTTGCCGATCCACTTGCCTCCGGGTTGATCATTATTCGGATCGAAGTGGATACGGTACCTCTCCCCGTCGATATCAATGTTCACGTGCCCACTAGCGGGGAAAGTGTCCCCATCGGGGAGAGTAATCCCGGCCTCGGTGACCGTGTAGGGAGTGGGGGCATCGGAGCCACCCGCGCTGGCTACTGCCGGGGCCAGCACGAGCGCCAATGCGCTCAGGCCAGCCAGAATTGTTGATTTTTTCATGGTTCCTTTTCCTTCGCGTGTTTCTCTTACTTAACCCGTTACCTGGAGTCCTGCGTATATCGCGGATCTGTCGGCCAGGGTGCGGGGGTTCCCCAATACCCGGGAGCCGCGAGAGTCGCGGGCTGTTGCGCCGGGGATTCTGGTTGGGGTTGATGCGCGTTCAGCCAAGTGTTGTGACGGCAGAACATGCACTTCTTATAAAACGGGAAGATGAATAATCCAAACCCGCCCGTCATGAGAATTATGGTTCCGATGATGAACGCCCGCCCAATAGCGGCTCCGCCACCTTCGCAACTCTTACAACCGATGCAGCCGGTTTGGCTATAGAGGTTGTGCCTGATCGTACTCAATTTTCTGTTCCTTCCGTTTCAAGAATTGGATCAACTGAACCGCTTCCCTCCAGGTCTTCTGCGGTGGAGTTACCCATTTCGGGTTCTCCCCCGGGCTCAGTTGCCATACCTGGAAGAACTTCAATAGCGGATGCTGTCGAATGTAATACTTCGTCACTTTCGTGAATCCCTTTCCAGATAGCGCCCCACGCCCTAAGCGCCCGCTTAACCGGGTCGGAGTGAGTTCCGTACCTGAAAACTAGGGGCCAGATCCTGTCTCCGGCCATCTCTGCCAAACGGTCTGACGCCGTTCTCTTTAACAATGTCATGGGGTTCCTTCCCTTGAATGTGTTGTTACTGTAACACACTATTTAGTCAGATGTAAACCCGTCGCCTCAATAGCCGCGAGAGCCTCCTCCGCACTCACCACTACCTCCGCCACTGCGCCCGCCTCTTTGAGGGCGTCTAGGTGAAACTGCTGGAGCCGGGTAACCCGGGCCATCGTCCCTTCCCGAGTAGCGCCGGGGCGTTGATGCTTCGCCTCCAGGGCGATCATGCGCCCCTCGATGACTACCAGGAGATCAGGTATCCCCGCCGTCTGCATCCCGCCACCATGCGTTTTGAAGATCCACGCCTTGGGGTAGTTGGTTTTTATTGCTTTCGTAATCGCCCGGATAACTCCGGCTTCATTCGTAGGGGCCATGCGGGGAGTGTATCCCAGACATGGAGAAACCCCGGGGAGTCGGAAGGAACCGGAAACTCCCCGGGGTCATGTAGTGCGGCCAGCCGTTAGCGGTGCTGGTTGTCTCGTCCGCTCATGGAGAAACACGCACTACTGATCTTAGACGGTCAGGTCGTCCAGATCAATCTCGTCGTCGTCATCGTCATCTTCGAGGTCGTCGTCCTCGTCGTCCTCTACAGGTTCCGGTGCCGACTTTTTCTTGGACTTTTTCTTCGCCTTCGGGGCCTCTTCTACTTCTTCAGCGTCCTCGACGTCCTCCAGGTCCTCGATGGTGTCGTCCGTCAGATCCTCCAGGTCCTCCAATTCGTCCGCTCCATCGTCTTTAGCCGACTCTGCGCGGGAGTAGGAAACTACCTCCGACTTGACCGTGTTGCGGTACGGTTCGCCGTCCGCTACTTCGGCCTTGATGCGGCGGTTAATGAACCGCTTTGTATCTAGTTTCAAGCGCTTCTTCGGCGTAGGAATCCCCAGCGCCTTCAAGAAGTTCACTACCCGGAACATCGCTGCGGGGGAAAGTGTCAACCGATCGATAACCGTCTCCCCTGCTTCCGGTCCGTTTAAGACCTCCAACGACAACACGATCATCTGGTTACCCGACCGGGCTTTGGTAAGTTCGGCATCGTCCACGCGGAAGGTGTACTCACCCTCAGGAATCCGAGCGCCCACGCGGTCTTTGTAGTTGGTGAGGTCTGCCACGAACTCGGTCTGATTAGCCATTTTCTTTATTCGCCTTTCTTAGCGGTTGATGTGTTCTTAGCGGCTGGCTTCCTTCGAGCCGGGATACCGCCGATGCCTAGAATCCTGCTGAGAGTTACTAGGTTTGGTGCCTGCTTCCTTCCTATGATCGAGGGGAGTTTGCCCCTCAGGTTTTGCGGGATCCGGGCCTTAGTTCGGTATTCCGGATCCACCCCGAATCGCACGATGTGCTTGAAAACTGGACCGTCCTCGTTATCGGCTTCCAGATCTTCTTCCACGTCGGTAAACAGAATATAGTCCGGAGCGGCTTTCATGATTCCACGCGCTCCGCGCTGCACGTCCACGTCCCGAGAAAATATCCCGAGTTCAGCGTTCTGTTCTTCCCGCGTCTGGCTGATCATCACTACATGCATCGGCTTCGGGTGATCTTCATCCGCAAGACCGTTCCAGAACGTAGCGGTGTCGGTCATAATGTCCAGCGCCTGTCCCCAGGTCTGGATCTGTGCTGGAGCCACGCCTTGCCGGATTTCTTTCACTGCGGTTTCGTCATGCCCCATCAGATAGCGCATCGTCATCTTCTGGAGCGCGGTCAGCGAGTCCAGGATTACCGCCTCAAACTCGTGTTCGCCCTTGTCCAGTTCCCAGAAAATATCGTCAAACTGCGTCACCGACGTAGGTCGAATTACCTTAATGTTTTTCTCGTAAGGAGATCCCTTGATTACGCGGGTTCCGCGTTCGCCAATCAGGTCAATGAAAAGGGTCGGTCCGACTTCTGCAATCGTCGCCGCTAGGGTCGTTTTCCCCGATCCCTGCGGTCCATGCAGTAGCCACCTCCCCCGATCTTGCGCTGGAGTTCTCAACTCCAGGCCAGCAAAACTAGCCATGCTGAGGTTCCTTCCGTTGTAGTTTTATTGTGTCCAAATTATACCACATCATGAGTTTGGACGTTCTCTCAGGTTGTGCTCGGCCAGGTCGTAGGAACCGCCTGCGCCGCCGAACATTTCTGCCCGACATAGGCTCGCGTAATCGCACCACTTGCAATTACTCGATGCCAAGTTTCGAGGGGCGTCTCCAGACTTCTCAAAGCGCTCCATCGTTTTCTCTTGCGCGTCCACCGTATCCAGCACTGACTGGAGGTGGACCCGTACCAGGTTCATGTTAATCGGGGTCAAAGTTCTCCGGAACCAGATCGACTGTTTTATGTCAGTTTGTAGTTCCGCAATCACCTGACCTTCCGGAAGGTAGCGCCCCCACTTCGGTTCGCCTTTTTTCTTCCCCGAGGCGTAGACCTCACCCTCCTTGCCCCACATCACTCCCAGACCGTCCGGACCTTTTGCCCATTGTTCATAGGTCATCCAGTCGAAATCGGTTATCGACTTCTTGAGTGATCCAGTGAGAGTCAGTTCCGGGGTCTTCGGGGCCTTAGAGCGTACCCGGTCATAGCCGACCGCCCGCACTTTCCCGAGTCCCCATTTCTCGATCATGGGCGCCGCTCCCCAGGCATAGAGTTGGAGTTGACTATCCATCATGTCATCGAGGCTAGAAACCTGCCCGAGGTTGCTCGCGGTTTTCGCGTCTCTCACCACGACCAGGTTGCGCCGCTCGTTATAGAAAACTTCATCAATGAAGCCGTAGAGACGTACCGAGTTTCCCGACGGGGTTTTAATGTTCCGCTGCCAGTACATCTCCACCGCTAGCGGATGTTCTTCTTCCCGCTCGATCTGCCAGTACGTCGTCCAACGCACGTAAGCGCCTGCCAGACGGTCCGGGAGGTTCTGCCCTAAGAACCCTAGCCACTCCTCCTGCACCTCGTGCTGGAGGCGGTTCCACCACTTCTCCGAGGCATCTAGAACCTCCTGCGCGGTTACGGTTTTTCCATCAAACACCGGTCCCCGATCCGTGGTCGTAATTTTCTTCGGAACGCTCCGGATCGATTGGTGCTCCCGTCCCCGCTCTAGCGCGTCTGCTGCCCGTAGCGCGTGCCACCAGTTTCCGAAGTCCAGCGCGGGTGCGATCTCCCGTTCTATCTTCTCCAGGTTCCGCACGTACCTGTAGACCCAGGCCTGTGGACACTTTCGGTGGAGCACCATGTTCGAGTAGTGCGCTTTGCTGATCTTGCTCATGCGGTCCCTTCCGTCGCGTGTTTTATTTTTAATTTTTCTACTACTACCCACCCCCTTAATATCCCCCTAAAGGGGGATTAAGGGGGAATAAATAAAATAAATAATTAATGAGAGGTTTTGCTACCTAATTGTATCACACTATCCGGCCTCCCGGATGTGCTTCAAGATGCCCGCCTCCAGAGAAGTTTTCTTCAAGTACGCATCGAAAATAACTTCGTCCACGGTCCCTGGAGCCAGGGCGTACCAAAACGTCACCGGTCGAGTCTGCCCGTTCCGATGGAGGCGGTCTCGTGCTTGCACGTGGTCATCGCGCCGCTGAGTCAGTGATCCAAACACAGCATGGCTCGCAGTCACGAACTCGTTAATGGACATGCTCACCGTCGAGATCTGCGCTACTAGCACTATGCGCTCCGGATGTTTCCGCGTGTTTCCGAACCGCTCCCGGATCTCTATCCGCTTGTCCGCCGGTACTCCCCCCGAGATTATTTCTACCCGAGTGTTCTTATCCCGCCCAATAGATTTCTGTAAGTTCTGTATGTCCCGAGAGAAGTTCACGAACACGATCACGCGGTTCTCTCCAATTAGCGTTTCGTTCACGATGGAAGTTATCGCCTTAGTTTTGGATCCGCCCAGTTCTTCGCCTCCGTCTTTGGCTGGCAAGTACCCCGAGGTTATCTGCCGTAGCCGCATCGCCTGCGCTAATCGGTTCCCCGCGATTATTACCTCTCCCGCGAACTCCACCGCGAGGTTTTTCTTCATTTCGTCGTAGGCTCGTTGCTCCTTGGGACTCAGGTGAACCGGTACCACGTTGTCGGTGTACGACGGGAGATCTTTCAAAGCGTCCCGCTTCCGAACTACCATCGCGTTTTCTGCCACTACCCGACGCAATTCGTCTAGGTTCTGGTAGCCCATGACTTGCTTTCCCATGTACCCGCCTTTTCGGGCGTAGCGTTCCTCGAAGTCTCCGTAGGTCGTGTCTCGCGGACTGCCCACGTGCTTGCTAAAAGCCTGCGGAGCCAGGAAGCGCCACTGCCCGTAGATATCCAAGGGACCATTAGGCATCGGAGTTCCCGTCAAAATTATTCGGCGCGGTACGTGTTTTCCGATCCGCCCCAGCAAACTGGAGGTGTTCGAAGAGGTCCCCTTGATCAAGTGACTTTCATCCACCACTGCCACTTCCGGTTGAAATCTTTTCACTGACTCCAGCATGTAATCAGCCATCGTTCTAGATCCCCACGCTGCCCGAGATGAAAACGCATCGATGTTCACTGCGCATAGGATTACTCGCGGTCCCGGCAGGTCGTCCGGGCTGAGCACCCTTAAATCGCCCCCACCAGACGGCCCACGCGCCCAGAACACCTGCGCCCTACCTAAACCATCCCCCCGACTCTGGAAGGCCCTAGAATCGCCTTTGCCCCTTTTTCGAGGGTTCCCCGCCCGCACTGCCAGCGTGTCCCCTTTTTGCCGTATCGATCCCCCGACCACTTCGGCCCACACCGATACTTGCGGCGAGGCCCACTCTTTGGCCTGATTCACCCAGGTGTCTACGGCTGCAATCGGGGCCACCACTAGCACCCGCACCTCCTGAGCGGGAGACTTCAAGGCCAGTACCGATAGGTAGTCCCAAGTAGGAGCAGTTTTCCCCACCCCCGGATCCCAGAACAGTGCCCCGATTCCCTTCTTTTCAATCAGAAACTTAAGTCCTTTAATCTGGTGCGGCATCCGAGGTCGCCCCCCGAACTGGAACTTGTTACTCACTACATCCGCTCCAGAATTGCTATCGCTACCACTGCACCGAGGTAACATACTCCTACGAAACTCACTGCGGCCAGGACCGAAAAAATTACCTCGACCCAGTCAATTTTTACCGTACGGCGATGTCTCATGGTTCCCTCCTAGTTAGTTGTGTTTTTATTGTATCACATTAGGCTACGCATCGAACCCGGCCATCGTCAGCGAGTACAGCCACGGCGGACGTCCCCGCCCCTCGCTCTTGCCCTTTTCTTTCACGATCTGCCCCGAGGCCAACATGCGTTTCATCGCCGCGTTCACTGAGGCGCGGTTTCCAAACGAGTCCATAATTTCGTGGATCTCCTGGAGTCTCATTTTCTTGTCCAGGTCGCCCTCGAAAGCGTTCCGCGCGATTCGTTCTTCCCAGCGCCGTTGCGCTTCCGCCCGATCTGCGTCTCTGCTCACCGCAAGATCCACCGTTATCTGAGATCCTCCGCCCTCCGGAGCCGTGTTCGGCGGTACCGTTATCCGAAGTTCCGTCTCCCCTTCGGCCTTGCTGCTGTCCAAGACAACCTTCGCACTGACTTGCGCCTTCTCCCCCGACCGCACGCTGATCTTGCGCACCTTCCCAGGGCGATCCTTCACGACCACCAATTCCACCTCTCCCACTGCGCCCGGCATCGGCTGGCGAAGGGGCCACACCTGAAGCAGGGTGCCCTGGACCATCGCCTGCTTGTGTTGGCTCCCAGTCGGCAGAGATCCTTTTACTGCGCTCTTATTCGTGTGATCGATAATGATTACCGTGGTGCGCCCGTTCCGCGCCAGCGATTTCAGCCACGACGTGATTACTGCCGTGCTCATGGCGTCGTTCGGATCCAGACCGTGCATCCCGTATAACTCGGTCATCCCGTCTGCCACGATCAACGAGGGGTCGATATCCGTTAGCGCCGTGTTCAAGGCGTAGTGGTTCGCCTGCCCCACTGAAGTTATCTGCGATCCGAACTTATTGCGCTGCATCGGCGCCAAGGGTTCTTCTGGCCGAATGTAAGTGAACTGCAACCTAATATCGTCCGGGGCCGCCCCCAGCGCTCCCAGTCGGCTTAGCGTGTTCTCCGGTTCATCCTCGAAGTCCAGGTAAATCACGCGCTCCCCGCGTGCAATTTCTTGCATACATGTATAGAGCGCTATCCAACTTTTGGCCGTCTCCGAAGATCCGTAGAGCATGTTCACGCGCCCCCGATACATTAGCCCCGCCCCATCTTCGCGTTCCATAATATCGGCGTCTGGAGTTTTAATCTCTCCCGCAAGGTAGGGGTCTAGGTCCACCGGTGACCAGGATGTTTCCCGTAAATCCAGCGGATTTTCTGTCCCGGGCTCGGTGTCCACCGCTTCGATCTCGACCTCGGTTGTCGTGCTCGTGCTTGTGGTTGTTCCTGTGTCCACAACTTCTGGCACTTCATGCACGAAACCGGCTGCGGATTCTACGTCCCGCACCATCACCCGAATCTGTTTAACGTGTTCTTCCCCCAGGATCTCCGCTAGTTTCCCGTAGCCAACTACCTTTTTTCCTTCTCGCAGTCGGTTGATCGTGGCGTCCATGACTTCCGAGATCCGGGTCTCCGGTCCGTCGTCGTCGTGGGTAGCGTCCGCTAGTGCATGTATCAGCGCCCGGAGGTTCCGTTCCCAGAAAGGGTGTACCCCGGAATCTCCGTAGCGCAACAGAGATCCGGCCAGCGCGAGATAGGCTTCATTACGCCCGCCCGCGCCCGGCCAGTTCTCGATCAGCACTGCCGCGAGTCCAAGGGTCGCCACCTGTAGCGCCAGTAAGCGCCCGTCAATGACTTTCGGACCGCTCTCCCCGCCCCAGGGTTCATCTTCCCAGGTGTAACGCTCTCCCGAGGGATGGATCGATGGGGGAATAACTGTCTGGCTTTTCGTGCTGCGCAACTCCACCGAGATGGATCCGTCCGGCATCTTGTGGCGGCGGTTGCCCGGTAGTGTCCCCTCTTTTACCAGATACCAGTAGTGACTGTTTGCCCGAGATTCTCTTCCGGTGCGCATCGGGGTCGGCGGGAGAAAATAGTTTTTGAGCCGCATCGCGTGGTGATGGTCCAGGTCCACGTCCACCAGGCCGCCCGAGGCTTCCCCAAGAAGTAGCCCCAGATTCGTCATCCCCTGTTCGGCCCATTCCTCGAACTGTTCCCGGACTTCTTGCTCCGACGAATCTTTCCAAGTCACCCGCGTCCAGGCGGGGAGATTAGGGGCCTTTGCTTTCGTTCTTATCGGTATCGGGGTGTAGCCCCGGCGAACGGCTTCCAGGGCGTCCTTAATCTGCCCCGATCCTGTGATAGAGTCGGGGTATCCGTCATTAGCCATATGACCTGCTTTCGGTATCTGAACCGCTGACTTCGATGATCGCCCGGAGTCAGCGGTTCTTTTTTTTCATTCGTTCGGGTTCTTGAATACCTTAATCACCTTGGGGAGATCCAACTGACCGTTGGCATAGCCTTCCACGAACTCCCGAAGAACGTGGGTCAAGGTAACGCCCTCTTTATCTGCCCGGATCTGCGCCTTGCGCCAGGATTCCGGCGTGCAGCGAATTGATCGAGTAGTCGTGGGCGGCCTGCGCCGAGTCGTTTTTTCGTTACTCATTTTCCTCTCCTTTTGTACCCAATATGTAACATTACTGTATCACGTGGTGACTACTTCTAGTTCTCCCACATCCGATAGGCCCCACCTCGTTCCGATCACTGCCTCCGCTGCTAGCGGGACAATCAGTTCGCAATCCATGCGCCGTAGAACCGGGTTCACGTTCACCATGCGTTCCATCGCTTCCCGAGTCACTTCCTCCCAGTTGTTTTCAGGGACTTCCAGCACTACCGAGTCGTGGACCGTGGCTACCGGATACGCCCCCTCCACTCGCTCATAACCGGGGATCAGCCCTTGAATTGAGGCGGTTGCCATTTGCATCAGGTCGGAAGCAAAGCCCTGCACCGGCGCGTTGATCGCCAAACGCTCCGATCCGCTCGCTAGTTTCTGTATCGGACTGTGGATATCTGGTAAGCGCCGTACCCGCCCTATCGGGCTCGTGACATATCCGTAGCGTTTCGCTCGTGCAATCATCCGCAAGTGCCATTCCGCAAGACCTTCCCAGGTCGTGAAAAACGCCTCGTAGGCAGCGTTGGCTTCTTCCCCGGAAAGGATTACGTCGTAGGCCTCTTCTGCGTAATTCCGGAAGCCTCCCGGACCCATCCCAAATAACAGACCAAAGTTTGCGGCTTTCCCGGCTTGTCTTTCGTCTGCCGTGACTTCGTCCAGAGTCACTATATGTGGTTCTTCTCCCGTAAGAATCGCCTCGTGATTTTCGCGTTGCTGCATAATCTGCCGCGCGATAATTCGGTGCAGATCCTGTCCAGAATTAAATGCCTCGATCATCGGTTCGCATCCGCTTACGTGAGCGGCCACCCGCATCTCGATCTGCGAATAGTCAATATCTGCCATCACGTAGCCGGGTCGTGGGATGAATGCGGGCCGAAGGGCGTACGTTACTTGCTGCATGTTCGGCCCACTCGAACTCAGGCGACCGGTCACGGCTCCGCCCACTCGGTAAGTGGAATGGATCGTTCCGTTAGGGGTCACCTTGTCCAGCCATGACTTCAGGAACTCCGCCCGCTTCAAGTGGCGCCTGTGATCCAGTAGTTTTTCTGCCAGCGTGAACCCGCGCCGCGCCAAACTGCTCAGGGCTTTTCGATTCCACTGCGGACGCCCGGTGTCCGTCGTCGCCACGACTTCAAGTTTTCCGGCGGCCTCCGCTTCTTCTGCCCAGGTAGCAAACCACTTAGAAGTGGGCGCCAGACTCACGTGCTGCGGGTTTAAGCGCTCCGACGGCACTTCCGCTACCAAATACTCCAGCGCCTCATTTGAGGCCCGCAAATCGGCTTCTAGGGCTTCTCGCGCCCACTTCACATCGAGGAGGATTCCGCGCTGCTCCATTTTCGTCAGACCGGCCACCGTGGGCATCGCTACCTCTTTCGCCAGTAGCCCGATCCGCGCCGTGGAAACTTCTTCCGGTCCTTCTGGAAAATCTTCTTCGCCCAGGAAAAATAGTTCTCGGTGATATTCCAGGAGTTTGTGAGTGTAGTAGGTGTCTCGTGCGGCGTACTCGCCGAGTTTGAATAGGTCCTCTTGCTCCGCTGCCCCTGGGAAAGTGAGGTTCAAGTCCGCGCCCCATTCGTCGATACCGAAAACCCGTGCCGCTCGTTTCTCCAGTTTCGTCGAGTCGTTTTCGTCCTCCAGCCCGCTGCTGATCTGAGTGTCCCACTCCACCTGATCCGTTAGGTCCACTCCGGTTATGGCCTGGATCCAGCGCACATCGAACTTCACGTTGTGCCCCGTTAGCGGGATCTTTTCTTCTCGTAAAACTTTCGCGATCCTCGTAATGGTCTCGCGCCACATGCCCAGGAATGGGCTCTGAGGATGCGACAGCGGTAGCACCCAATTCGCTACCCGATTACTGTCCTCCAGATCCAACGTAAACGACGCCATCACTATGCGCGCCGCTATCCCTCCGTTCGATCTCCCGCCCGTCGTTGCGTGTTCATCCAGCCCCGTAGTTTCAAGGTCAAAGACTGCCCGGTGAGAAGTCCGTATCGCTACCTCCAAGTATTTCAGATCTTCATCTGTCATTGCCCAAGCGATATTAATTTTTTCAGATGCCAATTCCGTTCCTTCCACTTGTGTTTTTATTGTAACACATCATTAGACATAGTAAAACCCCGTCCCCAGGGGAAGCCGGGTCGAAGGGACGGGGTTCTACACGCTGCTTAGATTATTCGACCTGAGTATTTTCAGGCTCCCGGGGTCGGTTCCGCACCTGATACACCGCGCCAGTTGCCAGCCCCGTCGAGGTCAGCACCGCCAGCGCAATAGTGATCCAGGCGGCCGTATCGAGATCTCCCAGACCGCTGCCTTCCGGTGCGGCCTGAATCGCGGTGAGCATCGCGGTCAGTGCGCTCGTTACTAGCGTGACAATGAACGCCGCTACTGCTTTCTGGGTGCCGTTTAAGAACTTAGAAGTAGGCATGTCGCTCCTTCACCTATTTGATGGGTTGATTAAACGCCGCGTTCCAGGTATCCGGGCCGAGTGCGCCGTTAGCGCGCAAGCCCATATTGGACTGGAACTTCTTAATCAGGGCGTTATATTCCGGGCCGTAATAGCCGTTGTTTCCATACTTCTTGAGCCAGGTCTTACCCTTGCCCACCGACCAACCACGCCGCGCGAGTTGCTTACCGAACTCGATCAGCCACTGACGGTCAGTCTTGCCCGAGAACTTTTTAGGGTAGTAGCCGCTGCGTGATTTCGGCCCCTGCTCTTTCGGCCCGAAATAGTGGTCACTCGGCATCGGGAACTTGTACTCCGGGCCGACCATCTGACCTTTCTTCCCGCCTGACTTAGACGGTGCGGTCTTGGATGGAGCGGGCTTCTGGCCGCTCAAGGCGGCCAGCACACGGTTGCCCGGACAAGTCGTGGACGCGCCCCGCACCTGACGATGCCCTAAAACCTGCGTAGCGCCAGGAAACGCCTTGAGCACTTCTTTTTGCAGGTCGTAGAAAGCGGCCACTGCTTTGGGGGTCAGGTCTTGCTGCGAGCCGACAATGAAGATCACGCCGACGTAGCGCGTGTTTGCTCCCGGGTTTGCTGCCGAGGCGCAGTGCGCCCCGACGTTGCGCATCCCGCGCCCCTCCCAAACGTTGCCTGCCATATCGATGGCGAAGTTGTACCCGATGTCCTGCCAGCCGCGCGTGCCGACGTGGTAGCGCCGGTACGACTGGAGCATGGCTTTAACGTGCGCACGGTCGCCAGAGTGGGTTTTGTAGCCGTCTGCGGGCCAGTGTGCCACCATCCCGAGAACGTCCCGGTAGGTGCCGTTTGAGCCCGTCTTGCCGCTAGTCCACTCGGATCTTGAAATAATTTTCACGAGTTTCCTCCTAATTTATTATTGATTTGCTCGGTAATTCTCCGATTAGTCTGATGCAAGAGACCGATATCGTCATACATCAGATTTATGTCTTTCCTTAGACCGTTGATATCACGCGAGTGCTGCGCCTGCCTAGCGAACGTGATCTCCTGCTTTTTCTCTATCCGGTCTAACTGGACTGTCACCGGCTCGTCCCGGTTGTTTACCGATTGATCAATCGCCAGTAATTTTTCGTAGGCCTCCTGCAAGAGTCGCGCCTGTTGAGCCCGTTTTTCGCGCTCCTCTTTACGTTCTTTTTCATCCTCCGCGCGCTGCGCCCTGCGTTCTTTTTCGTCCTCGTGCCGATGCTTGATTTGCATGCCGATTAGGGATAAGACGCCAGTCACCAGGGCCGCGCCAATAATCGCGATTACCTGATCCGTGAGTAGTTCCGACACTCATTCCACCGACTTCCCTAAATCGGGTTTAGGCGCAATCAGCGCAGCCAGTTCCGCGCGCTCTTCCGGGGTCATTGACGCGATCAGGTCAGCGGCACGCTGCGAGGCGGGCTCGATACCGAGTTCCTCCTCAGTCGGGGGAATATGCCAAGCGGTCGGCTCAGCGTTGATCGGGCGGGAGCACGCCCCGCACCAAATCGGATTACCGTCCCAGCGAGGTAATTTTATGGGGATGTTTTCGTTCTCACACCCGCGCGTTCGGCAGACGGTTTCATAATTAAAAACGTGAGGTCTCATGTCTGCACCGCCTCCCAGTACACCGTAATAGAAGCAGTCCAATTACTGTTTTGCAGATGCCTCAGCCCCACTTGACCTCCGCTACTGCTTAATCCTCCGGGAACGACGTAGGCGTTGTAATTAGAGTTCCCGGAAACTGCGATAAGGCGGGGAGTAGTCGTAAATCTTCCCGAAGGGAACGAAAACGAAACCGACGTATTAGCGCTCCCCGACCCGGTTATGGTTATAGTGCCCGCCGCGATCCGGTACGGCAAATAGTCGCGGTGGAGTGTGCCAACGAGTCGCTCCAGCCGCACCTGGTAGGGGCCGTCAAGACGCGCCACCACGAGCGGGAACTGCTGCTGAAGTTCGGACGGCATGGACACCCCAGACTGGGTGGCCATCGATTGTCTTGTCGACGATAGTTGATCGTTTCCCGCGAACCCCACCCAGCGCGAGGGTAAGGTTTCGATCCGCCAATGAGTATGCGGCTCAGGCGGGAACTCGGAGGGCTTATCTTGGACATCGCCCCAAGAAACGTTATCAACCGTTCCTGGATCGCCCTTGTCACCTTTATCTCCCTTCGGACCCGTGTCACCTTTATCGCCCTTGTCGCCCTTTTCGCCCTTCTCGCCCTTATCACCTTGCGGACCCTGGAGGTCGGTGTAGTCATAAGACGGGTCACCTTCCTGACGCACACCAAGTTGCGTTCCCGACCAGTTGTACTGAATCGACTTCCCAGTATCGCCCTTCGGCCCCTGCGGGCCTTCCGGGCCTTCCGGGCCAGGGACAGTTGACGCCGGGCCAGTATCGCCCTTCGGCCCCGTGTCCCCCTTGTCACCCTTCGGACCTTGCGGACCCGTGTCACCTTTATCGCCTTTCGGGCCGGTAAGTTGTGTCCTAAACTCCCAGATCCAAGACGACGTTTTCTCAAACAAGCGCCCACCGTACGCCGGATCTGAGTTAACGTTGATCGCCCAGTCCCCCACGATACCCACAGCCGTCCCCGGGCTGCTATTGCTGTCAGTCGAAAACTCATACCACTTAGAGCCGGGATCACCCTTCGGCCCGCGCTCCCCGCCACCCTGCCCCCCGCTCCGCGGCAGAATAGTTGCCTGCCCCTTAAACCAGGCCACCCGTACCCGATCCCCTATAGATAGCCCGCCATCCAGATCTATCGGATCTACCGACGAAGGGTCATCTTCCCGGTCATACCGGATCCGTAACGGGTCGGTGGACTCTACGGTCGCCCAGCGCATTCGCGTACCCTCTTGCTTCACGATGCGAGTAGCCACTCGCTCCATCGAGTGGTATAAAGCCTCCCCGAATGGGTTGGAGGAAACCGCTTCATCGTTGAAGTTAGTCATTAGATGTCAACCACCCTTCGTAGAGTCGAGGTTACTAGACCGTTATACGCCAATGCCCACTCCTGTTTCTGTACCGTGAACAACCCGTCAATATCGTAGCGACGGGATTCAAACCGCACCGCGTCGTTTATCCCCCACCGCGCCGGTAGGTGCTTGATAACTAGAGTCTCCTGCGGCTGGCTGGACTCGATCAGACGGCGCGCTGCGTATTCCTCCAGCGCTGTTTGCGAGGTGGTCTTGACGTCCAAATCCGGGCCAGATTCTGGCAACACGCGGAACCCCCGTCCCTCGGTAGAGAACGGGTCATTCGGATCGTCATTGATTGCCTCCGCCCCGAGGGCTTCCGTTTCGTCGTCGCCTTGAGTCCGGGCAATATAGACGTTCGGCACTTTCCCGATGTCATGAGTGCGAGTGAACTTATTGGAGTAAGCCACCACACTGTCGCCGTGCTTATCCCGGAAGGTGGCAGACACGGGGCGGCGCGCGGGCCGCTGCCAGGGGGTGACTTGAAACTGCCCGTTCCCGTCAGTCCAGAGTGAAAAATAGTTACCCGAGTCGAGTAACTCGTTCACTATCTGCAATTTGGAGAACTCCGGTGACCATTCTGCGGAAGTTAAAAGCGTGGAATCGTCCTCCGTAATCGCCCCCGGAGGCTCCCCGGTGGATGCAATAATGTCCCGCACCCGCTCGGTGATTACCGTGCCCTCTGGGGCGCCGTGGGTGCTGCCAAACCAGTCCCGGGCCAGGATGTTGGTCTTATCTAACAGCGAGACCGAGGACTGTTCCCCCGCATTCGCAAAACCCGAGGACGGGATGTTGGGCATAAACACCCCTAACGGCCATTCCTCCCCCTCCAGCACGACCCAGGGCTGCACCCGGACATGGAGCCAGTGGTCAAACTGCCCTTGCGGGGTGAGCGTTAGGGAGGCTTTTGACTTGACCGATGCGGCGGAGGAGTAGGTGATTCTTCCGCTCCCCCGCAAAACTCCCCGCATCCTGCCTATCTCGTTTTCTTCCCGATCCAGGAGGAGGTAATAGTAATCGATAAGCATTACTAATCCTCCAAATCTTCTGGCAGAAACTCTGGCTCCACGCCCTCTATGAAGTGAGCCCGCTCCATCTTGAGTGAGAGATTATCGATCATCTCCTGCTGGCTGAAATTGACTCCCATAATTCCAAAGAACTTGCGCCCTGAAGTATCCCGGTAGGCCAGGATGCGGCGCGTCCGAAGTAGTTCCACCCAGCCTTCTTCCCGCGTGGAAACGAATCCCCGATTAGTGTCAATCAGCGGCGCGGTGAAGGTAACCCCGTACTCCTCGCCTACTCCGAAAACGGCCTGCGGATACTCCCAACCTGCCCAGCGGTGTAAATCCGATTCCACCTTCGGGCTCCGGGCCAGCGCGTTCCCCGGGGCCACGGCAACTAGGCTGAAATTATTGTCACCATTTACGAAAATCTGGTCGCAGTCATAGGTCATATCGACCGAAGTTTCCGGGCCGAGCCGTGCCGTGGGGAGGCTAGTGCGAGAGATCGCCCGGTACCGCACGTCCTCATTCAAGGCGGGAATGTAGTCCACTAGTGAAGTCTCCGGGTCAACGTCCCGGGCGATAGTGATCCACCCGTCCCCGTCGTTGCGCTGCACGTCTATCCACTCAGTAGCGATGGTGGAAGTCGAGTTTCCCGAGAAAGGCGGGCCGTCGTAAGGCTCTTCCGTGGCGGTAAGAACGTCGAACCACACGGATTCCCCGAACTCAGACGGCCCCGAAAGCCCCACTATCTGCCATTCCGGGTCTTCAGTATCTCTAGATATCCGCATCGAGTGTTCCCCGGGATTGTTCGGAGGCATCTCCTCAGGGAATGTATAACCATCAACGCTCACCCCGAAAATGGCCCCCTCAGAGGGCAATGTTTCGTCATCGTTTAGGGTCAGAGGGGCTTCCAGATACCTCCAAACCGAGCCGGTGACTAAATCTGAGTTTGCTACCGCATAGATAAAGTAAGCCTTGCCGGAAGTGTTTATGACCCTCAGTGAAGTGGAACCACTCTTAGCCCACTGGGAAGAAGCAATCAACACGCCTCCGGGGAAGAATTCAGCCATTCCTTCCACTGCGTATCCATACAGCCTAACCCCGCCATCGGGCAGATCTCCCATTGTGAGGTCGGGGTCGCCAGCGTATTCTTCCGCAACGTCCTTATCGAAATATCCGTCAGGAGGGAGGGCTCCCTGGATGATATGAAACCCGTCAAACCAGACATCCAGATTCACATAATCTTCCGGGTCAACTTCATCTAAAAGTATTTCAAAAAGCACGTCATACTTAGTAGTAGTGCTTTGAAGTTGCACATTTCCGCTCACTTCAAACCAACCCGAGGGGAACCCCGCCCCTCCCGGGTTAGGGATCACCTTGCTCCTAATCCCGTGACTTAACCGGAACTTGGCGTTCATGCGCGCACCTTGCGTAGGCAACCGCACCCACATGCTCGCCGTCAGAATGTAAGACCCAAATTCCGAGTTTCCCGGAACCCCTGAATCCCTGATCCCCATGCTTGAGATTTCTTCTGTGGCAGTTAAAACGGAATACCAATTCCCAAACTTGGCCCCCCCGCCGCCACTTGCTCTAGTGATAGAGAACCCCTCGGTGCTTACAGGGGTCATTGCCTCCTCTTCACTAGACGGGTTTTGAGCGTAGTTAGCGAAGACCGTGACCTCCTCCGTAGAGGCAACCATGTTCGGGTTAAGGACCACGTTGGTCACAGACCCTTCACCAGTAACCCGTACTGACGGCGAGTCGTTCGGTTCACCTTCCCAGGAATATTGCGCCCACTCGTCCTCCTGGAATGTGAGAGTTACCGAGGCATCTTCATCGTTTTTAACCGGCAGGACTTCTACCGCAGTGGGTAGTGGGAAATCGGTCGTAAACGTGCTGGTATCCCACTCAGACCACAGCCCCGTCCCCGACCGCACCCGCACTTGAACGGTGTACTCGGTCGCGTTATCCAGGATGGTGTCAAATAGGTGTTCAGAGGTAGTGCCAGACCCGGACGCCCGCTCCAGGTTATTTTCCCCGTCATCCAGAAGTTCAGCCTCCCACCCGGCCTGACCCGAGGGGTCGGCGTTTTGGTACGTCCAAATAACCTCTACCTGGGACGTGTTCAGAGAGTTGCCAGGCTCCGAAATAGTGGCTTCGGGGCGCGAGACTGTACTAAATACCTTCCAGGGAGACCACGGCCCGAACTCCGGGAAATCTCCCTTAGTTCTAACCCGCCACTGGATTTCATCTGAAACTCCGAAAGCAGGGAGAACTAAAAACTCGTCAGTGGTTCCCGTATGCCGCCACGGGGAAGGAGCCGAACTATCGGTGTAATCCCACTCCAACTCGAATTCAGTTTGATCCGTGGTATCGACTGAGTTATGCCTCCACTCAAATCGAGTGTCTTCATCTCGATCTACGATCCCCGTAGGCTCTAGCAAAGTCGGGGCCAGTGGAGGTGCCAGTAACTGCACCACGTTCGATGCTATAGACCATTCGCCGTTCAGGACGCCGTTCTCGGTATCCACCGTCCGCACCCGGTACTGATGGGTGACAGCGGGATTCGGGTCTATATGGGTAAACGTCGATTCGTTTTCAGTGGTGCCAATCGTCACCCATCCGGTACCGCCCGGGTTGTCCTGGATCTCATTATGGTTGCCCGAATCGGGATACATTACCTGAGTAAAGTCAACCTGGATATCGTTTGAACCCGATAATTTCTGCGCAGAAACATCTATCGGCGGTGCTGGGGTCGTGCGGATCTTATTAGACTGCGCCGAGGTGCCTGTACCGGTGCTGTTGACCGCTTGCACGCGGTAGCGGTAGTCGTTGTATTTCGAAGTAGAAGTGTCGTTATAGGACGTCGCCGTGGATGAGACCGTGGCGATGGTTACCCACGCCGAGCGCCCCGAACCCGTCCAGTGGTTCCGCTGCACGCGCTGCGAGGTGTAGGGAGCGGAGGATGTCGCGTTCCGCGTCCAGGTGATGTACTGATTCGTATCGCTAACCCGCGACGCGGTCACGTTGGTCGGGGCCGCTGGCGAGTTCGGTTTCGTCGATATGTAATTCGACCAGGACGACCAGGAACTCCAACCTACCGAGTTCCGCGCTCGAACTCGCACCCGATGCGACGCATTAGCGGTGCGCCCCGTAATCGTAATAGACCGACCGGAACTCGTGAAAGTATCGTTCCCCACCTGCCACTGATACTGAGTAATACTCGCGCCGTTACTAGCCGGGGCCGAGACCGATGCTTTGAACGAACTGGAGGTAGCGCTAGATACCGAGGGCTTGCCGGGCTTGGAGGGTGCCTTCGGAATCCGGTTAATGGAGAGAGTTACTTTAGCGGTCCCGCCGTTCCCAAAAGACGACGTTCCAGTCGCTCCAAGTTCGTAATAAGCCGTGACCGTACGCCGACCATCCGAAGCATGGGTGACGGTATAAGTTTCATCCCGGAAGGTTTTCCAGGAGGTTCCCGAGACGCTGAACGGGGTGGAGGACGACCGGCTCGTAATCCCATGATTTCCGTAGATTCTCATAGGCACGCCGTTGTTGTTATACGCCGTCGTGTTATTGCGTTTCGACATCTGGCCGCGAACACGCACCTGAGAGGTATTGTTGCTTTGGCTCTGAGACAAAACGTTAATAATCACCCGGATCCGGCCCGAGTTGCCAACATTGACCGCTGAGCCGTTCGCTGACATTGCCATGATTTACGCTCCCATCTCGCTAGCGTCAAAGAATGAACTCACGCCGTTCCCAAAACCCGCCCTAACGGCCTCGTAGATCGCCCGGGCCAGTACCTGTATCTGTTCCTCTGGGATCTCGGCAGAAGTGACTCCAGGCTCCTCTAAACGGGTACTGGACGGTTCAAGGGCCGCGACCTGCGTCGGATTAATATCAATCGAGGGGCCGATCTTCTTGAAGAACTTTTCAACGTCCCTCCAGCCTGCCTTCGCGCCTTCCCCGAGGCCCTCCATGATCCACTTACCCTGCGGGATCAGGAGTTTCTTGTCGTACTCCTCCGGCCCCTTGAGATCCGCTATCCAGCCACCCAGGTCACCGACCCAACCGGTGAGATCATTCCAGATGTTTTTCATACCGTCCCAGAGGCCTTGCAGAATGGACTTTCCTGCGTTGAACAGCCAGGAACCGGCGTTGGCAAAGAAGTTAAGAACGTCGTCTTTCAGCCCGACAATCCACTCCCAAATCGAGTCAAGACTCTCCCCGACTCCCCGTAATAAGCCTTCCCAAAGGTCGTTGAAGAAGTCCTTAATCCCGTTCCAGACGCCCTCCCAATCACCTTTAATCAGAGCGGTGACAGTATTGATAATGTTCTTGATCGTGTTAATCGCGGTGTCCACCACCGTCTTAATCGTGTTCCACACGATCTCGAAGATCTTTTTAATCGAGTTCCAGACAATGTCCCAGACCGACTTGAGAGTGTTTATGGATCCCTCGATGAACTCCATCAGCGGCGGGCCAACCTTGTCCCAGACCTTCTGGATCTCCGTCCACGCTTTATCCCACGTCTCGCTGATCTTCTCGAAGTAGCCCTTTACCAGTCCCCAGAGAGTGCTGGCAGCCTCCGAAACGTTCTCGAATACCACTCCCAGGAACTCGCCCACGGCCTCGAACAGCGGTGCCAATGTCTCCTGATACCAGGCCGCGACCGCCTGCGCGGCGTCCTGTATCCGACCCCAAACTTCTTCGATAATGGGCGCAACGTGTTCCTGGAACCACGCGGTGAAAGTATCAATTACTTCGAGGATCCAGTTCCATGCCTCCGACCAGATGGAGGCTCCTTCCTCGGTGGAGGTAAAGAGATCAGTGAGCCACCCGACCACGATGGACAATATCTCTGCCTGTATCGCCAGCGCCGGGCCGAGAATGTTCATCAGCAAATCGATAAGCGGGCCGAGGGCATCGATAATCCAGCCAACTACATCGATCACAACTTCAAATAGCGTGATCAGCGGCGGGAGTAGCGTCTCGATAATTTTCAGGAGCGGCGGCACCAGTTTTTCGATGGCCTTGACTAGGATCTTCCCCAGGGCTCCGCCAAGTTTTTCTATTAGCGGCTGGACTGCCTGCAAAATTGCTACCAGCGCCGGGCCGAGTACCGCTAGAAGATCCTCCACGACCGGCAAAAGTTCCAGGATCACGCCCCCGAGAACATCCCCGAGCGTCCCCGCCAGTTCTCCAACTAACCCCGCCAACGCCTCGAACACCGGGCCGACGCTGGAGGCGGCGCCCGACAGCATGTCAAATAGCCCGCTCATAGCATCCCGGAGCGGTTCAGAGTTGCGGAACATCTCCACGAATAGGCCAATAACCAGCCCCACCGGGCCAGTCAGTTTCGTGAACGCTTGACCTAGTAACGGAATCCGGGCCAGCAAAGGGCCCAGAGACCCCAACGCCAGGCCCACCAGGGGGCCTAGAAGCCCGTCAATCGACTTAAGCCCGTCCGTAATACCCTGCAAGGATTTGGAGGCGTCTAATCCCTTAAAATAGTCCCCCAGTTTTTCAGCGGCGGGGATCAGTTTGTCGTTCAGAGGCTTAGCGGCGTCCGCTATCGCGTCGGACAGATCGTACATGAAGTTCAGAATGTCCGGCATCGCCGTCGTGAAAGCGTCCTTGAACGGTGCCAGACCGGCCGCGCCGATCATGGCGAACGCGGCGTTAGTGTTGTCCTTCATGCCCTTGAAGGAGTTTCCAACGGCCTCGGCCATGTCTCCGAGTTGACCGGTTATCGCCTGGTTGAACTCCTCGAAGGAAACCTTGCCCGACTTGACCATCTTGTCGGCTTCTTCTTGCGTCACCCCGAACTCGTCCGCAAGCGCGGCCAGGGCGTTCACGCCCATGTCACCCAGGCGGCGAACTACGTTAGAAGTAGCGTCGCCCTGGACGGCCATTTCCTGCCAGAGCGGGGTGATCTCTTCGATCTCTTTACCGGTGGCAGCGGCGGCGTTAGTCAGCGCGTCCAGCGTGGCTTCGAGGGGCTTACCCTCCCGCACGCCGGAAGTCATCATGAGCGCGGCGGCCTGCGCTGCACCGTCCAGGGAGATGGAGGTTCCGCGCACCGAGTCACGGACTTGATCCATTACCCCGGCAAGTTCTTCGCCAACTACCCCGATGCCCCGGAGCCGGGCTTCGGCGGTGTCAATACCCTCCAGGCGTTTCAGACCGCCCGAGATGGTCTTAGTTATCGCGGCGGTCGCCAGCCCAGCAGCGGCGGCCATGCCGATCTGGAAGGTGGCAGAAAAAGCGTCGGCAGTAGTTTTGCCGACAGTTTTTAGAGGTCCAGAGAGTTGCTTACTAGCGTCTTTGGCGAAGTCCCCCGCATCCGCGAGGATCTCAATAAGTGCTTCCCCGATATTCAAGACCGGATCACCTCCCGTCACCTAGTCTTGAAGGTGAGGGTGATTCCAGCCTCTACTTGACTATCCTACCGCATAGCGGTACTGCTGCCCCCGCCTCCAAGTTGAGCCTGGAGGTTACGGAGCGCCCGCATCTCTGCCTCCGGAGTCCATGGAGATTTCTCGTGGGCTTCTTCGCCCGCCGGAGGCCGCCAGAGTTTAGCGCGGAATGACTGCCGTTCTGCCTCGTTCTTGTTCTGCGTAGCAAACCACCAGATGAACGAACAGAGCCGGTCGATGTGTAAATCTTCTAACGAGAAGGGAGAACCTTTGGCTAGAAGGTGCCCGTCCAGCGTGTCCCAATGCTCCAGCGCGATCAGGAAACAGCGCCAGACTACATAGTAGGGTTTTTCGTGCTCTGCATCATTTTCTGAAGTAACTCAATGACGTGCGGCATGTCCAACCCGTCCCGAGGATCTTCCAACCGAGCCAGGATCTTTTTAGCGTCTGCGGCAGTGAAAACGGACTTAAGCCAATTCTCAATCTCGTTCAACATTTTTTCGGGATCGTCCGAGGCTTCCTGGATGCGTTTTACCGCTCGGAAGGTACCCGCCGTCTTTGGAGGGAAACCACGGTAGACCTTATCCCCGAGCGTGACCGGAATGGGCTCAGGTTTATCGATCTCAATGCTAATGCCAGGCACGTCGGGGGATGCTGCTGGAGTCTTGGATTCTGTTTGCTTCGCCATAACGCGAGTGTAGCACGCCTCGTTAGGGGTGGAAGTCCTTCCTCTGGAGTTGCTTTAGAGCGTCCCGGAAGAAATTTCCAGGCGGGAATCCGCGCACTCGCTTCGCGAAAACAAAAGTGTTAGAGAACTTCGGCTGGAATCGGAGAAACTTTGCACGTTTCGGTCCAAACGGCCTCACCCCGGCTTCTTGGAACTTTGTGTACTTGAGGTGAGAAGCAACGGTGAAGCGGGGCCGCATCGGGCGAGATGACTTAAGTTTCGTGACCCGGATTGAGTCGTGCATCTTGCCAGTGTGGATCCGTCCTTTTCGGGCGATGTTGGACTGGACTCTAAGTTTCGTCCGCTCCGCCGCGTTTCGCGCTGACTGCGTGGCCATGTTGCCTACGTGCATCGTGATGGACTGTTTGTTTAGTTTCAATTTTACGCGAGCCATGCGCCCTCCTACCGGTAGGTTATTTATTTATTTTTTATTTATTTATATATACACCCCCTAAAGGGGGTATATAAATAAATAAAAAATAAATAAATTAGCGGGGAGGGCGGTGCGCTACAAAATATCGAACCGCGCGCGAGCCTCCCACTCCCCGCCAGCGAGTCCACCCTCCGGCCCGAGGGGGTTCCAAACATTGATTTCAGTGACCTTCTCAGTTGTCATCAGCACACCGCCTACTGCAGAAGCATCATCCAGGATCTGATTCGTCTCTTTCGTCATCGTGGAGGCCTTCGGCGGGCGTCCCCGGTCGTCAACCGTGGCGACGCAGCGGAGCACCCCTACCGCGATAGTGGCGTCCCACGCGGCCACGCCGCAATTGAGCCCGAGGGCCGAGGAGTTGTTTCCCGAAGGGTAGTGCGGGGTGATGGAAACTACCCGCACCCATAGTTGTCCCCGGTTCCCGCAATTGTCCCAAACGACCTCTGCCCCGGGCATCAAAAGCACCCGAGACGGTGGGGAGTCATCCAGCGCCTCCCGGGAAGCGGCCAAAATAGCGTCTAGGAGCGGCACCAGGGCGGCTAACGGGTCCTTACCCATGTTTACCCCCGCACCCGGTTTTTACGGACGTCTGGGGACGCTACGGTCGCCGGTCGGGGGGACTTGGAAACGGAGGCCACCCAGGAGTCAATCAACCAGATTCCGGTTCGCCCTTTCTCCACGTCCTCAAACGCATCCAGTACCGCGACGGTCACGCCTTGGCG
>Ga0209487_1000228_pt1 | contig 50588 bp, 43 predicted proteins | sample Poulit2012_FD_187524 | JGI IMG/M metagenome (GOLD analysis project Ga0209487, IMG submission 187524) | Agricultural soil microbial communities from Georgia to study Nitrogen management - Poultry litter 2012 (SPAdes) (version 2) | ecosystem: Environmental > Terrestrial > Soil > Agricultural land... | reverse complement strand
TCCAACAATTACGACATCAACTTTATCTAACTTTTTTGCCAAATTATTGACCTCCTTGATAATCTCTTAAACTTTTTTGTTCCATAGTAATAAAATCATCTGCATCAATATCGTTAATATAAGCCATTCGAGGACCAGGATATTCTTTCATTTCCCATGCCATCATATTTTTATTACCTCCGTAAACGGGATCGGCGTAAACTCCCTCCAGAGTAGTCTGTAATAAAAAGTTGAAGAACGTGACTGAATTAATAGCTTTCATATCAACAACGCCATCTTCAAACATTGTTAAGATTTCGTCCTGATCATCTTCACTTAAGTCCGGGAATGGATCCCCAAACTTATCCCTGCTTACATTTTCTATTTTTCTTAACCCTTCTAAAAAGATTTCTCCACGATTTAGTCTTGTTTGATATCGGGGAGTAGGGGTCGGGGCTTTTGTTGATGTATTGGGACCTGATTTATCTTGGCGTGTATCTTTATGCTGATAGTCATGAACATGATTGTTTTGTCTAAATGGATCGTGCATGTATGATTTCGCATTGTTGCCCCAAAAACTAGCTAATTGCTTATCAATAAAGTAAGGTACACCAAGTTCTATAGCACCAGGTCCATTGTCGTCTTCAGGATAGATGCGTTCTGTCGCTGCGGATAAAGTGTTGAAATCTTCCTCACGACTGAAGAACATACGAGCTTCCTGTAAATTTTGAGTTGCTGTATCTTTAGTTTTAGTATCTTCCTTCGTCTGAAATTGGTTTGTTAAGAGTCCACCAAGCAGTGAACCTCCCACAACTCCTCCAGCTACCATACCAGTGTTTTTAATAAAACGGCGCCGACTCACACCATCTTTAACATTTTGATCGTTGTTTTCTGCCACTTTCTTTCCCTCCTGAAGTATTTTTAATTTATCATTTCCATTATTAATTAAAAAATGTATAAACAAGTAAAAAGTTTATAGAAAGAGTTATCTAAATAAATCTTTTGACATATTATTTTAGCTATGCTAATATACATTAATGTCAAAGTGACCAAATTAACCAATTGGTCAACAGGGGGGTGAATAAGTGTCAATTGATCGTCGCAAAGAAATTTTAAGAGCTGCTTATGAATCTTTTTCTTTATTCGGTTATAAGGCAACAACGATTGATCAGGTAGCGCGACTTGCTAACGTTGGTAAAGGGACTATATATACTTATTTTAAAAATAAAGAAGAGCTCCTTGATGAAATTATTACAAATCTAATTAATGATATGGAACAAGCTGCTAGTGAAACGATTGATCCAGATAAACCATTTCAGGAAAATGTTCATCAAGCATTATACAGGATGCTAGAGTTTCGCCTTGAGCATCAATTAACGATTAAACTTGCTCAGGAACAGCGTGATATTGGAACTCCGGTCGTAGAAAATGTTATGAAAAAGCTAGAAAAATCCATCCTATTATTTATTCAAAGTAAAGTTGAGCAAGCGATGGAACGGAATGTTATCAAGCCATGTGATCCAGAAATCATTGCTTTCATGTTGTTGAAAATGTATGTTGCACTTATTTTTGATTGGGAAAAAGATCGAGAGCCATTATCAAAAGAAGAGATTGCGAATATATTTGATTTGTATATTTTTAAAGGATTATCAAAATAGATAGTCCATTTATTTTTAAATTAAATGACCAAATGAATAAAATGGTCAAGCATTGCGAAAGGAGCTTGTTTTATTGAAATCTTTATTTAGTAAAGAATCACTAGCAACATTTAAAGATAAAAAGCTAGTTATTGCAATTTGTGCTGTTATCTTTGTACCGATACTTTATGCGGGCATGTTTTTATGGGCGTTTTGGGATCCATATGACCATCTCGAGGATGTACCAGTTGCTATTGTTAACGAAGATAGTGGCTATGAGTTTGAGGGGGAATATTTAACAATCGGTGATGAGCTGGTCGATAATTTGAAAGATGATGCAGAATTTGATTTTCACTTTGTTGACCGTGATGAAGGTTATGAAGGTCTAAACAATCAAGATTATTATATTATGATTCAAATTCCTAAGGATTTTTCAAAAAACTCGACAACAATTATGGATGACGTTCCGACAAAGCCTGAATTGGTTTACGTGCCTAATGAGAGTTATAACTTTTTAGCAGCACAAATGGGTGAGACAGCCATGTTGCAAATAGAAATGGCTCTTGAAGAACAAATCACGGAGACGTATGCTGAAACGATATTCGATACAATCGGTGAAGTTGCCGATGGTTTAGTTGACGCAAGCGATGGAACGGAAGAATTAAATGACGGTGCTATTGAATTAAAAGATGGTTCAAAGAAAATTAAAGACAACTTAAAGACACTTGCCAGTAAGTCTATAGAGTTTTCTGATGGAGTGAATGAAGCTTATGAAGGGGCAAGTGAATTGGCTGAGGGAGCCAACACTTTATCTTCCGGTATTTCCGAGCTTTATGATAATAGTAATAAGCTAAGAGATGCTTCAGAAGATTTGAAATTAGGAGCCGGCCAGTTAGCGGATGGAATATCCCAAGCTAACGGCGGTGTTATGGAAATGAAAGAAAAAGTTCCACAACTAGTGGAAGGGACGAATCAGGTCCAAGGTGGTTTAAATCAATTTTCTAATCAATTGCCAAAAGAAATGGCGGGAACGATAGATAAAAAGATTGAAGATGGTTCAAAAACTATCTTAGCCGGAACAGAAGAATTGCGAAGCGGCATCGTGGACGGCATGGAAAACAAATTGGCTCCTGAATTATCTTTAGGATTGACAGATGGTTTATCCCATGGCCTGTCAGAAGGCGTCGTATCTGAAGCAAATCAACTCATTAAGGATGCACCGAAGAACGTATCCCATAAAATTGCTGAAGATATTGTTTCGCTTCTAAAAGGCAAGGAATCTGATCGGAAACAGGAGCTTACTTCTCTTTTAGAAGACTCTGAGGTTTCTGGTGAAATTATAAACCAAGTGACAAGTACACTTGATGAATACACGCCGGACTATGATTATATCGAGCAAATGATAGAAGAAAAGATTGCTGTTGCCTTAGATCAAGCTCTGCAAGACGTCCAAATAACAGCTGAACAGCAAAAGAAACTGGAAGGCATTATAGAAGCGCAGATTAAAGAAGGTATTGAAGATGGTGTTAATGATGCGGTTGGCCAGACGGTCGCTAGTGTTAATGCTGGATTTGATGAATATGAGCAAGCTGTAGCAGGTGGTCTTGCAGATGCAACGGACGGACTTGAAGCGCAGATTAAGGATGCGATCAATGATCCGATTGGTCAGCTCCAAGGAGGACTATCTGAAATTAATAACGGTCAATCCTTGTTACGTAGCGGGGTAGATGAACTTGCAGATGGAACCGGACAACTACAACAAGGATCATCAGATTTAATTGCTGGCCAACATGATTACGTCGCTAACATGTATAAATTTACCGACAGCTTTGCTAAAGCAAACGATGGTTCGGGAGATTTAGTTACTGGAGCAAATGATTTAAATAGTGGATTACTTCAGTTAAGGGGTGGCTCGTTGCAACTTAGCGATGGAGCAGGTGAGCTGTCAGACGGTTCCAATGATTTATACGATGGTATGACAACCTTAGCTGATGGAACAGAAGAATTCAATGATAAAATACATGAAGCAGCTGATGAAGCTGGTGATGTGGATGCTACGAACGATACGTATAATATGATGGCTAATCCCGTTGAAGTAGGTAACGAAAAAATTAATGAAGTTCCAAACTATGGAACAGGTTTCGCGCCTTACTTTTTATCCCTTGGGTTGTTTGTAGGGGCCTTACTCTTATCCATTGTATATCCGTTAAGAGAACCTTCTGTCGTTCCGTCAAGCGGTGTGAACTGGTTCTTAAGAAAATTCATCGGGTTATTTACAATAGGAATTTTACAGGCGCTCATCGCAAGTGGAATATTACTTTTAGGATTAAAAATAGAAGTACAGAGTATCCCTTTATTTATTCTGTTCTCGATTTTAACAAGTCTCGTATTTATTACGTTAATTCAGTTCTTTGTGACTTGTTTTAATGATCCAGGACGCTTTATAGCGATTATCATTTTAATTTTACAATTAACAACAAGTGCTGGAACGTTCCCATTAGAATTAATACCAAAAGTGCTACAGCCAATTAATACTTTATTGCCAATGACGTATTCTGTTGCTGGTTTTAAAGCGGTGGTGTCAAGCGGTGATTTTACAGTGATGTGGCAAAATGCTGGTATATTAATTGGATATTCAGTTGTATTTATGTTGCTCACATTGTCATATTTTGTTGTTATGTACAAAAGACGATTTGCAACAATGAATCCAGATGAGCCAGTAGTGGCAGAAGCGGAATAATGAGAGTTGAATGTTAATTAGAGTAACGAAAACATAAAAGGCTAAAATTATACGGCTCTAATAATCGTTATGGAAAAACATTTCGCTAATTGACTGCTCAAATTATTCAAGAAGAACTCGAACAATGAAGAAGATTATATCTTCTCACTGTTCGGGTTTTTTTTACCTTAAAATATACGGGTACGTTCCTGTTATAAATTTATTTCGAATTCACGGCTAGTAAATCTTCAATAGTCTCACTCTATTCCGTTTTCGGATGATCATGAAAAAGGTGTTCTGTGCTTCTGGGACAAACGTTCATAATTTCATATGTATACATTTCTACCGGTCCTTCTAGGTGCCTTTTCACACTATTTTCCGGATCCACAAAAAAATAAGAAGGAGAGCAAGAATATGTTAAACTGATAGGCAGTAATAAAAGTAGGTAGGTGTTGTGTTTATGGTTAGGAAAAATGTGATTATTATTGGAGCAGCGGGGCGTGATTTTCATAATTTCAATACATATTATCGTGATAATAAAGCGTATCAAGTGGTTGCTTTTACGGCTGCTCAAATACCTGATATTGAGGGACGGGTCTACCCGCACGAATTAGCTGGGGAGCTTTATCCTGATGGCATACCGATTTTTGCTGAAGAGGAACTTCCAGACTTAATCAAAAAGTTTAATGTAGATGAATGTGTTTTTGCATATAGTGATTTGAACTATACAGATGTAATGCGGGTCAGTGCTATTGTGAATGCGGCAGGAGCAGATTTTAAACTACTAGGCCCCCGTCATACGATGTTAAAGAGTAATAAACCCGTTATTTCGGTATGCGCGGTTCGAACCGGAACGGGGAAAAGCCAAACATCACGAAAGATCATTGAACTATTAATGGAGCATCATCTTAAAGTTATCGTGATTAGGCATCCCATGCCCTATGGCGATTTGGTAGTTCAACGTGTTCAACGTTTTGCTACTGTTGATGATTTAAAGAAACATGACTGTACAATAGAAGAAATGGAAGAATACGAACCACATATCGAACGGGGAAATATTGTTTATGCGGGCGTAGATTATGCTGATATTTTAGAAGCGGCTGAGAATGACCCAGATGGATGTGACGTGATTATTTGGGACGGTGGGAATAATGACTTTTCATTCTATCAATCAGATTTGTCCATTACCGTGCTAGATCCTCACCGTCCAGGTCATGAATTGAACTATTATCCAGGCGAGGTGAGCTTAAGAAACACGGATGTTGCGATTATCAATAAAATTGACAGTGCGGATTCCACGTCGATTCAAATGGTCGAAAATAATGTCAGAACTGTCAATTCGGATGCTGCTTTAATCAAAGCTAAATCTCCTATAACAGTAGATCAACCTGCCATAATAGAAGGCAAAAGAGTTCTGGTAGTTGAAGACGGACCAACACTAACCCATGGTGAAATGGCTCTTGGAGCTGGAACAGTTGCAGCAGAACGTTTAAATGCAAAGGAATTGGTTGATCCCCGTCCATATACAGTTGGATCTTTAACAGAAACTTTTGCAACATATCAACATCTAGGAAATGTTTTACCGGCGATGGGTTATGGCAAACAACAATTGGAAGATCTGGAAAAAACAATAGATCAAACAGACTGTGATACAGTTATAATTGGAACACCAATCGATTTATCGCGCGTTATTCAAATAAATAAACCATATACGAGAATCCACTATGAACTAGAAGAAGAGGGTAGTCCAAACTTAAACGATATTTTAGAAGTGTTTATCAAAAATAATAAGTTAAAACAAAAAATATCTGATTGATTTAATAACGAACATTGCTTCGTCTTGTGTAAGAGGACTTTCAATAAATTTTAGGTTCACACTCCGTTATAATAAGTTAAATTTAAAGTTCAATAATAAAGATCATAATCCGAACAATATTCGAATTTTCATTGTATTTTTTCGAATAATCGTTCGGATTTTATTTTGCTTGAATAAGCAATAAAAAGTTTAATTGTGACAAAAGTTTGACTTATAATTGAATCATTAATATAATAATATTATTCAGAATTAATTATAAAATTATACAAAGTTCGTTTCCTTACCGAATTAATTTTGACACCACATTGAAAGCGATTGCATAAAACTTTTTAATATATGGATGAATATAGAGCACTATCAATTAATATTTATATAAAAAGGTACTAGGTAAGAAAACGGACGATTATGTAAGAAGAGGTGAAGGTTATAATGAGTCAAGATGTATTGTCACCAGAAAAATTAGCAACTTATCCGCAGCAGCCACATGGTGGTAAATTAGTTGATAGAGTGTTGCGCGGTAAAGAACGAGAAGAAGGGCTTGAAAAAGCAAAAAACTTACCAATGATTATGGTTGATATGGAAGCTGTCATCACTTTAGAAATGATAGCGACTGGTGTATTGTCGCCTAATGAAGGCTTCATGAATGAGGAAGATTATAAATCAGTTCTTAGTGAAGGACGACTTAAAAGTGGATTAGTATGGCCTGTCCCATTAAGTTTTGCTCCTGTTGGTGATCGGAATAAACAGTTAATTCAATCGCTGTCTGTTGGTGACGAGGTTGTTTTAATTGATGAACAAAAAGAGCCAGTAGCGTTGTTAGAATTAGAAGATATTTTTGATTATGATCGAGATTTTCGTGCAACCCACTTATTTGGTACGACTGATCGTAATCATCCTGGAGTTGATGCGATATACCGCCGTATGGGAGATACCGCACTCGGTGGACCAATAAAACTATTAAATCGGATGCACTGGGGACCTTTTGAACCGCTCAGACTGGAACCGAAAGATACATGGCATCAATTTTATGAAGAAAAAGAAATGCGTTCAGTTGGTGGATTTATTACAGGAGCCAATCCATTGCATAGAGGACATGAATATATTCACCGAAATGCTCTCGAGGAGTTGGATGGCTTATTAATTCAGCCGCTCGTTGAAATGGCTAAACGGGAATATACAAGGCATGAGTTTAGAATGTTGTCTTACCGAAGTGTCATGGAGACCTATTATCCTGAAGGCAGGTCGGTTTTAGCCCCGTTACGAGTCACCTACATTTTTGCAGGTCCACGAGAGACGGTCTTGCATGCTTTAATTATGAAGAATTACGGGTGTACCCATGCATTGATTGGGAGAGACCATGCTGGTATTGGTGATTATTATGACAAATATGAAAGTCATACAATCTTTGATAGATTTACACCAGAAGAACTAGGTATTGATGTACGGTTGTATCGTGAGGTCTTCTTCTGTACTCGATGTGATAGTCTAGCTACTGGTCACACATGTCCACATGAAGATCGGTTTCATATTAATATTTCAGGAACAGGAATTCGTGAGTTGTTGCGGCACGGGATTCTACCACCAAAAGAAATTGTCCGACCTGAATCAGCGCGAATTGCTATGCAAGGGGTTCAACCTAAAGGCAAGGACGGGAATAATCAATCTATCGCACCAATAGGTAATACAATAAAAAGCCTTTTCCCTCATTATTTGAAAGCTTCACGACTAGGAGGACCCAAACGGGATACCCCCTTGGACGTTGAAGAGTTGAATGTCCGCGATCTTGAAGCAGCCATGATGGATGTCCGCGCAAACGCTCATAAGATTTACGATGACATTGCCGACGAGTACAGTTACTTAACAGATGTCAATCGTTCTATTCAGCGCGAATGGCTGTCAGATGCAAGAGATGATGTTCGCGAACATCAGCATATGGTCGTTGAATATTTAGAGGAAAAAGTTGAGTCAGCGCCAGAAACGGCATCTGATGAGTTTATGTATCAAGATAAAGAAGAAGCAGAAATAGAGCTTGAAGTAGCGAAACAGATTTTAAATGAAACTCCCTCATCATTAAGGGAGGAACAGTTAGAAAAAAGAGTATGGAATCGCCTGCCTTACCACCGTTACCGTGGCAGTGATGAATAAAGATAATCGAATGATAAAAATCCCGCTATTAAATAAAGGCGGGATTTTTTGTTGTTTTAGGAAATGTTCATTGAGGATAATTTTTTTACATGTAGGCATCCTTCAGTCACTGAGGCAGTGCAAGATGAAAAATATGGATGTAGATTAAGAAGTGTTATCTAGAAGTAACCGTGACTAACTTATGCCAATAATATTTTTCAATCGTTCGATGTCAACTTTATTATTCCAAACGTCTTTTTGTAAAAGATCTTCCTTTGTTGAAACATTGCTTATTTGTTCTTTTAACTCTTTAAATTCACTCTTATTGCTTTTCTTCATACCTTCAAGTTCAGCTTTAAGATGTTCTTGTCCAGTTTGGAGAGCGGAAAGGATTTGTCCATGCTCTTTAAACTGTTCAGTGTGCTGATGATGTTTTTGGCTGTGTTCTTTAAGAATGCTACTGTGTTCTTTAAGAACGCCACTATGTTCATCCTGTTTTCCTATAATTTGTTCCAACATGCTGATAATCTTTTCTTCTTGTCCCATTTTGTGACCTCCTCACTTAGACATATTATAGCATAAAGAATCATCTTTGGGAGAAAGAGTTACAGCTTATTATCTATAATAAACGCTCTCGCTCTTCAAGTGATGGGATAGGACAACTTGTTGTTTTACCAACTAATTGATAACGATGTTTAGCAATGAAGTTATAAATACAATCCCTAATTGGTTTAGGAAGCACTAGAAACAGATAGCCTATTTTCCACATCCCTTTGAGATGTTTACATATTTGAAGGGCAGCAGAAGATTTTATATAACTTTTGCCTTCTTTGATTAATACTAAATTTGTCACGGATTGAGGCATTCCGTGTTCATTCAATAATCGTTTTCCTGTGCTACTTTGTAAAGACGAAAATTTAAATTTCTTTTCGGGATCCCTCTTAATGATAAATTGAACACTGTGCTGGCAAAATAGACATTCACCGTCAAATATAATGATATATGTCATAAGTCCACTCCTTCATTACTTTGCCTTATCAATTAAAATTCCTCTGTTATACCAAGGAGAATAATACCTGTCATCACAATGGCAATCATCATATATTGTTTCCTACTGAGTATTTCTTTTAAGAAAATACGTGATAAAATAACAGAAAAAATGCCATGTGCTGCAATCAGTGGCGCGGCAATAATAGCATTTCCTGCCATAGCAAACACATAAAAGAATTGACCTGTCGTTTCTAAGATAGCTGCATAACCTTTATCATGTTCCTTAAAAATAGTAAATTTTTTCTTTTTGATCACGGTTATGTAAAGGTATGATAAAATAGCACAAATAAGAAACGTGAATTCATAGGCCAGGAGAGCTGAATCTTCACTAAGTAACTTTAACTCATCAAGATAAATACCGTCAGCAAAAGTTCCTAGTCCATCGATTAAACTATAAAGGATTGGGAATGTAATCGCGAGAACCCCAATTTGGTATTTTTTATCGATTACTTCGTTTTTTGCTTTTAACGCTTGTTCTTCTTCTTTCTTTTCTAGCATGGCTAAGCCAATCACACCAAGAGTTACAACAACAATTCCAAGTATATCAAGCGGATGCATTTCCCTGGGGAAAAAAATGAACAACAGAATGGCACTGACCGCTCCAGAAGAATTTTGTACTGGCGCTGCAATGGACAATTCAATATATCTTAGTCCGATATAACCAAAGGTCATGGATAAGATATACATGGCGGAAACTGGTAGGTATCGGATCATATCAAAAGGGTCGAATGTAATATCTTTTATTATTAAATAGCTAATAGCGTGAATTCCCATGACAAGCCCTACCATTGTCACTATTTTTAAATGACTATACGGATCATCGCTGTCTGTTCCCTTTTTATAAAATAGATTGGCCCCTCCCCAAGCGAGAGCTGTAAGAATTGAAAAAATAAACCACATATGCTTTTCTCCACGTCCCTTTGCTACAATGACAATTATTATTTCAAACGTCTTTCATTATACACCATGAGCCATGGAAATAAAATAGAGGAAGTGCTTAACAATGTGACCTGGCCACTATTCATGGATGAGAATAGTGGCCAGGATAAGAACTTTTATATTTGTTTAGAAAAAAGCAGTTGAATAATAAGCTACTTTTGTTTTATATACGTTTAACTGTGCATCAGCTACTTTATTACGTTCCTTATTTCGAGTTAACCTATTGATGAAGTCTGTGAAATCAAAGTTGTTTTTAAACATATATTTCCCCTCCGAATTGTTTTTTCGTGCGCCTATAAAGTGAAACTTCAATCAGTGGGGGTTTTATACTTCCTCCACTGATTGTTAGTTGAACGAATCGGGCTTTTACTGGCTGTTGATCCCCACTTATAATTCTTGATTCCCCTCGAATCCTTCTCGTTAAGGGTCTTACAGCCAGTTAACCTGCGATAAAGTTTGTAAAATGGCAGGTAACTTCTAAGCTTGCCACGGATTTAAGATTTTGTCTATAAATGTAGATGAGATGTATAGGAAGAAAAATGCTCGTGAAAAAATATGACTGTTTGGCAGTACCCATTTATTACCGAACTAATTTTGGCACACCTTATAACTATATGTGCGACATTTAAAATTAGAACGGCTTTTTGAATAAGTTTTGATATTAACGATGAATAGACTTTGAGGTTTTAATATTTGGGGTAGACCACTGTTCCATCTGATTCGATAATTGGCATTGCTCCCCATTTTCCTAGTTCGTGGGTAATTATTTCGACGTTGTCGTCTTTAATATCAATGATATGTTTGACTTTCCAGTCATTAGCGGCTAGCCAATTACTGATTAATAGTCGATGACAGCGTGAGGGATGGCGTTCTGCACAGCAGTATGCAACTTGCCTCTTTGTTGCTAAATCTTTTAATTCCTTAATTTCTTCTTGAAAGTCTGTGCTTAATGTGTAGTCAGCATAGTTATGAAAAGACTGATTTTGCCAAGCACCATTTAACTCATCTTGAACATAAGGCGATTTCGGTCGACGTCCCCCCAGTAATTGGAAATGTTGGTAGTCAACACCTGATTGAGGAAGCCATTTCTCCATATTTTCCTTTTTGAAGTGAGGATATTTTCTGCTGGCTGGGAAGGCTCGGACATCCACTAGTGTATCGACACCGGCGTGATGCAGCATATAGAGAAATTCCTCTTTTGTGTGCACAGAATGCCCGATTGTAAAAATAGTCATGATTTGCCTCCCTTAGAGCACTCTCAAAAGTGCCTCCAACATATTTAATCCCCTCTTTTGGTTTACTTAAACATAAATAGCGAAACGTATCTATGGGGGAGGCTAGGCGTTATACATGACTATAAGGTTTTTAAAATTAATTTCTTTAACAACGGGGCAAAATGTTCAGGAAGTTCTTCTACATTTGGTACCATGACGCGTTGTGTGCCGTAAATATTTTTCATTGTTGCATCTTCACTTTCAGCAATTTCATTATTAGCTAGGAACATTCCGATGACATCAATTCCCTTTTTACGTGCTTCTAAGACAGCCTGATGTGTATCCACAACCCCGTTTTCTTCGTAATCCATGGCAGCAGGTTCCCCGTCGGAAAAGATGAGCAGGAATTTATTACTTTCTCGTCGTGCTTCAAGCTCTCTAGTCATGACGCGAATGCTAAATCCGTCTCTATTATCCTCTTTGGGCTCGAGTTGCATAATTTTTGCACCATTATCTTGATAAAGAGAAACTGTAAAAGAATGGATGGTGTGAAAGTAATTAGGTTGGTAATTATCTTTTGTATGTGTCGCATCCTCCCAAAACCCTACAATTGAATGAGGAATCTTTAACTCACTGAGCACTTCATGAAATAAGACGATACCACGCTTAGTTTGATCCATTTTATTATGCATTGAAGCGGAACAGTCGACGAGCAATGTAAACACCGCATCAATTTCCTTTGATTCATGATCTTTTTTGTAAAATATTCGCGGGTTATCTTCAAACACAAGTGGTAAAAGATTTTTTGATAATCTTCCCATAGCTAAACTGTCTCGTGGTTCAGTTTGTTTATGTTCGAGTGTGTTTTCAATTGTTTTAGCAAGTTTCCGTCTCATTGAATCAATATCTAAAACTACTTCATCATAATCGCGCTTATCCTGCTCTGAAGGCGCCTCTGCATGTTTAACAATGGCTACAGCATGTTTGTTTTCTTCACCATAAGGATTTTCGGATTGCTGGCCGGTTTGTTTTGACTCTTTTTTCTCAAGGGTATCGAGTTTGGAATAGTCCTTCTGCTCACTTTCGCCAGAGGCGCCTTGAATGGAGGCCATAGCTTGATCACCTTCTTCTGTCTCACGCGTTCCGCCGCCGAGAAGATCGGTTTTCGTTCCTTGCTCGAGATCGAATTGAAGGAAGGTTTGTTTTCGGTCTTCATTTTTATTTTCCCGATGCCAAGTCGAGAAGGTCTCGTCAATATAGTCACTTTTATCTTTATCAACTTCTTCTAAATCATCATTTGCTAGTGGATCTGTTCGAGTTAATTCATCAAATAAATTATTCTGCGTATAAATATCAATATGAGCAATCGGAAATATAAAATAGTCATTCATAGAATCCTCATAAATATTTATTAACCGAGCAACAATTTGTTCGACAAGGCGAAGGATATCTTCAGTTGTTTTTGCCTCAAACAGAGAATAGATGGATGGTTTCAATTGTTCAAGTTGATGAAGTTGTTTTTCATTAGCTCCGGCAAACTGTGGATCTGGCTGATCAGCTTGAACCAATAAAAAGATTAAGCAAAACAATTCATCAATTGCATACCCTTTCGTAACGTTCGTTTTAAGTTGATTGGCAAAGTAGAACTTTAGATAATTATTTCGATTCTCAAATAAGTTTACGGTGCCCGGACGGTCTTTTTTAATAAGTTCCTCAAGACGAATGTTTTCAAAGAAGGTTACAAGTTGACTAGTAAAGCGAGGGAGTATTGATTCATTAAAATAGTCATCCATAAAATTGCGCAATGGTTGGATGGCTGTGTAATGCAAGTTTCCTAAAATACGCAAATAAATATCGGTTTTATAACCAGCTGCTTTAAGATTCGGATCATTTAGATCCCAAAATGTACTGGCAGTTACTTTTTTATCTGTCACATCGAGATAAGAGCCATAACTATAGTCAAAGTGTAAGTCAGGCTCTCTAGATAAAACGGTTGTTAAGTCCTGTAATTGTAAAAAAAGATTTGTATCTATTTTTTTATCATGAAATCGGTACATGATACATTCTCCTATCCAAAAAGGGTTTCAGCCAAGTTTTGCACAAATTCTTTCTCTCGATCTTCTTCCAACTTATCGACAATTGCCCGCCGAATGGCTCGAATTGGAGGGATATAGACACTTAAATCACAAGCATCAAGCAAAGCTCGGATGGATGCGGCGTCTTCTGACATTTTGCCTTGGATAGAGGCTTGAATGAGATCAGAAGATAGGGTAGTAAATAAATCAATGGTAGATTCTTTAGCCAGTTTTGTATTTGTTTTAATTAATGTCTTCAATTGTTCCCCTTGAATGTACGGTACTTCGATGACGATGAATCTATTTTTTAAGGCTTCATTAAGCGGAACCGTTCCAATATAGCCTTCATTAATGGCTGCAATCACGTTAAATCCTTCTTTTGCTGTAATCATTTCATTTGTAAAAGGATTGGTGACTGTTCGGCGATAATCAAGGACACCATTTATTAGTGGTAGAGTCTCAGGTTTTGCCATATTTATTTCATCAATATAAAGAAAAGTACCATGTTTCATAGCGTTTGTAACAGGACCAGGAACAAAGTCAATGACCTGTTTACCGTCTTCATAAGATAATGTTTTAAATCCCATTAAGCTTTCTGCATCTAAATCGACGGACGAGTTAATACTAAACATTGGTTGATTGAATAGATGAGAAAGTGTTTCAGCAAATTTCGTTTTTCCGGTGCCGGTTGGCCCTTTTAAAAGAATATTTTTACCCATGCTTAAAGCTGCGATGGCATCGTATAATAAATCAGGTCTGGGTGGCACATACCCGCCTTGTTTGATTAGTTCTGGGAAAGCATCACTTGATTTTTGTATTGTTTCATTCAGTATTTCATTAAGTTGGTTTGGTAAATCATCGTTTATTTGCATATTGAACACCTCGGATTTTAATAATATCATTTCATTGCATATAAACCCCATAATAAAAAAGCAGCTGTCAAAGAGCTACTTTTTTGCTTAATATCATATTATTTTTTTACATTAACATAGACGAAACCCCTTAAACATGGTATATTTAAAAGGTTAGTGCATTTAATTTCATAATATATAGTTATCCAATATATATTGTACTAGTCTGTTTAAGAAAAGTCAATGCATATCCTTAATATCTTTATGGAGGCTGGTTTAATGAGTGAATTTTCTAAGGAATGTTACACGGAAGAACAGCGAATCGAAGGGGTCATCAAGGAAATTAAATTGAAAGAGAATGAGTTACTTGCGAAATCATCTGGTTTAAAAGAAAGTGTTATTGATTTACGAAAAAATTTTTGGGAAGACGTGACAGTTAATATAGAAGATCCAGACGATGCCATCGAAACAGAGGCTAGCATTAAGCAACAAGCTGAACTATTATTAGAGCGAGAACGAACTCATGGACATATTTCAGAGGAACTGAAAACTCTCGATAGACTCAAAGAATCACCTTATTTTGCACGAATTGATTTCAAGGAAGATACGGGATCACTTAATGAGAAAGTTTATATCGGTATTGCATCTTTCATGGATCAAGAGGAAGAAAACTTTTTAATTTATGATTGGCGTGCTCCGATTTCAAGTTTGTACTATGATCACTCTCCTGGAAAAGCAGCGTATCAAACTGCGGAAGATACAATTACGGGTGATATGACATTAAAAAGGCAATTCATTATCAACCAGGGCGAACTGAAAGGTATGTTTGATACCGGTGTAACGATAGGGGACAGTCTCTTGCAGCAAGCTCTTGGAAATAATGCCAGCACAACTATGAAAAGTATTGTCGCCACCATTCAAAAAGAGCAAAATAAAATTATTAGAAATGAACAAAGCAGACAGTTAATTGTCCAAGGGGTTGCCGGAAGTGGAAAAACGTCAGCAGTCATGCAACGTATCGCGTATTTAATGTATCGTTATCGAGGCGAACTTGAATCAAGGCAAATGATGATGTTTTCACCGAATCCTCTTTTTTCTAGTTATATCTCGAATGTCTTGCCAGAGTTGGGTGAGGCAAATATCGAGCAATCGACGTTTGCTGATTTTTTGCAAGAGCGGTTGGGTGAAGAACTACAAATTGAATCACCATTTAAGCAGACGGAGTATGTGCTATCAGAAAAAGAAGATAAAGAGTATTCCGCTCGTCTGGAAAATATCCAATATAAATCAAGTCTAGAATTCAAAACGTTAATCGACACCTTTGTTAAGAGTTTAATAAAGGAAGGCATTCACTTCAGAAATATTACCCTTCGTAAGCGTGTTCTCATTTCTAAAGAAGACATCGCTCAATATTTTTATTCCATGGATGACATTATGTCTTTGCCCAATCGAATGGAAAACACCTTAAAATGGCTACTAAAGCAAATTGAAAAACATCAAGAGATTGAAAAGAATAAGGACTGGGTGATGCGTCAGGTTGAGTTGATGGATCGGGAGGATTATTTGGATGCCTATTATAAAAGTCAAGAAGGCGAAGAAGTTGATAGCAGTATTGAAGAAGAGGTACTAAGAGAAAAAGCTGTAAACCAAATTTTCTCCTCAATAAAAACGCGTATAAGTGATTTTGCATTTGTTAATGTCGTAGCCACATACCGAAAGCTATTCAAAGACTTTAAACTAGAACCAGAACCAGCGTACTGGAAGAGTATTTGCCAATCGACGGAAGAAAATCTGGCGAGGAAAAAACTGTTGTGGGAGGATGCAACGCCATTTTCATATTTTAAAGATTGCTTAATTGGCGCGACTGAAGACCGTTCGCTTCGATATCTATTTATCGATGAAGCCCAAGATTATACGTTATTTCAGTTTGCGTATATTAACTTTTTGTTTCCGTATACACGGATGACGCTTCTCGGAGATATTAATCAAGCGATATATTCTTATGCCTCGAAAGACAATCCATTACTAGCAAGTGATTTGGAAAATCCGGTAAGAATCACGTTCAATAAAAGCTATCGATCAACAAAACAGATTGTTGAATTCACGCGTTATTTTGCCCCTGGTGAAGAAAAAATTATCCCGTTTAATCGGGAGGGATCTAAGCCGAAATTAATTAACCACGCGGAGGAAAATTTATTAGGGATCATTCAACATCAAATTGACACACTAACAAAAAATGGACATGAATCAATAGCCATCATATGTAAGACAATGGAAGAAACAAATAAACTATATAACGGGTTAAAAGGAAACATGCCAATTCATTTGATTCATGAAGAGACCTATATGTTTCAAAAAGGCGTGGTAGTTTTACCGGTTTATTTGGCGAAAGGGATTGAATTCGATGCGGTTATTATACCTGATGCTTCCAATGACATGTACGGCGAAGATACAGATCAAACATTATTCTATACGGCATGTACAAGAGCAATGCATGAATTGGTGATGGTGATTGACGGAGAAAATAGCCAGTTTATTGAGATGGTTCCTGATGAGAAGTATATAGAAGTTTAGCTCGTACAAAGCTCCATTGATATTACTAAAAAAATACCTACACTTTCCAGTCGTTTTTATATAAAGAAGAAGGTGTAAGTATCCCTCTAATAGGGTGATTAGAAGAGGTTAAGATTAATAAAGAATGAGTTGAAGTAGAATTATATTCTTCAGCTTGATATAAAAAAACCTTGAGTGAATATAAAATGTACCCTTTGTCAAGGACATTTTAATATGCTCAAGGTTTTTTATATTAATAAGGTTTCCACTGTAATTTTTCTGCTTCTTTAAAACGCTTTGCGACATGATCCCAGTTAACAACATCCCACCATTTATCGACATATTTATCTTTATCGGTCTTGTATTGTAAATAATAAGCATGCTCCCACACATCAAGAACAAGGAGCGGCACGACATCCCACTGACTTAAATTTTGATGTTTTTCTGCTTGCAGTATAACCAAACGATGCGAGCGAGGTGACCAGACAAGAATGGCCCAACCTGGACCTTCCACATTTTTAGCAGCTTCTGTAAAATGTTTTTTAAACGCATTATAACTGCCAAAATCATGTATGATTTGATTGAGCAAATCTCCCTTAGGTTTGCCCCCACCTTTAGGAGACATCACATCCCAAAAAATTGTATGCAAGTAGTGACCTGCGCCATTGAAGGCAGCTTCTCTTTCCCAATGACGAATTAAATCAAAATTACCGGTTTTGCGAGCATCTTCCATTTTAAGTTCTGCTTTATTTAAGCCATCAACATAGCTCTGATGGTGTACATCATGGTGTAGTTCCATAATTTCTTCACTGATGGTTGGCTCAAGTGCATCATAGGAATAGAGCAATGGGGGCAGTTTGTGCTTACCCGGTTTTACACTGTCTTTAGGAGGTGTCCAGTTGTGCTTAGATTTTTTGAAATTTAATCGTTCGTCATCTAGCTCCTGATCTGTGTTTTTTGCGCTGTCGATTTCAACTTCTAGGTCGGATTCCGAGGCCCCTGTTCGACTGAACTTTTCTGAAAGATGACTATACTCTTCATGTAGAATTTTACATTGTTCATGGACATCTTTTAACTCTGCGATAAGATTCTCTGTGTCTTGATCAGACCGATTATTTTTAAGCAGTTCAACCCGGGTTTGGATTTCTCTGAGGTTCCTTTCCCATTCATTCACTTCATTTTCATCAATATGCTTTAATAAAAGCCCTTTAGCCTTAAGCCATCTGTCTTCAGCCGATATCATCCATTCTTCAATATCGTTTAAAGATCGATGTAATTCTTCTAGCTCCATTAAAATCCCTCCAATTAGTCATCTGTACTATATATATGCATAAAAAAAGAATTTGCGAATGAGAATTCGACTGTGGGAATTGCTGGTAACGAATGAAGGGCTATAGAATCGAACGCAAATAACTAAATGGCGAAGAGGAGCGAATAAAAAAAGGGGTCATGTTCAAATAATTGGATTACTTAAATATCTTTCACTAGAATATAACTATAAGTTATTAAATGTTTTAACGAAAATAGGAGAGTATCAATGCAAGCGAAACTACAGGATATCATAAGTTTATTAAATAATTATCGTAGCAGTCACCATATACCCGGGTTTGCTGTCAGCTTACTAGCTGATGGTAAAATAGTTTATTCCCAAGGATTTGGTACGCCTCATGCCGAATCGCCTTATAATCTAGTGACTGATCGTACGCTATTTTCGATTCAAGCCATAACTGAATCTTTTACCGCCAGTGCGCTACTCCATTTAGAGGAACATTCATCGTTTGAGTTGGATGCACCTGTCGCTGATTATCTACCTTATTTTAAAAATCAAAGTGGAGATTACCTTACTATCACAACAGCCCAGCTACTAAGTCATAGTTCGGGGTATCAAGAGAATTATAGAATCACTCCATTACTCGATAAAGGGATCTATGCATTCATTAAAAATTTACCGGATTATAAAGGGATGGTCGAAACAATTACAAATATCGATCAAATGAGGAAGTCCTTAGCTACGCGCAAGGATATAGCGAAATATTTTGCTGATTTGAAGTTGAGATCTAAACCTGGTGTTCAGTTTTACTATTACAGTGATGCCTATATGATCGCGGCCGCGGTTTTAGAAGAAGTTAGTGGGATGTCCTGGGAAGATTATGTTTCGACTTATATCCTCGTGCCGCTTGGTTTAACGGAAACATATATTAATTTACCTCAAGAGCTAGATAAGAAAAGAGTAGCTAAATACTATATGAAAGGAATAGGAGAACCAATTCAAACACCGACCCCTCATAATGTCACTGGTGCTCCAGTAGGATCGATTTTTACAACAGCGAAAGATTTATCGAAATACCTAATGGCCCACATGGCGCCAGGCCAATTTTTGTCTAAAACTAGCTTGGAAAAGATGCAGGCAGAGCAAGTGAAAATTGATGAAGAAACTGGATATGGATTAGGGTGGAAATTAAGAGACTTTCAAGGAATGAAAATGGTAGAACAAACAGGAAGTTATCCAGGAATAAGCAGCGCTGTTTCTTTTATCCCTGAGGAAAAATTTGGTTTAGTGCTATTATGCAATACAGATATGATTCAGCTCGACAAATTGGCGCAACGAATAATTAGACGCGTGTTTAGTTAGAAAGAGGACTGTACCAAATTAGATGGCAGCCCTTTAATAAGATTCAAGAAAGTTAAAAAGATATATCGTGATAATTTTTATATTCCTCCTAAATTTCTAATTCATGGTAGAGAGCGTATAAAGAGGTTTTATCCTCCCGCTTTGTCTCGAATTGCTGGTGAGCGGTCACATAAAGATGTTTTATCTTTCCACTCCAGCTCGAACTAATGGTGACTGGACAGATAAAAGAGCAGTGTCTTTAAAACAAACATCCGAATCCGTTATTCCACCTGATAAAGATAAATTTTCCATCTTGTATCCGGATGTTCAAAGCTTTTTTCAAAGGAAAGTCCTGTTTCTTTGTAATTCTCGATTGGAAGGCCAGATAAGATGTATTCGCCTCCCATGTCTTTAAGTTGTTCAGTGTTAATAGTTAAGTTTTCAATCGTCTTTTTACTGTTTTTTGTAAAGACATAGTTTTTTCCAAGTTCTCCAACATACATATACAACCTGCCACCCCAGGTATCAAAGTAGGACTTTAACTTGTTATTTTTTTCTAATTCGGGTGCGATTATTTTACGAAACTCATGCTTATACGTAAGTGGAAAGCTATTATTATACGTATCAAGCGTGTAAAAGCCGTTGTATTGTGCAATGGTTGGATGCATGGCGATACTGACTATGCGATAATCTTGCTTATTTTTTCCGATATAGTCATCGATGTCGTTAAAAAGATCCGTCGCGTAAAATTCTTTGAATGTTGGTGTATTAAATTGCGCGTACTTCATTTCCTCGGTCTCTTGAAATAAAAGCGCCCCTTGAAGAACGATCAATACAATGACAACAACTTTTCCAAATCGAAATGATTTCCATAAGATCCATAAAGCAATAGCAAACATTATATACCAAAGCAGCGGTCTTAAGAAATGAATTCGTCCAAAATTAAATGTGTTCAACAAAGATATATTATCTTTTAAGAATCGCATGCCTTCCCAATACCAGAACGCGTAAATGAGCGAGAACACCACATTTAATAGAAACAAGCCTACAAGCGGTTTAATATTCTTGTTAAAATAAACAGCAATAAAAAAGGCGACCACAATGGTAGGGAAAATAATCGCATCATGTAAATCAAGGGCATGCGTATGGCTTTCCATAAAATTTTTCCAAAACAGCTCGATTGTTTCTGAAAAATTTTTATGTCCCAAATTCATCTCATCTCGGTGCGAAACAAACCCGCTATCGATAAACATGGAATATAAAAGCATATAATTTTTAAGTAGAAAAACAGTCGTCATTCCAGCGATAGCTAAGAAAAACGGTGGATTAAAACGTTTAGTCCGCACCCAATCGATGAGCCAAAGCACGCCCATTAACCCGAGAAAGAATATAAAAGTTAAAATAAAACTCGAAAAGAAAGTCATCAGAAACAGATAGACCCAGTGACGTTTTGGCGCTTTTTTTCCATATTGCCTAATTGTTAAAAATATATGTAATGCAAGAGGGAGCCCGGCGATAGATAAAGCACCTGAAGGCCAGTAGGGTAGCATGGCGAAACAGAGGGCGACCCCGACTGTTATTAGCGGCTCATCTTGATCACGCAATACATGTTTTTTTAATAAAATAAACATACCAAAGAAAGCAACAAATCTCATGATTGTCTGGCTAATGGTGTATGCGGTAAAAGGTTCAAACAGTACGTACAGCCAAACAGCCGCGTCGAGACCAGAGGCAAGGGCACTTCTAGGGAGACCGTTAATGACTTGAGGTAGGGTACTGTCAGGTAAACTGAAAATCATACCGCTTTCTGAGAGCAGTTTATACCACACAATATTGGAATCTAAATTATCATGCACCCGAATATGTGTATTTTCACCTAAAACATAGTAGGGCAACAAGTAAGCTAGGATGACTAAGCAGGCAAGAATAATTAATCTATTTGTTGTAAAATTCCTTGACACAGATGACCACATAATCAACATCCTCTTGCTTTATATCATAGTAGATAGGAAGGCGAACTAAACGCTCACTTTCACGTGTTGTATAACGATCTTCCCCGATAAACTTTCCAAATTGCTTCCCTGCGTATGATGAATGAAGCGGTACATAATGAGAAACTGCAGCAATTTGTTTTTCTTTTAAAAAGTTAATAAGTTGCTGACGAGTCTGTTCGTCAGCTGTTTTGATATAGTACATATGAGCATTATGCTGACAGTCTTCCGGAATAAATGGCAGTTCTATCTTACCTTCGTACAATAATGTTTTTAATCCATCATGGTATCGAGTCCACGTTGCCATCCTATTGTCGTAAATTGTATTAGCATGGTTTAATTGAACTGAGAGATATGCAGCGTTCAGCTCACTTAAAAGATAAGAAGAGCCAATATCACGCCAAGTATACTTATCAACCATTCCTCTAACAAATTGGGAGCGATTTGTTCCTTTTTCTTGAATAATTTCCGCCCTCTCTATGGATGGTTGATGATTGATCAGTAGAGCTCCACCTTCTCCACTCGTATAATTTTTCGTGTCGTGAAAACTAATTGTTCCGAAATGCCCTATCGTTCCGAGGTCTTTGCCTTTGTACTTGCACTGTAGTGCTTGGGCCGCATCTTCAACCACCCATAAATTATTTTCACCGGCAATTTCCATGATGGCGTCCATATCGCAAGCGACACCTGCATAGTGGACGACGACAATTGCTTTTGTTTTTGGCGTAATAGCTGCGGCAATTTTCTCAGGATCAATATTCATCGTCTTGGGATCAACATCAACAAAGCGAATTGCCGCTCCACGTAATACATACGCATTAGCTGTAGAAACAAAGGTATAAGAAGGCATAATCACTTCATCATTTTCAGATAAATTCATTAATAATGCTGTCATCTCTAAAGCTGCCGTACAAGAGGGAGTGAGCAATGCTCTTTTTGTATGTAATTCGCTTTCCAACCAGTTGGTACATTTTTTTCCGTAAGCACCATTACCGGATAATTTTTTTTCTGCTAAAGCTTGGTTCATTGTGTCCACTTCTTCACCAATGACACAAGGTTTATTAAATGGAATCAATTTATACACCTCATACACTTTGACTTGTTACAATGATACCTGCGACAATTAAACATAATCCAATCACTTTTTGGATTGTCACAGGTTCACCAAATAAGAAAATAGATAGTAAAAAAACGAGTCCGAAAGAAAAACTCATAAATGGATAGGCAAAACTAATATCGAACTTGGTCATCGCTGCCATCCAAAATAAAGATGCAACAAAAGCGGATAGAAACCCCGATAAAATCAATGGATCGAGTAATAAACGAAAAATAAATAATAACTTATCATGTAAATCTGCAGGTAGACTGCCGTATTTATCTATTCTCCACTTCATCATCAGTTGTCCGTAAACAGTAAATATAATTGTGCCAAATATATAGAAATAGCCCATAATTACACCTCTTTGGGTGGCGGGCCAGTTAATTTATGGTACACGTCTAGGGTTTTCCTCAATTTAAACCCTAAGGAAGTAAAAAGATTCAAAGAGGCTACGTTTGCAGCCGAAATGGATGTATGTAATGTTGCATAGCCATTTGAAAATTGCTTGTCACACCCCATGCTTGTGAATGGCTTGGCAAGACCTTGGCCTTGAAAATCCTTTTTGATACCTAGTAGTAAAACTTTGTCATCTTTAAACCCGTAAAACCCAGCCAACTTGCCATCAAGTAATAGGGAAAATAAATTCTTTTCTTCCATCAAGTCACCGACCCAGCGCATATAGCGCTTATCTGCTAGCGAATTTGGTACATTAAAGTCACGGTGAAATCGTCCATGAATAAATGCTTCTTCGGCAATTGTCAAGATTTCTTCTGTGTTATAGTCAAGGGAAAGCTCAACCTTGTCGTGACGGGTGACCTTTAAATCTTGCTTTTGACAGACGGGTTCTATTAATGAATCCATATAATAAAACCCATGTTTAATAATTTTCTCAGGATTTTCCAAAGGATCGACCTTTAAAGTGAAATGGCCTTCAAGTTCATCCGAGGCTTTAAGCGCATCCTCATTTGCAGACGTTAGTTCATACGTTTCAATATTAAAAGTTCGCTTGTCCCATGGTGTTGGTCTTAAATAATCTGCCATCCTATCAACTCCTATCTTGACTTATGTTTTCCGTTTTTTCCTGGATAAGGTACAAAGGTCTCGCTTTTACTTCATTGAAAATTTTTCCGATATAAAGGCCGATAATGCCAAAGTTGAAGAAAATTAATCCAGCAATGAAGTAAATAGAAACCATAACACTAGTCCAGCCTTGTACTGGAACGTCTAAGTAAAAGTAGCGCACAAATAAATAGATTCCGTATATTAAAGAAACGAAGGATATTAAAAATCCAAACTGAATTGAAAAGCGTAATGGCTTATTAGACTGGGAGATAAGTACATCTGTCCCGAGCGAAATTAATTTTTTAATGTTGTAAGATGATTTTCCTACTGTCCGCTCATCATGCTGGATCGGGACGTAAGCTGTTTTGAAGCCCATCCATTGGATAAATAAAGGAAATAGACGGTTTTGTTCACGCATTTGTCTAAATCCTGTTACGACCTTTTGTGAACTGATACTAAAATTAGCGACCGTATGATCAGCAGATCTATCTGCTAAATAGTCATATACTTTATAAAAAAACTGGGATGATTTGCGTTTAAGCCATTTATCTTGGCGTAACACCCGATTACCAAATACAACATCATAACCTTCAACTGCCTTTTCATAAAGCTTTGGAATTTCTTCTGGGCGGTCTTGCAGGTCACAATCCATGACAACGACCCAGTCACCGTAAGCAAAATCAAGGCCGGCAGTAATAGCGTTGTGTTGACCGAAATTTCGCGATAGATTGATGCCTTTAATATGCTCGTTATTTGCACTTAATTGAACGATTGTTTCCCAAGCTGAATCTGGACTTGCATCATTAACTAAAATAATTTCAAATTCGGTTGTTATAGAGGTTAGGGTTGTCTTTAGCCGGCCGCATAACTCAACAAGACATGCTTCACATCCGTAAACAGGGACGACTATAGAGATTAAGGCGTTACTTTTGTCCATTGGTCAACATACCAATCCACTGTTTTTTTCAAGCCTTCATCAAAAGATATCTCAGGTGCCCAGCCTAATTGTTCACGAACCTTTGTATCATCCACAGCATATCGTCTGTCATGTCCGAGTCGGTCTTCAGTAAATGTAATTAAATTTTTAAAACTGGCGATGTTGCGTGATACGTCTAAATCATCTTTCATCCTATCCAGTATGTCGCAAATTTTTATCGCTACATCGATATTCGTTTTTTCTGTTCGTCCACCAACGTTATAAATTTCCATTGCTTTACCTTTATGAAAAATAGTATCTAATGCGTTGCAGTGATCTTCAACATAAATCCAATCACGTATATTTTTCCCGTCGCCATAGATTGGAATTGGGTTTTCCGCCAACACATTAGAAATAATTGTCGGAATTAACTTTTCCTGATGTTGTTTAGGACCGTAGTTATTAGAACAACTTGAGATAACAATGTTCATTCCGTAAGTGTAACCAAAACTTTTCACAAGCATATTAGCTCCAGCTTTCGTTGCGCTATAGGGGTTGCGCGGGTCGTAAGGTGTTTCTTCTGAAAACATCCCATCATTTCCTAGCGAACCGTAAACTTCATCTGTCGAGATATGATGGAATCTATTTTCACTTAGTAGACCAGCTTTTTCCCAAGCTTCTTTAGCGGCTTCTAAAAGAGTGTACGTACCTAAAACGTTAGTTGTAACAAAAGAAGTTCCATCTTCAATGGATCGATCAACATGAGATTCGGCTGCAAAATGAACCACTCCTGTAATATTATGTTCATTGAAAAGGGACTTAACAAGGATGCTATCCGCAATATCACCTTCAACGAATGAATAATTAGGCCTATTTTCCACTTCTTTTACATTTTCTAATGTCCCAGCATATGTTAACTTATCTAAATTGAGAATATGGTAATCAGGATAAGTGTTGACCATATGAACGACAAAATTGGCACCAATAAAGCCAGCACCGCCTGTTATTAAAAGTGTTGGTCTCTGCTTACTCATTTTGTACCAACCCTAAAGCAGGATGATGATCAAGTGTGTCCCAATATTGATTTGTATGTTTTCGGTTGGCAATTTCCATCATATATTGTCCGTAATCATTCTTATGCATGGACTGTCCGCGCTTATATAGTTCATCTCGACTAATATGTCCTAAATAGTAAGCTATTTCTTCTAAGCAAGCTAACTTGAATCCCTGTCTATCTTGGATGTTCTTTACAAATTCAGAGGCCTCGAAAAGAGCATCGTGAGTCCCTGCATCAATCCATGCAAAGCCGCGTCCCAACAACTGAACTTTGAGTTGATCTTGTTCTAAATACTTTTTATTGATATCAGTGATTTCCAGTTCACCACGACCAGAAAAGTTCAATTTTTTAGCCATATTAACAGCTTGATGGTCGTATATATATAACCCAGTTACGGCAAAATCTGATTTTGGAGAATCAGGTTTTTCTTCAATCGAAATCACTTTTTGTTGATTGTCAAACTCAACCACGCCAAAACGGTCTGGATCCTTGACACGGTATCCGAACACAGTAGCATATTCATGATTTTTAATAGCTTGTCGGAATAGGTCTGTAAATCCTTGCCCATAAAAAATATTATCTCCTAGAATGAGAGTCACATCGTCTTTACCAATAAAATCCTCAGCAATAATTAACGCTTCTGCGATTCCATTTGGTTCAACTTGTTTTTCATATGTTATTGAAATACCAAGAGATGATCCATCTCCGAGTAACTCTTCAAATCTTGATTTATCTTCTTCAGTCGTAATAATCATAATGTCTTCAATTCCACCAAGCATTAAAACAGATAATGGATAATAAATCATTGGTTTATCATAAACTGCGAGCAAATGCTTGTTCATACTATCGGTACTTGGAGATAGCCTTGTCCCGCTACCACCGGCTAAAATAATTCCCTTCATTTTGAAAAACCTCCTATAACCTAATAGTTGAATTTAGTTAAGAGAAAAACTCCCTCCTTTACCATATAACCTGTTTGCTAAAAGATAGTCTTTCATTTAGATTACAATTTAGTTACAATTTTACTAGCGATTTTGTTAATGCTTTTAGTATTAGTTATTTTAATAATTTCTATTAATAAGCAATCCTAACATATTTGAGGTAGGTATGAAATTTTTTAAAAGGAGCAAATAAAAATTATTGATATTTATCTAGTGAAATGGTACTATAAAAATATAAACATGATATTAATCACATGTTACTAATTCGATTAGGCATGGTGGTACTTCTTAGAGGCGACATCTGTCTCTACGTGCCGCCGTGCCTTTTTTGTTAGTTTAACAACAACAGAACTGGGAAAACGTTCAGTATATATTGTGTGAGCATCATCATAATAATGACTAAGCATGTTTAATTATGACCATGAATGATTTAGTTGAGAAGGAGAATGAATTATGTTTAAAAATTTATTTAAAAAATCATCAGAACAAGAAAAACTAGAAATATATGCACCATTAAATGGGAAAGTAGTCAAGCTCGAAGATGTGCCTGATCCAGTCTTTAATCAAAAAATGATGGGAGAAGGAATAGCGATCATGCCAAGTGAAGGAAAAGTCGTTTCACCTGTAGAGGGTAAAATCGTTCAAGTCCCTGAATCAAAGCATGCTGTCGGTATTGAAGCCGTAGACGGGACAGAAATACTTATTCATGTTGGGCTTGAAACGGTTGCTTTAAAAGGAGAAGGATTTACTGTGAACGTTGCAGCTGGTGATAAAGTCTCAGTTGGCGATCAATTAATGGAATTCGATCTTAATTATATTAAAGAACATGCAAGTGATAGCGTCACTCCTATTGTAATTACAAACAGTGGTGATAGCGATAAAGACTTCGTTATGACAAAGGAAAATAATGCGGCTGCTGGTGAAACAGTCCTTATAACTGCTTCTGCAAAGTAATTAATCATAGACTCGGGCAAGGATGGAATGGTAATGAAAATAACAAAGGTATTAAATAACAATGCAGTTATCGTAATGGATGACAATCAGGAAAAAATAGCAATCGGGTCTGGTGTTGGTTTTAATAAAGACAAAAAAGATATCGTTCAACCGGACAAAGTGGAAAAGCTTTTTATCTTAAAGGAAAATGAAAAACTACAGCAACTTCTCCTTAGAATTCCTGAAGAACATTTTATGCTTGCTGAAGAAGTTATTGATTATGCCGAAAGTTATTTAAACACAAAACTCAATGAGCATATACGCATTGGTTTAACGGATCACCTTTCTTTTGCCATTGAAAGAGAAAAGGAAGGGATCCATTTAAAAAACAAACTGCTCCAAGAAATAAAAGTTTTATATAAAAAGGAATTTGAAATTGGTCTTTGGGCAGTGAATCATGTGAATGAAAAGCTTAACTTAAACATGCCTATTGATGAAGCTGCTTTTGTAGCCCTTCATATTCACACAATGAAAATTCAAGGAGGTGATTTACACGAAACGGTCAGACAGACGGCGATTGTTAGAGACATGATGAATACGATTAAAACATATTTAAATATTAATATTGAAGAAGACGATATTGCATATGAACGCTTAATAACTCATTTACGTTTCGCCTTAACTCGTAGTAAAAATCATGAAGCGCATACGATGGATGACGAGATGTTCACCATGATTAAACATAAATTTAGTACAGCCTATCATTGTGCTCAGCAAGTAGCTCAAAATTTGTCTGACAGGCATGGTATAGATTTACCAGAAGAAGAATTAGGCTATATTACACTCCATATTGAAAGACTCAGAAAACATTAGGTCTAGCTTTAATGTATTTAATAATTATTATATTTTCAGCAGAGTCAATAGGAGATTATATTAAAAAATAGGGGGAAAACAAAATGATGAAATGGTTACAAAGCCTTGGCCGGTCATTAATGTTACCGGTTGCAGTTCTACCTGCAGCAGCAATTTTAGCCGGTATCGGTAACTGGATATTAGGGTTCTCAGATGATAATATTGTTGGATCATTTTTATTAACCGCAGGTACATCAATACTTGATAACTTAGGTTTACTCTTTGCGGTTGGTATTGCGATAGGATTATCGAAGGATAAACATGGTGCTGCAGCGCTTAGTGGATTGGTGGGCTTCTTAGTAGTAACAAACTTGATTTCCACAGATTCAGTCGCAAGCCTGCAAGGAATTGATGCTGATGCAGTCAATGCCGCCTTCGAACAAAATGATAACGTATTTATTGGTATTATTACTGGTGTTATTTCAGCTTCTATGTACAATCGCTTTAGTGGCGTTAAATTACCGGACGCATTGGCGTTCTTCAGTGGTAAACGACTCGCTCCAATTATGTCTGCCGCAGCGATGGTTGTGTTAGCAGCTGTGCTTTACTTTGTATGGCCTGTCGTTTATACAGGACTTGTTGCATTTGGTGAATCAATTAGTAGTTTAGGAGCTGTTGGTGCTGGATTATACGGATTTTTCAACCGACTTTTAATTCCAACAGGATTACACCATGCCCTTAACTCAGTGTTCTGGTTTGATGTTGCAGGAATTGATGATATTGGTAAATTCTTATCTGGTGAAGGTGAAAAAGGAATTACTGGTATGTACCAAGCTGGGTTCTTCCCAATTATGATGTTTGGTCTACCAGCAGCAGCACTTGCCATGTATCATACTGCTAAAACATCTCGTAAGAAGACAGCAGCTTCTTTAATGTTAGCCGCTGCGATTGCTGCATTCTTTACTGGTGTAACTGAACCACTAGAATTCTCATTTATGTTCTTAGCACCTGCTTTATATGTAGTGCATGCTCTTTTAACAGGTCTATCTTTATTCGTTGCAGCAACGTTCCACTGGACGTCTGGGTTCGGATTTAGTGCAGGATTTGTGGATTACACATTGAGTTTCACAAACCCACTAGCTAATCAGCCAATTATGCTTGTTGTTCAAGGTCTTGTCTTTGCGGTAATTTATTACTTCCTATTCCGCTTCTTGATTGTTAAATTCAATTTCAAAACTCCAGGTCGAGAAGAGGGAGACGAAATTGAAAATACAGAGGAAGTTGAAGGTACAACTGTTCCTTCTGAAGGTGATAAAACAGCAGTTATGGCTAATACAATTTATGAAGGACTTGGTGGTGACGAAAACGTTACGTCTGTAGATTACTGTACAACTCGTTTAAGAGTTGAAGTAAAAGATATGGATAAAGTTGATGAAGGTAAAATCAGGTCAACAGGCGTACCAGGTACAAATATTGTAGGCACGCATAACATCCAAGTTATCGTTGGAACAAGCGTTCAGTTTGTTGCCGATGAAATAGAAAAATTACGGAAGTAAGAATTTCGCATAAAATATAAAAGTCGTTAGTGAGACATAAGCATCAAAAACCCGGACAACATTCATTGTCCGGGTTTTTTCCTTTATATAAATAAAGTGTAGTGTATTACCGAGTTTTTATTCAAACACACTCAACACTTTAGCCATCTCTTCGCTTGATAGAGAGTTGTTCATATCTCGGTTAGTTCTCACTCCTGAGCCAATATGATATTCACTTGCTCCAATTTGTTTATGCAAGTGGGCTATGTTATCTGGTGATACGCCACTGCCTACCAGTATCGATGGCCCGTTCAGCTTTTTATATAATTCTACAAGTTCACGCAGTTCGTTGCTGGCGTTTTCTGCTTTATCTTTACCACCTGATGTGAGAATACGTTTAACGTTATGTTTATATTTATTTAGAACTCTGTAAGCTTCAACCTGGGATGTGACATGGTCAAAAGCACGATGAAATGTAATATCAAGGTCAGGAGCATGCTCGATGACTTTATTTAGTAATTTTTCATCTACTTCACCATTGTCAGTGATTGCCCCGAAAACAATTCGATTACCACCCAATTCTTTAATTGCAGTAATGTCTTCTTTTATCGTTTCCGAGTCTTTTTCATCGTAGACAAATCCATAGCTATGAGGACGAACCATAATTTGAACTGGAATGCTCACGTTGTTTAATACATTTTTAATAGTACCGTAACTCGGTGTTAATCCACCTTCTAACATTGCACTGACAAGCTCAACACGGTCTGCACCAAGTTTTTCCGCTTGTAATGTATCTTCTTTATTTAAAGTAATGACTTCAATTTCAGTTTTCATGTAAACACCTCGTTCTTATTTTTCTGCTAAGGGAGCTTTTTCAACTATTCTATTTTTTCTCCCTTGAGTTGTTTCCGAATACTTTAGTGAATTGTAGATTGCTTCTTCTGTCACGTCTGCTGTGGCTTTGAAAATTTGATTCATTAATACGGAATCATCACGGACAAAGTTTAAAGTATTAATAGTGTTATCACTTTCATGTGTTAATTGATTGGCAGTAGAAAAAGTAATGGCTATATCTCCACTGCCGTTAGCCATATAGCTCCCGGTTCGTCCGAGACCAGCCGCACAACGTTTGGCCATGCGTTTTAATTGTCGATCATAAAGTGGAGCATCGGTAGCGACGACCATCATAATCGATCCGTCTGGTGTTTCGAGGTCGGCACTGTTATCTTCAAAGAATCTAGATTCATCCCGTTTGCCAAAGTTACTGAGCACAAGACAGGCGACGGTATAGGCATGCTCTTCATCTGAAACAATTCTTGAAGCGGAACCAATCCCACCTTTATAACTAAAACAGACCATTCCTTTGCCAGCTCCGACTGCACCTTGCTCAAAAGGTCCGCTTTTCGCACTTTCAATGGCTTTTACAGCATGATGTGGTTTAACTGATTGGATGCGCATCGAATTAAGATAACTATCATTACATTCACCAACTACGATATTCAGCGAACTCGTGGAATCGCCAATGTTTTGATTATGATCAAGCATATACTTTAACGTACCATCAAGAACGGCACCAACACCAAATGTATTGGTCAGCATGATAGGTGATTCAATGACACCTAATTCATCAACTTGAACAAGTCCGCAAGACTTTCCGAACCCATTAATAACATGCGTAGCGGCACGAACTTTTTTACTAAATAAATTTCCTTGATGTGGTAGAATGGCTGTAACACCTGTACAAACCATATCGTCGGGTGGAAGGGATTCATGTAAAGTTACATGGCCGACACATACGCCAGGAACATCCGTAAGTGCATTATACTTCCCCTTTCCCATGTCATTCACCTACTTTCTTATATCGCGCTATATCTTCAAGTATAACAAGCTTTTCTTGGGATTTCTAAGACGAAACATGATTAGTCATCTGATACTCCTCCAATTAAAGCTGTCCATTTTCTTTTAAAAGCAGTGACTATGATTATAAATTTACTTACATAAGTGAACAAATTATGAAATCAAGTCTTCTTTCATGAAATTTTCATAAACGTTTTATATCATAAAAGTTGAAGAGAAAATTATGGAGGAATCATATGCCATCAGCTTGGGTTATTATGTCAGTTGGAATTATCATTATTAGTTTCATTGTCGGAATTGGTTTTTATTATTTAATCAGCCCTTTGTCTACTTCTACTAAAAAAGAACAGCTTGAGCAAGTCTTATCCTATTCAATTAATTTGGTTATTTACATATGGATTGGAAAAGTACTCGTTAATATACAAGCGTTTATGAACGACCCTTTGGCTGTTTTAGCATATCCGAGTAATTCGGGTGCACTTTATATTGCGATATGTTTACTTGCTGTAAATGTTCTATATAAAGTTTGGAAAAGTGATTTTGATGTTAACTGGTGGCTTCAAGCTTTTGTTCCAGTGTTACTTGCATCCTCTTTCACATATGAATTTATCCAGTTGGTTCAAAAACAAAGCACCTATCGCTTAAGCTATCTCATCTTATTAATGGCTTTATTGATTGTGTTTATTTTGCTCCAAGAGAGAGTAAGGGCAAGTATTCTACCTTCTTTATTATTGGTTACTTGGGCCGCTGGTCTATGTGGGTTGTCATTCTTTCTGCCTTATATAACTATATTTGGGTATACCATTCATTCATGGTTTAGTTTAGTGTTATTTGTTGCGTTTGTTTGTTTAGGTTATTATATTTATCGAAAGCAGGTGTCTTGATTGGGTATTATAGAAACAGATACAGTTTTGTTGGCGGGTATGTTACTTGCGATTGGAGCTGGGGCATTATCCTTTTTATCTCCTTGTGTATTACCTATTTTTCCAGCTTATTTATCGTATATTACCGGCATCAGTGTCAAAGAGCTTCAGGGGAAACACGATGCTAAAATTAGAAGTAAGTTACTGACTCACTCGGTCTTCTTTTTACTAGGTGTGTCACTAATATTTATCGGGTTAGGAGTTGGAGCCTCATTTCTTGGACAATGGATTCAAAATTTATTGGTCGGAAATTCAGGGTTACTTATCCAAAGGATCGCTGGGATCTTTATTATAGTGATGGGCCTCTTTGTCGCAGGATGGATTAATATCCCCGCTTTAATGAAAGAAAAAAGACTTCAATCAAGTAAAAAACCAGTTGGTTACTTAGGTACATTTTTTGTAGGATTAGGATTTGCAGCTGGCTGGACACCATGTATCGGTCCAATCTTCGGTTCTATTCTGTTACTTGCGGCAAGTAATCCAGGACAGGGAGTCGTCTATACAATTATGTATGTGATTGGATTTGCATTGCCATTTCTTATTTTGACTTTTTTCCTAGGGTCAACAAGATGGATTGTCAGACATAGCGGGATTATCATGAAAGTCGGTGGTGCTATCATGATTATTATGGGACTTGTTTTATTTACAGGCCAAATGCCGCGAATTTCGGAATTCTTATTGAAGCTCGTTGAAGGAACTTGGTTAGAAAAATTAGGATAAATAGGTGGTGCTATTTTTGAAAAGAACAATTTTAATTGTCATTATTGTCGCGGCAGTGGGGTGGGCTGTTTATGATTTTGTTATTAGCGGTGACAGTGCCGAAGAAGCAGAAGAAGAAAGCGGTGTTGAAGTTGGACTTGAAGTTGGTAATCAAGCTCCAGATTTTGAACTTGAAACCCTTGAGGGTGATTCAGTCAAGCTATCTAATTTAAGAGGAGAACGAGTGATGGTAAACTTTTGGGCAACATGGTGTCCCCCATGCCGTGCTGAAATTCCTGATTTACAGAAATTCCATGAAAATGAAGATATCAATATTTTGGCAGTTAATTTAACAGATACTGAGAACAGTTACGATAATATTCCAAAGTTTGTTAAAAACTTTGGTATGGAATTTCCAGTATTAATGGATGAAGCTTCAGAAGTAGCGACTAAATATGAAATTCAGCCTATACCAACATCTTTTATGATTGATTCTGATGGCATCATTCAGTATAAAGCCATGGGTGCAATGAATTATGATTTAATGATTCGTGAATTTGAGAATATGGATTAATCTATATTTTTAAACTTATAGAGGTGTCAAAATGAAGCAAACAATTCTAGTTGTTGAAGATGATCAAATGATACGAAACCTGATACGTTTATATTTAGAAAAAAATGACTATCACGTAGTGGAAGCTGCTGATGGCGAAGAAGCAAAAGAAGTTTTTTTATCCTATTACCCTTGTCTAATAATTCTAGATCTCATGCTTCCTAAGATGAGTGGAGAGGAATACTGTGAATGGGTCAAGGAACAGGACTTTGAAGCTTCCATCATCATGTTATCGGCAAAAACACATATTGATAATCGGATCTCAGGCTTAAAAATGGGTGCGGATCATTATATGACGAAACCGTTTAATCCTGATGAATTAATCGCTAATGTGGAAGCCGTACTTAGAAGAACGGGGCAGTACTGCCAAAAGATTGTCTGTGAAGGTCTCAGTATAATGCCGCGCAAAGGTCAAGCATTACTTTATGGTGAAGATATCTTCTTAACGAATCATGAGTTTAAATTACTTTATTTGTTCATGCAGCAGCCGAACATCGTTTTTTCTAGGGAACAGCTAGTGGATGAGCTTTATCCAAATGCAGAAAAAACCGTTCTTGATAGGACCATTGATGCGCATATTAAGAAAATTAGGGAGAAGATTGAAGAAACACCAGCTTCTCCTAAGCGCATTCAAACAGTACGCGGAATGGGGTATAAATTTGTCACGTCTTAAGGATCTGTTACCAAAAGGATTAATTTGGAGGATATCTATAATAAATATATTAGTCATCACTGTGACAGTAGGATTAAGTGGCTGGGCAGTGTACCACACTGCTTGTTTTTTAGCTGGTGGCTTTGGGAACTTTGGAACATTACGTCAGCAACAGTTTAATTCCACTTTTCTCCAATATGTTATAACATTTGGTGTTATCGGACTTGTAGTCGGCAGCTTATTACATTTTTATTTAATAAAAAAATTACTTAAACCTGTAAGAGAACTTATAATTTCAACTAAACAACTGAAAGAAGGAACTTTTCCCGAACGCATTCGATTTTATAGTGATGATGAGGTTGGACAGCTTGTGGAACAATATAACGGACTAATTATACAGCTACAAAAGAATGAGAAAGAACGAACAAAACTTGTTTCAGACGTCTCTCATGAATTTCGCACCCCTTTATCTAATTTAAATGGGTATTTATATGCACTTAAGAGTGGTGCAATTAAAGGAGAACAAAAAATTTATCGATCATTATACAGTGAAGTCAATCGGTTGACTCATTTAATAGACGATATTGATAAATTGAAAGAATGGAATCACATTTCGTCTCAGGCTTATTCGAATAAATCTAGGGTGAACATTAAAGAACAGATAAATCAGTGCGTGGATATGTTTGAACTTACACTAGATAAAGAGCAAATACCATTCGATTTAAAAGTAGATGAACAAGAACTCGTTATAAATGTTGAGGGTTTTCAACAAGTATTATGTAATTTAATCGACAACGCTATACGATATTACGAAGGAGACTCAGCCATTCAACTAACAGGGTTACAACTTGTTGATTCGTATAAAATAAGTGTCTGTGGACCTGGGGAAGCAATCAACCAAGACGAAGCAGAAAAGATTTTTAAAAGGTTTTATCGAATTGAGGAATCACGAAATGATCAAACAGGCGGCTCAGGATTAGGATTATCGATAGCCAAAGAAATTGTAGAAAAACATGGAGGCGACATCGGATTAATTCCTGGCGAGCATAAAAATACATTCTGGTTCACACTGCCATCTTCTAATTAAGATGGTTTTTTATTTTAGGTTTGGGATCGTATTTTATACGTGCTGTTTCTTTTGTATTTTCTAAAACATAGAAAAATAATCAAACCTACGATAAACTATAGTGTAGGCTATTATTTTGTTCGTTGAGGAGGAAGATTATTGAAATTTTTAGGTTATCAAATCCTAGCGATAGGAATCATATGGACCGGTATGATTTTCTTTTTTAAAGATATGGATACGGTTGGTCAATATATTTTTTACGGCGTTACATCGTGGTTGCTTTTTTTAATTGTGTTATTTATAAAGCAGTTTATTAAGAAAGAAAATTTTGGCCCTGATAAAAATGATCAGCAGCAATAAGGATGGATGACTAATGCTAACGATTGAGCATTTAAATAAATCTTATGGAGATAAAGTTTTATTTGAAGATATATCATGTACCATTGCAAGCCAAGAACGCATCGGGCTCATTGGTGTGAATGGAACGGGGAAATCAACCTTTTTAAAAATAATCGCAGGCATAGAATCGCCTGAAGCGGGAACGATTAATCATGCTAAGGATTATAAAATTGAATATTTGAAACAGGATCCAGATTTAATCCCCGACTTGACCGTGCTTGAGCAAATTTATTATGGCGATTCAGATATTATGCAAATCATGAGGGAGTATGAACAAGCTTTAGTAAACATGCAAGGGGATGCTTCTAATGAAATGCTTCAAAATCGGCTCATGATCATGCAACAAAAAATGGATGAGTATGGGGCTTGGGATTCAAATACTAGCGCCAAAACAATTTTATCGAAACTAGGAATTACCGACTTTAATCGAAAGGTAAAAGAGCTTTCAGGCGGTCAAAAGAAGCGTGTTGCCATTGCTAAAGCGCTGATTCAACCTGCAGACTTACTTATATTGGATGAGCCAACCAACCATCTGGATAATACTACAGTTGAATGGCTCGAGACATATTTGGCATCATATAAAGGTTCTCTTTTGCTTGTCACTCATGATCGTTATTTTTTAAATCGGGTAACGAATCGAATTTTCGAATTAGATAAAGGGAAACTCTATCATTATGAAGGAAATTATGAAGTGTTTCTTGAAAAGAAGGCAGAACGAGAAGCATTGGAAGAAAGAAGTGAACAAAAACATCATAATACTTTAAGAAATGAATTAGCCTGGTTACAACGGGGAGCTCGAGCGCGATCTACAAAGCAAAAAGCAAGAATTGACCGCATTGATGAGATGAAAGAAAAAACCTTCCACACTGAGAGGAAAAATATTGATTTTCAGGCAGGAAGCGTTCGTCTCGGGAAAAAGGTCATCGAGTTGAAAGATATCACGAAAGCTTTTGAAAATAAATTGGTAATCGATGACTTTAATCATCTATTTACGCCGGGTGATCGATTTGGAATTATTGGGCCGAATGGTTCTGGAAAAACAACGTTATTAAATATAATGGCGAAACGACTATGTCCAGATCAAGGAGAAGTTAAGGTTGGAGAGACAGTCAAAATTGGTTATTACACACAAGATGATGAAGAATTAGACGGCGATTTGCGTATCATTGAATATATCAAAGAAACTGCTGAAGTTATTCATACGAAAGACGGAGAAGTGATCACAGCGGAACAAATGTTAGAACGCTTTTTATTTTCCCGTCCGCAGCAGTGGACTTATATCCATCGCTTATCTGGCGGTGAGAAAAGACGACTTTACTTATTAAAAGTATTAATGACGGAGCCGAATGTCTTGTTTTTAGACGAACCAACAAATGACTTAGACACTCAGACATTGGGCGTACTTGAAGATTATTTAAATAGTTTTCCAGGTGTTGTTATTACTGTGTCGCATGATCGGTACTTTTTGGATAGGGTCGTTGATCGGTTATTTATTTTTGAAGGTAAAGGTAAAATTGATTTATTTTACGGAAATTATAGTGATTACCTTGCCTATGAGGATAAACAACCTTCGCAGCAAGTCGAACGCCAAAAGCCTAAGCAACCTTCAGAAAAGGTCCGTAAACAACCGAGAAAAAAACTATCCTATAATGATCAAAAAGAATGGAACACCATCGAGGATGACATCATGGCACTTGAAGAGAAAATTGAAGTGGTAAGTTCTAAAATTGTCGATGCGGGCAGTGATATAGAGCAAGTTCAAGATTTATATAAAGAACAACAACAACTTGAGCAGAAACTCGAAGAAAAAATGGAACGATGGGAAGAACTCACGTTACTTGTTGAAGAAATAGAAGCGAATAAATAATCTTAAATATAGGCTAGGAGTAAATAGATCGATCTATAGACTGTAAAGATGAATGATTTATTGCTCTACATTTACGCTACGGAAATACATTTCCCTTTCCGCAGGGCCGAACAATGATAATTAGATTCAATTCATTGGTCGGTTTTTTTATTCAAGTTATTTCTTAAGTTCGATCACTTAGGATAAACTAGGGATACGAAGTGAGGTAGTATGGAAGTGAGGGATAATTGTGAAAGGAATATATAGTGATGTGCTCCAATTCCGCGGTAATCATTATGAGTTTGGAAAGAAGCAAGGTTTATTGCTTAAAGATTCATTTATTCTGGGTAATAGAAAAAAACAATGGAAAGTAAGACGTCCACGTTTTACAATAGATGTAGAAGATGCAAAAGAAGCTTTTACTCGCTTTGCGCCGCAAATATGGGATGAACTTCTTGGAATGCAAGATACTTTAGAGTGGGAAATGATTGACGTGCTTCAGGAATTTGGCGGTTATCGTCTTGAGTATAAAAAAAGCGGATGTTCTATTTATACAGGGTCTGATTATATGATTCGAAATTATGATTATCACCCGAAAACGTATGAAGGACGATACACGCTTTTTCAACCGACAGATCAAGGGTATGCCGTGACAGGGCCGTCCCAAAGAATTACCGGACGTATGGATGGTATGAACGAGAAAGGTCTCGCTATGGGTTATAACTTTATGCATAGACGTAAACCTGGTGATGGATTTATTTGTAATATGATTGGGCGAATTATTTTGGAAACATGCGCTACCGTAGAGGATGCAATCAATCTATTGAAAGAAATACCACACCGGCATTCATTCAGTTACACGATCTTGGATCAAAATGAAAAAACCTATATTGTTGAGGCATCTCCACGTAAGGTAAAGGTAAGAAATTCTAATATGTGTACTAACCATTTTGAATTATTATTAGATGAAAACCGTTACCATCTTGACGATTCCAAGCAACGTATGGAAGCGATGAAAGCTCAGGAAAAGGTGGTCACGGATGCCTATCAAGCATTTAGAATGCTTAACGATCCCGAGAACAACGTGTTCTCAAAACAATATAAAAACTGGTCAGGCACCATTCATACTGCTGCGTATTTTCCAAAGGATAAAAAGGCATGGTTTGCTTTAGGGGGGAATCGGGAGCCTTATATTATTGATTTTGAAAGTTGGCTTCAAGGCGCAGATATACGCACCAAACGGATATTAGGTGAAGTGGATACTGATTTACCGTTCATTCATATGGAAGAAAATGTTCGCTGAAGTAATAAAAGATGTTTAAAAACTGCTAAATTAGGAAAGGTAAAAAGGATGAATCTTTTATTTTTAAATAGGATAGTATATATTAATTAGAGAAGCTGATTATCAATTAATTATTGTTGTTCTTATTCCAACTCTAGCTGTCATGTTGGAAAATTAACGAAAGATTATGGAGGTTGCTCTCATGAATTTATTCCAAGTCAGAAAAGGGCAGTTTGTTTTTTATAAAAATGAACTTCACAAAGTATATTCAGTCAAGCCGATGTTTAGAAACTCAGTTCATTTATATCGCTTAAAAGATATGAAACAAATACTTACTCAGGCTAGTGAAATATCCCTGTATAAACCCCAAAACAATGATACATTTATTTTTTACGGGAAAAGGTACACAATTGATCAATCGAAAGTTCCGGAACCCGGTGACTATATATTAATAATCAAGCCAGCTCCAGACTTTTTAGATCATTACTCATTAAATGAAATTGAAAAAGTTCATTTCGTGGAAAATGGTAATGTGGTTACTACTCGAGATAATGGTGTTAAACATCATGAGTATGTTGTCATGGTGCCTGGTCGTAGCGAAGCAAGTCAAGAGATCGCTTATTATGATAAAGACTTAGTTCCTGAAGAGCAACGTCTTGAAGATGAATCCATTTCGTATCTTGCTGAGAATGATGATTCATTAAAACCACATATCGGGGATATTTATATTGATGTACAAAATAACATAAAATCAATGGTTGTGGCTATGACTGAAGATGAAGTTGTTTTTGGACATGGTGTCCGTGTCCATGTGGCTGAATTGCTTGATGAAAACAATTTTGCTCTCGTTTATCAAATTGATGAAGAAATGTAAAAGTTGATAATAAAATTTTTGGCAAGTATAAATCCGAACAAGCTCGAATTTTGTTGTGAAAAACTCGAGTTATTGTTCGGATTTTTTAATTCACATTTGAATTAATTTCATAAATGAATTATAGACAAACAAAACTGAATTATTATTGAAAAAGTGTACGTAAATAGGAGATTTTTATTAATTGATTGGAACGAAAGGCGGCGACTCCTGCGGGATGAAAGCTTAGGTAAGACCCAGCAAGGCGTAGCCTGCGGAGGCTTATCAGCGCCCGCGGAAAGCGTCCGCCTGTAGTGGAAATCAATGGTGTTTCAGACTTACTTAAGGTTCGGATTTTATTATCGCTATTTGGATTATGAAATTGACTCATTTACATGCATGAAAAAGAATTTATCTAAATACTATAGAATTATGGGACGGTTTAGCTGTTACCTTTGGTAAGTATTTATATATTTATAAAATATGTTTTATTTTAAACTGTTGAAAATATTTGAAAACTATTTTATACTTATGTCACAGATATAAAATAGCATTTCGCAGAATGAAATAGGAGGGCGTTGATGAGGCAAGTCTCAGATAAGGTGAAAAATTTACCGCCGTATTTGTTTGCAAAACTGAATAAGCGGAAAAAAGAATTGACTGATCAAGGTGTGGATGTCATTGATTTAGGAATTGGAGCACCTGATTTACCTACACCGGATTTCGTTGTTGAAGAACTGATTCGGACAGTACAAAAACCTGAGAATCATCGTTATCCCGCTTATGATGGAAATTCTGATTATAAAGAAGCGGTAGCTCATTTTTATAAACAGCATTACAGCGTAGATTTAAACCCTGAATCAGAAATCCTTGCTTTAATAGGATCAAAAGAAGGCATTGCACATTTAATGCAAGCCATTCTTAATCCCGGTGACCGAGTTCTACTTCCTAATCCTGGTTATCCAGTTTATCAGACTGCCGTACAAATGGCAGGAGCTGAAGTAGAGAAATTTTCACTCACAGAAGATTACCATTTTATTCCGCAGTTCGATCAGATGAATGCTAGCACAGACGAGGTAAAATTAATGCTTCTGAATTATCCTGGTAATCCTACATCTGCCACTGCTAATTTAAACACCTTTTTGAAAGCGGTTACTTTTGCGAGAAAACATAATTTAATAATTGCTCATGACGCAGCTTATGATTTAGTGACATTTGATAATTACAAATCACCAAGTATTTTACAAGCACCAAATGCAAAAGATTATGCGATTGAATTTGGATCTTTATCAAAAAGTTTTAATATGACGGGATGGCGCATAGGATACGTTGTCGGAAATGAAAAAGTGATCAACTCTCTCGCAACATTAAAAAGTAACATTGACACAGGTCAATTTACGCCTATTCAAAAAGCAGCAATTAAAGCATTAACAAGTGATTTATCGTCCGTTAAGAAAAATAATGAGATTCTTCAAGATAGGATGGAAACGATGCACCAAGGATTAACGGATATGGGGATAAAATCAGAGAAGCCACGCGGAAGTATTTTCATCTGGGCAAAAGTTCCAAAAGGTTTGACGTCGTCGGAGTTTGCTGAGAGGTTACTTGACGAGGCAGGCATCATTGTTACGCCAGGAAATGCTTTCGGAAGTGCTGGTGAGGGATATTTTAGGATAGCCATCACTGTAGCAAAAGAAAGAATTGAAGAAGTGATTACCCGTATGAAAAAGTTGGATTTTCAGGAGGTATATACAAAAGAATGACAGTTAAAATGAACAGTCCGGCAATAAAGACGATGACTGGGGCACAAGCAATTGTTGAATGTATGAAAAAAGAAGCAATCGATAAAGTGTTCTGTGTTCCAGGTGAAAGTTATTTACCAGTGTTAGATGCTCTTCATGATGAAACAGCTATAGACGTGATTACAACAAGGCATGAAGGTGGCGCGGCATTTATGGCAGAAGGCTATGCTAAAGCATCCTTGAAACCAGGGGTTGTTTTAGCAACACGGGGAGTCGGAGCAACTAACCTATCTATCGGTGTACATACAGCCTATCAAGACTCCACCCCAATGGTTGTTTTCTTAGGTCAAGTTCATAGTAAATTTAGAGGAAGAGAAGGCTTTCAAGAAGTGGATCTTGATCAATATTTTCAATCGATTGCTAAATGGTCTGTTGAAGTTCGTGATGTAGAGCGAATGCCTGAGATTGTCCAACGTGCTTTTCGTACAGCGAAATCAGGGCGCCCTGGACCTGTTATTGTATCGCTTCCTGAAGATGTATTACCAGTCGAAGCGGAGATGCACTTTGGAGTTGTCACACCTTCACCTAAACCGGTTCCGTCTGATCTAGAGATTAATCAAGTAAAGGAACTATTAGAAAGTGCCAATCGCCCGTTGGTGATTGCAGGTGGAGGTATTAAGTCTGCACAAGCTGAAGAGGCATTAGTTCATTTTGCTGAAAAATATCATTTCCCAGTTATTGCGGCTTTTAGGAGACAAGATGTTTTTCCGAATAATCACGAACTATATGCAGGTCATCTTGGGCTTGGAACACATAAAAATATCCTAGAGACAGTCAAGGAAGCTGATGTTATCTTGGCGTTAGCAACAAGACTTTCCGAAGTCACAACCCAGGATTATTCAATTATTACGGAGGATAAAAAGCTTATTCACTTGGATATTGATTATGACACGATTGGAAAGGTTTACGCACCTGACATTGGGATGGTTGCTGATGCAAAAGAAGGTATTCAAGCCTTAACAGAGATTAAAGTCGATTCAGGGGATTGGCAAGAGTGGGCCTTGTCAAGGCATGAGGCATATCTTCAAGCAAGTAAACTAGAAGTGAGCGACGATGACGTCATCAATAAAAAAATCATCAGTACATTGCTTGATAAATTACCAGAGAATGCTTTACTTACGAATGATGCAGGGAATTTCGCCGGGTGGCTCCATGCCTTTTACTCTTTTAATAAAAGACACACATACGTGGGGCCAACATCTGGTGCGATGGGATATGGAATGCCGGCAGCGCTTGGAGCACAACTTGCTTATCCTGATAAAACAGTGGTCGCTCTTGCAGGTGATGGAGGGTTCATGATGACTGTCCAGGAAATGGAGACAGCAGTCCGCCATCGTATACCTATTATTGCGCTTGTTTTTAATAACAATATGTATGGCACGATCCGAATGCATCAAGAAATGAATTATCCAGAAAAAGTAATGGCCACAGATTTAGGTCGTGTCAATTTTGCAGAACTAGCTCAAAGTGTTGGCGCACAAGGAATACAAGTAAAAACAAGTGAAGAGTTTGATGTAGCTTTTGAAGAAGCTCTTAATAAAAAGGAGCCAACAGTCATAGAAATCATCACAGGGAAAGAGCAAATTTCCGTATCATCAACACTTGATCAAGTCAGAAAAAAACATTGTTAGATTAAAAACTAGACTATCATTTAAATATTTTTAGGAGGTATAAATCATGGCAGAAGCTCTAATGGATGTAAAAAAACTATCAAACTATATCGGTGGAAAGTGGGTTGAATATCAAGGGGAAGTAACACAAGTTAAAAACCCTGCAAATGGTGAAATTGTAACTGAAGTTCCGTTATCCAATGCTGATACAGTTAATGAAGCCGTAGAAGTAGCGAAGAAAGCACAGAAAGAGTGGGCATTAACACCAGCTCCCCAACGTGCTGAAGTTCTTTATGAAGTTGGTAATTTAATGAAGGAAAGAAAAGAAAGATTATCTCAACTACTCACTTTAGAAAATGGAAAAGTTATTGAAGAAGCACGTGGTGAAGTCCAAGAAGGCATCGATATGGCATTTTATATGGCGGGTGAAGGACGCAGATTATTTGGCCAGACAACACCAGCTGAACTTAACAATAAATTTGCAATGAGTGTGCGTGCACCAATTGGGGTTGTCGGTATTATAACACCGTGGAATTTCCCGATTGCAATTGCAACGTGGAAATCATTCCCGGCAATTGTTGCGGGAAATGCGGTTGTTTGGAAGCCGGCTACAGAAACACCAATTATGGCTCACGAATTAGCAAAGATTTTCGAAGAGGCAGGACTACCTAAAGGTGTAATTAACGTTGTTTTTGGTTCAGGGTCAACAGTCGGTGATGCGATGGTGCATCATGATGATTTACGTGTTATTTCTTTCACTGGTTCTAATGATACTGGTCGTAATATTGCAGCAGAATGTGGTCGCCAACTGAAAAAAGTATCTCTTGAAATGGGTGGAAAAAATGCTGTCATTGTCATGGATGATGCAGATCTTGATTTAGCTGTTGAAGGTATAATCTGGAGTGCATTCGGTACAAGTGGTCAGCGTTGTACAGCATGTAGTCGTGTTATTGTCCATGAAGATGTGAAAGAGACATTAGAAGAACGTCTACTCGTCGAAATGGAAAAACTTACAATTGGTGATGGACTAGATGAGTCAAATAAAGTCGGCCCAATTATTAACAAAGCTGGTATGGAAAAAATTAAGAAGTATATTGAAATCGGAAAAGAAGAAGGAGCTAAACTACTTGCTGGTGGAAAGGAACTATCAGATGGCGGGTTAGGAAATGGTTACTATTTTGCTCCGACACTGTTCACTGATGCTACGTCAGATATGCGTATTGCTCAGGAAGAAATTTTTGGTCCAGTTGTGTCACTCATTCCAGTGAAAAACTTTGAAGAAGCTATTGAAGTGAATAATGGTGTCACTTATGGTCTTTCAAGTTCGATTTTCACTAGAGATGTTAATCGTGTATTTCAAGCGCAACGTGATTTAGATACAGGTATTGTTTATGTCAATGCGGGTACAACAGGTGCTGAAATCCATCTACCATTCGGCGGAACGAAAGGGACTGGAAATGGACACCGTGATTCAGGAGTGCAAGCCCTTGATGTCTTTACTGAATGGAAAGCAGTTTATGTGGATTATAGTGGTAAATTGCAGCGAGCACAAATAGACGTAGAGTAATCGAAAAATCTTAAGCAGAAAATAGACTAAACTATAACGGAATGAATTAGGAGGCGATCGGATGAAAATAGGTGTATTAGGATCTGGGTTAATGGGGAAGGAAGCGGCACGAGACTTAGTTGCAAGTGTAGGTGTGACGAAGGTAGGGCTAGCCGATATTAATTTTGAAAGAGCAAGTGAAATTCGGGATCAATTGAATTCCCCAAAACTAACAGCATACCAAGTGAACGCTGCAGATGAAGAAGAACTAGCCGATTATATGCGAGAATTTGACGTGATTATTAATGCATTGTTTTATTCTTTCAATGAAATTGTCGCAAAAACAGCTATTAAAGTTGGCGTAAATTCAATTGACTTGGGTGGTCATATTGGGCATGTCACGGATAAAGTATTAGCAATGAAAGATGATGCCGAAAAAGCTGGCGTGACGTTAATTCCAGATCTTGGAGTTGCCCCAGGGATGATTAATATATTATCAGGTCATGGTGCTGATAAGCTTGATCAAGCGAAATCAATCAGATTATTTGTAGGAGGTATACCAGTCAGACCTGAAGCACCACTCGAATATAACCATGTGTTTTCTATGGAAGGATTGTTTGATCACTACACAGACCCAGCATTTATTATTCGTAATGGGAATAAACAAGAGGTACCAGCGCTGTCTGAAGTAGAACAGGTTCACTTTGAAAAGTTTGGTCCACTTGAAGCTTTTCATACATCTGGCGGGACATCAACCTTATCCCATTCTTATCCTAATTTAGAGACGTTGGAGTACAAAACAATTCGTTATCCAGGTCATGCCGAGAAGTTTAAGTTACTAGTTGATTTAAACTTAACAAGAGAAGATTACACTGTTGATGTCAATGGTCAAAAAGTAAATCCACGCGAAGTCTTTTTAAAAGTTCTTGATCCGATTGTAGAACTTGGTGAGAAAGATGATGCTGTACTGCTCCGTGTCGTTGTTTCCGGAGTTAAAGATGGCGAGCCTACGTCTTTTGAGTATGAAATGACGACTTATAAAGACCGGGAAAATCAAGTTACAGCGATGGCACGAGCAACTGCTAACACGATTTCAACAGTCGCTCAAATGATTGCAAATGGCACTATTTCGAAAAAAGGTGTTTACCCACCAGAACAAATTGTACCAGGCGATGTCTACATGGAAGAAATGGGCAAACGTGACGTCTACATTTCTGAATTAGAAAAGAAAAAGGTAAACCAAGTGGGAGTTTGAATTTTTAAAAGCCATTCTATAATATAACTCAGTCATTATCCCTCTGCAGAGCTTGTGGAGGGATAATCTAGTGAACTACTCACCACTTAATTTCATACGAAATTTGAAGTGGGAGCTTCTTGTTTCCGCGAACATTGCTTATTATATAAGTCTTATGTGTTCTCCACGAGCGTGGATTCGGGGCATTCCAACCCTACTGATACGAAATGTTTCTAACGTACCTTGGACATTTTACGCATACGAGGGGCAAAGGTTTAGCTATAATTCCGTATGCAACTCCATATATCCAGTTGTCAAAGAACATTGCTTATTTATAGCAACATACGTTCGGTCAATTAGCACGTCTAAAGACGCACTTGATCGAAAGCCAATTCATCTCCACCTTACCGCCTAAGCTATCGCCCTTCACACGCTTGAAGATGGAGACTTCTTGGCTAAAAATGTTAAATTCACAACTATTTTCTATATGTATTTTTAAGATTATTATCATAGTTGTTATAAACTGCGTAGTAATTCTTTCTAAGATTAATCACAAATTTCTGTAGCTTAGAAAGGCGCTAGGTTGTTTTCCGCTCCAAACAACCATCATACTAGTATTTATTACCTAAAGAGAGAAATCATAATTATAGCGTATTTCCGTAGCGATGGTTTACCTCATTCTTTTTAATAGAAAGTGTTAAATTACTGCGCAGTTTATGAAATCATTTGTTTAGTTTTATTACTATTAATAACTATTAAAGAAAGTGAAAGAAATATCATATCAATAAGGGGTAATAGAAGTGAATCAAAGTGTGATTAGAGCCCTTTCATTATTGAATTTATTTACGGAAGAAACGCCTGAGCTGACTTTGAAAGAAATAGCGAGTAAAGCTGGTCTACCTAAACCAACGGCATACCGATTATTAACGACGCTTGAAAGGCTGGATTATCTGTATAAAAGTAAAGAAAATGAACATGATAGCCGTTATCGCTTAGGTTTAAAGTTGCTTGAGCTCGGGGAGCTAGTGTCAGGTCAGTTAGAAGTCAGGGGGATAGCACTTCCTTTTATGAAACAACTTGGTCAAGAGATTAATGAAGTGATCCACCTTGTCATCGTCTATCAAAATCGAGCGACATACATTGAAAAGGTAGATAGTACAAGACCACTTAGATTAAATACTCGGGTAGGAAAAAGTACGCCGTTATATATCGGCTCAGGCCCGAAACTACTTCTCGCCCATATGCCGATAGACAGACAAAAAGAAATCATTGAAAGGGAACCACTTAAACCATACAAAAACAATCAACAATTAAAACCGGACGAACTATGGAAGGAACTATCGATTATCAGAACAAAGGGATACGCCTACAGTGTTGGAGAGCAGGATTTAGATACAACTGGTATTTCTTATCCTATCTATGATTTTCGAAATGAAGTGAGTGCCTCTTTAACAGTCAGCGGATTGTCACGCTACTTTGAAGGAGAGCATTTATCACATATTAAAGAACAAACAAAACAGACAGCCCTTGAAATCTCAAAGAAACTGGGATATCAATTAGTAGAGGTACAGCAAAGATAAAGGGGGAGAAGGCATGAATACAGTATTTATTGCTGGCTATGCAAGACTACCAGCAGGAATGGCAGCAAAAAGTGTATATGAAACCTTAACCATCACAGCAGAAATTGATAAACATTACGGTGTGATTGTTGCAGCGAATTGTACGTTAGCGACCGAACATGGACGTAATTATGTTCAAAATTTACTAAGGGGATATAGTTTACAAGATGGCATAACCACACCAGTTGAAGATGTGAATAAGCATTATCTAGGTAAAGCTGGTAACGCCATAGCCTCTGCTTTAAAAGACCTGCATAAACAATATGAGAACTATGTGAAAGGAAAAAGCGACCCATCTGAATAATTGAAGATATGTTCAGGAATTTAGAAAACTACAGTGGAGGCGTGACAATCTATGTCGTTAATTTTGAAAGTGAAACACGAAGACGATATAGGGTGGATCTAATTGCCCCGAATTTGAGTGAAACAGAAAACCGGTCACATAAATATGTCCTAACTGCCCGTAAAATAGTAAATACTAAGTAAGAGTAACATCAAAAGATTTCCACTCTGTTCCGCTAAAATTTCAAACTATAAAAAAAGGGAGACGCTTTAATGACGTTCCCCCTCTTTTTATACTCTAATCGATTCCAATCGAGATAAACTTCTGCTCTAGAAATTCTTCCATGCCGTGATGGCCACCTTCTTTACCGTTTCCAGATTGCTTAATCCCACCAAACGGTGCTTCGGGAGCACCTGGGAAGACATCATTCACGCCAACGATACCATAATTTAGACGCTCTGAAACTCGCAAACTACGACTTGTGTTTTCTGTGAAAATATAGGCTGCTAAGCCATAATCCGTATCATTTGCCTTAGCTACAACTTTATCTTCATCATCAAATATTTGAATAGGAAATAATGGACCAAATGTTTCTTGGTTCATCACAATCATGTCGTCGGTAACATTTGAAATGACCGTTGGTGGATGGAAATGGCCTTCTAGATTAAGAGAAGCAACGGATTTACCTCCATCATATTCAAGTTTCGCACCTTTATTAAGTGCATCTTCTAAATGATTTTTCACTTTATTAACGGCTTGTTCATTAATCAGTGGGCCAAGTTTTATGCCGTCATCTAAACCTGAGCCTACTTTCATCTTTTGAACTTCCTCTTTTAATCGGTTCGTGAATTCAACGGCAATCGATTCATGAACATATAGTCGATTAGCACAAATACAAGTTTGTCCATTGTTTCTGAATTTGCTTGCGAGTGACATGCTGACTGCTTTATCTAAATCTGCATCTTCAAAAACAATGATAGGTGCATGGCCTCCTAATTCAAGAGAGACTTTCTTAACATGATCAGATGCTTCACGCATGAGATATTTACCGACATTCGTTGATCCGGTAAAAGTTATCATGCGTACTTTTTTATGTGTTAGTAATTCTTTTCCAATTGCTTCCGCATCACCGGTCACAAGGTTGACAACCCCTTTTGGAAACCCAGCTGCTTCAAAAATTTTAAAGATTTCAATCGCTGATAATGGTGTTTCCGGTGAAGGTTTTAAAACTGCGGTACATCCGGCGGCTAAGGCTGGTGCTAATTTTCTAGTAATCATCGAACTTGGAAAATTCCATGGAGTAATGGCACCCACAACGCCAACAGGTTTCGGTACGACAAGCATCCGTTTTGACTTTACAGATGAAGGAATCCATTCACCATATCCACGGTTGGCTTCTTCTGCATACCAAAGTAAAAAATGTGCTGCACCTTTTACTTCACCGACCGCTTCCTTTAATGGTTTACCCTGTTCCATTGTCAAAATTTTTCCGAGTCGTTCGGCATCATCTAACATTAGGTCAGAAGCTCTATATAAAAACTTTGAACGTTCACGACCAGTCAGTTCACTCCACTCTAAAAAAGCGGCATCGGCTGCTTCAATGGCTTCCTTAGTTTCCTTTGCTCCACCATACGAAACATCAGTGACAGGTTCAAGTGTTGCCGGATTAAAAACAGTTTCGACTTTAGTAGAATCAATTTTTTGCCACTTGCCGTTAATAAAGATACTTTCTGTTTGTTTTTCTATCATTCTATAACCTCCTTGAAATGATTCGCTAAAACAAGTCTATCGCACGAGTAAGCTAGTAAACAACTACTGTGCGATAGAACATAGGTATGATAACGTCTTTACTTCACTAACTCTGTATCTTTCCATGCAGGGAGCATGTTATTAAGTGGCTTATCTTTACGGTAACCAAGGGTGTATTCAGCCTGCATAACCGTGTGGATTTCACGTGTCCCTTCATAAATGACTGGAGCTTTTGAGTTTCTGAGATAACGTTCAACAGGATATTCATTAGAATAACCGTAAGCCCCATGGATTTGTACAGCATCATCGGCTGCTTTATTAGCAAAATCACAAGCTTGCCATTTTGCAAGAGAAGTTTCTCTTGTATTGCGTTTACCTTGATTTTTCAATTCGCCAGCACGGTAAACGAGAAGACGACTCATTTGGAAGCCAGCTTCCATATTGGCTATCATCTGCTGAACGAGTTGATGTTTTCCAATTGGTTTGCCAAAAGTCTCACGCTCATGACAGTAATCAACACTTGCTTCAATACAGGCCATGATTTGCCCAACAGCTCCTGCGGCAACAGTGAAACGGCCATTGTCAAGTGAGGCCATTGCAATTT
>Ga0209487_1000227_pt1 | contig 51204 bp, 44 predicted proteins | sample Poulit2012_FD_187524 | JGI IMG/M metagenome (GOLD analysis project Ga0209487, IMG submission 187524) | Agricultural soil microbial communities from Georgia to study Nitrogen management - Poultry litter 2012 (SPAdes) (version 2) | ecosystem: Environmental > Terrestrial > Soil > Agricultural land... | reverse complement strand
CACCATGGTGGCTCACCCCCATACGTCGTGACCTGGCAGGGCACACTCAACCCCGCCGCCGATGCCGAGCTCAGAGCCTACCCCTACGAGCACATCTTCCCGAGGATCCGGGAGGCCCTGCGCAAGCACGATTACGATGGTTTCGACTACTCTGGTGAGAGGACGATCGATGGCGTCCGCGGGTGGGGCTCCACCTCGATCGAGCCACGGAAGCACCACGTCTATACTGGCCTCGTCAATACGATAGGGATCCTGGTAGAGACACCTCGCAATACCCACCGGCTCCGCAACAATGGGACGAAACTCGAGGAGATCCCTGAGGAGGAGCGCTATTACCACCAGGTCAAGGGCCAGGAGATCTTCATCAGGACCGTCCTCGAGGTCGCGGCCGAGAAGAAGGAAGAGATCCGAGCCCTAACTAGTGGGGTCCGGCTCCGTGCGATCGAGAATGGGGCGCGCTACAGTGAGGATGATCAGGTCGTCCTCGATTACCGCCTCGTCTCGAGGGGGAAGGAAGAGGTCTGGGTCAGGGACAAGGATGCGCCCCTCGGCTACAAACCCGAGATGCGTGATATCTTCCTAGAGTATGAGATCACCAGGACCACACCGCGGCCCCTAGGATATGTCCTCCCCCCGTCGATGGCAAAGGTGGTGCCCCTCCTACTCGACCAGGGGATCACCGTACACCGTTTCACCGAGCCGACGACCCTCGAGCTCGAGGTCTATGACGCGACCGAGGTAGAGCATGAGGCCTACTTCCAGGGCCACTACCTGACGAAGGCCACCGTCACCAAGTCGACTGAGGAGGTCGAGATCCAGGCTGGCTCGTACTATGTCTCATCAGCTCAGTCGAAGAGTAACCTCATCTCCTATATCATGGAGCCTGAGACCGATGACAACCTCATCACCTGGGGCTACGCTGACCACCTACTCCGGGTCACGACTCCGACTACGGCAGCGGTCAGCTCAGGAGGACAGAGCGCACGGAGGCGGCAGAGGCCACAGCGAGTCCCGATGATGAGACTCGTACGTCAGCAGCCGATGCCCCTGATCGAGGTAGTTCCCTTCAATGAGTACAACCGGAACCGTTACTACCAGGTCTGGTAGAGCAGGTACGACCGGCTAGGCCAAATACCTACCTATAGCTGGCAGCGTGGGCCCCGCGGGTACTAGATATTCCGCGGGGCAAGCCGCGCCCTGGTTAGTAGTTCAACCGACGAACCCCATGAGCTGAGATGAAGATGAAGATCGTACCGGTCCGAACTCTACTACTGCTACTACTCGCCATAGTCCTCCCTAGCACCCTCACCGCGCAGAGGACACCACCTCCCGAACTCAGTCATATCGAGGCCTTCATCGAGCGCGGGATGAAGGACTGGGAGATCCCCGGCCTCGCGATCGCTGTCGTGAAAGACGACGAGCTCGTCTGGGCCCGTGGCTTCGGGGTCCGCCGCCTCGGGAACCCGACCCCCGTCGACGAGAACACTCTCTTCAATATCGCCTCCGTCTCGAAGGCTTTCACCGCTGCCTCGATCGGGATACTCGTCGATGAGGGACTCGTCGATTGGGATGACCCCGTCGTCGACTATATCCCCTACTTTCAGCTCTACGACCCCTACGTCACGCAGAATACGACGATCCGCGACCTCCTCTCGCACCGTGTCGGGATCGGACGGCTGACCGGGAACCGGCTCCGCTGGATCTCGCACCGTGACCCCGAGGAGCAGATCCGTCGCCTGAGGTACCTCGGCCCCGAACAACCCTTCCGGGCGGGATATGTCTACAATAACGTCCTCTACATGGTCGCAGGGGAGATCGTCCGCGCCGTCACCGGCCAGAGGTGGGAGGATTTCGTAGCCGAAAGGATCTTCCAGCCACTAGGGATGAATCGCAGCTTCGCGAGTATGGACTACTTCAGCGAGGATGAGAACGTCGCCTACCCCCACCAGGAGATCGATGGGAAGATCGTCGAGATACCGCGTCGGAGCTTCGATGGCGTCGGGCCAGCTGCATCGATCCACACGAGCGCTAAGGAGATCGCAAATTGGATGCGTCTGCACCTCGGTGAGCCAGGAGAGTTCGAAGGACGACGACTCCTCTCCCGCACTGTCGTCGGCGAGATGCACCGCGCGCAGAACACGATACGGGGCGCTGCCTTCGGCCCCCTCTCCGCTTACGGCCTCGGCTGGAACCTCGGGAGCTGGCGCGGACGCCACGTCTCGAGACATGGGGGCGCCGTCGATGGGATGAACACGACACTCGTGCTCGTCCCTGAGGAAAACCTCGGGATCTTCATCACGACCAATACCTTCAACACCTTCATGAACGCCCTCGCCCAGCAGGTAATGGACGCCTACATGGGGGCACCAGCCGAGGATTGGCACCAGGTCACCCTCCGGAATCATCAGCGCCAGAAGGCGCGCGTCCAGGCGCAGCGTGACTCGATCCATGCCGCTCGGATCCCGAACACGACGACCTCAGGGCCCCTCGAGGAGTTCACAGGACTCTACTACGATGACCTCTACGCCGATGCGCGCGTCCGTCTAGTCGATGGCAAACTCGTCCTCGAGTTCTGGGACGATGAGGACCAGATCGCCGACCTCGAACACTGGCACCACGACACCTTCCGGGCCATCTGGAGGAACCCAGCGATGCGCGAGGAGTTCGTCTGGTTCACCAGAGGGCCGTCTGGAGAGATCGATCAGCTCCATATAGAGTGGGTACTCCGCCCAGGACTCCTCCAGGTCGGTGCCTACCCATCCTCCTACACTAGGGTAGGGACCCTCGTGAAGATCGATGAGAGGGACCTCCCGCGCCTGATCTCAGACCTGGGTCAGGGCACCACCACCGACAGCAATAACTGAGGAGATGACGATGAGGGGAACCAACTCGATATCATTATTCGCCCTGACCGCTCTCGTCCTCGCCGCCTGCGGTGCCCCCGAGAGTGGGGGCGCCGGGGCTGAGGCGACCGAGGAACTCGCGTCTGTGGCGAGCGCTAGGGATCTCGCCCCACAGGACGCCTTCTGGGCCAACCTCCAGGCCCTCTGCGAGTCCACAATCCCCGCAGCACCCGGCAAACTCCTCCAGGCACCAGAGGGTGATACGCAGATCGATCCCGAGGCGCCCCTCGTCGTCCACTTCTGGGAGTGTGGTGACGACGAACTCAGGTTCCCACTCCATGTCGCCGATAACCGCTCACGGACCTGGGTCTTCATCCGGCACGACGACCACCTCGAACTCCGCCACGACCACCGGCACGAGGATGGCACAGAGGAGTCGAACACCTGGTACGGAGCAACCACCCTCGAGGAGGGATCGCCAACGAGCCAGGAGTTCGTGACCCGGCGGGGTGAGTTCAGTGGGGGATGGCGAGTCGAGATCGAGCCAGGGGAGCGCTTCACCTACGGCACGATCCGCAATGGTGAGTGGCGTCACCACCTCGAGTTCGATCTCTCTAGTCCCACAGAGGTGCCACCACTGCCTTGGGGCCACGAGACGAGACCATCACAGAGACCCTGACTGAAGAGGTGGATTTGCCGAACCCACTCCTGCGCCGTGAACGGCTCGTAGACTTCACTGAGATCACTCCGGACCATGTCGTCCCAGCCGTCACTGAGGCACTCGCCGAGGCCGAGGCCGCGATCGAAGAGGTCGTCGAACTCGATGGAACGCGTACCTACGACAATACCCTCGCCCCTCTAGACGACGCGCTGGACCGCCTCGAGCAGGTACTCGGACCGGTGATCCACCTCACCTATGTCGATGACTCGCCTGAACTCCGCGCCGCCTACGCCGAGATCGAGCCGGCATTCAGCGCCTTCTATGCGCGGATCGCTCGCGACCAAGGGATCTGGAAGGCACTCAGAGATTTCGCCGAGACAGCGGAGGCCCAGGAACTCACCGGGATCCACGCCCGCAACCTCGAGGTCAAACTCCGCGATATGCGCCTCGCCGGCGCCGACCTCCCGGCGGAGAGCCGCGCCCGACTCGAGGAGATCGCCGTCGAGATCTCAAAACTCTCGACTCAGTTCCGCGATAACCTCCTCGACTCGACGAACGCTTTCGCTCTCGACATCACCGACGAGGCCGACCTCGCCGGCCTCACCCCCGATGCGATCGCCCGTGCCCGCACGGCCGCAGAGGAGGCAGGTGTCGATGGCTGGCGCTTCACCCTGCACCTCCCCTCCTATATCGCCTTCATGACTTACTCCGAGCGGCGTGAGCTCCGACGCACCCTGCATCAGGCCTACGTCAACCGCGCCTCCGCAGATGACGTCGACAACCGCACCCCGATCGCCCGGATCCTCACCCTCCGCGCCGAGGCCGCCGAGATCCTGGGCTGCGACTCCTACGCCGACCACACCCTTCGCGACAGTATGGCCGGCTCCGGCGACCGTGCCCGCTCCTTCGTAGACGAGCTCGAGGAGCTAACACGTCCCTACTTCGAAAGTGAGTCGGCTGAGCTCGAGGAGTTCGCTCGGACCGAACTCGGGATCGACGATCTCCAGCCCTGGGACATCGCCTTCGTCGCCGAGCGAATGCGCCGCGAACTCCACGGCTTCGACGAGGAGCTACTCCGCCCCTACCTCCCCCTCGACCGTGTCCTAGAGGGTCTCTTCGAGGTCGCACACCGCCTCTACGGCCTCACGATCACCGAGCGTCCCGCACCCGAGGCCTGGCACCCCGAGGTCCGCGTCTTCGAGATCTATGACGACGAGGGACGCCATATGACGACCTTCTACGCCGATCTCCACCCCCGCGCCACGAAACGCGATGGCGCCTGGTTCAACTCGCTCCGCAATGCGCACTACCACGAGGATGGGACCCGCGAGCCAGGTGTTGGGCTCATCGTCGCCAACTTCACACCCCCGGCAGGCGATCGCCCCTCACTCCTCACCCACCGCGAGGTCGAGACGATCTTCCACGAGTTCGGGCACCTCCTCCACTTCGCTCTCTCCGAGGTTCCCGTCCCCGCACTAGCCGGGACCAATGTCTCTCGTGACTTCGTAGAACTCCCCTCCCAGATCCACGAGAACTGGACCTGGGAGCCAGAGGCCGTACCCCTCTTCTCCGCCCACTACGAGACCGGCGAGCCTATTCCGACCGAACTCCTCGACGCCCTCCTCGGCACCCGCCGCTTCCGCGCCGCAAGCGACCAGATGCGACAGCTCGGCTTCGCCTCCATCGACCTCGCCCTCCACAGCTCGACCGGACCCTTCACCCCCGAGGGCGTGGTCGAGACCGCACAGGAGGTCGTCGGTCGCTTTACTATCCGACCCGACTTCGCAGATGACCACTTCATCTGCTCCTTCTCCCACATCTTCGCCGGAGGCTATTCAGCTCGTTATTACTCCTACAAATGGTCCGAGATGCTCGATGCCGACGCCTTCACCCGCTTCAAGGATGAGGGGCTCTTCAACCGGGAGACGGGCCGGGAGTTCGTCGAGACGATCCTCGCACGCGGAGACTCGGAAGAGCCCGATGCGCTTTACAGGGAGTTCATGGGACGGGGCCCTGATCCAGAGGCCCTCGTGAGGAGGACAGTGGGTGTAGGGGGTAGCTGACCCCCACTGAAAATATCTGACATATGCCAGGTACGAGTACTATAGCCCGATCGGTCGTATTCTCATTGAGTCACTGCCGATGAAAAGGAGTGGTTTCAATGCAGGAATTCGCCAAACCTATCCTCATTCCCGCCCTTGGCAATCCATGGTTCCGGGATCTTCGGAAGCCAGCGCAACATGATGCGCGTTGAAAGACCAGTTCAGCCGTCAGGTCCGTTATCTACCAGAAAGTTCTGAGGGCTGGGATCACCTGGAGGAGCTACTCCGTGACTCGATCTCACTGGCGGCCGCGCCGCTATTCATATGCGCCTGTCGCCCTCGAGAACGCTGAAGCGATGGCGACAGGCGGGGGAACCGCTAGCCTATTACATGGAACTCGTGAGCGGAAGCAGAAACTCTCTCCCTGACGATGCCCGCATCAAACTGCGCCCGACCAGTATCCCACGCCGCCGGGCGTCCGCGCCCGATGAGCTACCACCTACCCCCCCATCACCGCCGCATCATAATGTAACGGCGCACCAGGCCCAAGCGGCAGATCGAAGAGCAGCCACGCCGCGAACATCAGAATCCACGCAATCGTGAACGCAACCGAGTACGGTAGCATCGTCGAGATCAGCGTGCCGAGCCCCGACTTCCGATCATACTTCTGCGCAAAGGCAATCACTACCGGGAAATACGGCAAGAGCGGCGTGATGATATTCGTCGTCGAGTCACCCACCCGATAGGCGAGCTGCGTCAGCTCCGGTGAGTACCCCATCAACATCAGCATCGGCACGAAGACCGGTGCCATCACCGCCCACTTCGCCGACGCACTCCCGATGAAGAGGTTCATGAAAGCCGCGACGAGGATGAAACTGATCAGGAGCGGCAGACCCGAGAAACCCGCCGCCTTCAATGTGTCCGCACCATTGATCGCCAGGATCAGCCCCAGGTTCGACCAGTTGAAGTAGGCGACGAACTGCGCCGCAGCAAAGGCGAGGACGATATAGCTCCCGAGGACCGCAACCCCCTCCGACGACATCGACGCCACATCCCGGTCCGACCGGATCGTACCCGCAACCACACCGTAGACGATCCCGACGATCAGGAAGATGATCATGATGATCGCCACGATCCCATTCAGGAATGGAGCGATCTGCACGATCAGGTCCTCGCCCGCCGCGACCGCCGCCGGATCACGCAGTAACCCACCCTTCGGCACCACCAGGAGCGCCAGCAACCCCAGTAATGCCACGAAGGCCACACCCGCCGCAAAGAGGCCCTTCGACTCCCGCTCATCTAGAGGCGCGAGCTGGTCCTCCTCCGCCCCAAGGTCCTGGTCAGCCGATGGCTTCCACTCCCCCAATCGTGGCTCGACGAACCGCGCTGTGACGAAGGTGCCCACGATGGTGAGGAGGAAGACCGACGCGAGCATGAAGTAGTAGTTCGACGTCGGGTCGACATAGTAGTTCGGATCGACCAGCCGCGCGCCCTCCGTCGATAGGCCCGAGAGGAGTGGGTCGAGCGAGGTGATCAGCAGATTCGCACTGAACCCCGCCGAGACACCCGCAAAGGCAGCCGCCAGACCCGCCAATGGATGACGACCGACCGCGGCGAAGATCATCGCGCCCAATGGGGTCAGGACCACATACCCAGCATCGACAGCCATACTGCTCATGATCCCGCCGAAGACCAGCGTAGCCGTCAGGAGGGAAGGGGGGACCGCACTCACCAGCCTCCGTAGCGCAACACCGATCAGCCCACTCCGCTCCGTCACCCCAATCCCGATGATCACCACGATCACCAGACCGAGGGGGGGGAAGGCCGTGAAGTTGTCGACCGCATCGGTCAACATCCGTCGTACACCCTCTGCCGAGAAGAGGTTGACTACATTCACCTCCTCCCCAGTAGCTGGGTGGACCGCCGAGAGGCCTAGGGCCGAAGCGATCCCAGAGATCACTACTACTGAGAGTGCAAGTAGCGCAAAGAGCGTGATCGGATCCGGTAGGCGATTCCCAATCCTCTCTATCAGATCGAGAATGCGCAGGAGGGGACCACGCTCGACTACCTCGAGTTCCGCATCACGAACCTTCGTCGTCGGCGACATACGCTAACTCCAGGGGAAAAGGGATCTTACGGCGCGGTGCAAACCTCTCATACCACCGCGATTGGGGACCGGCAAGATCCAATCGTACCTATATCGTTACACGGGCGCAAGAAAGGTGTGCCCAGACCTGCTACTAGACAATGGAAACGACCACCCTTAAACTAGACCGACGCGTCGGTCTGGTGACCGCTGTGATAGAATACGACCCTGAAATCGTGCGAGGACGATGCGTTCCAAGTTCGCGAGTTGGTTCAAGACACCCGAGCACCCGAAGACGAAGCGCCGGATCCTCGAGGCTGCCGCTGATGTCTTCTCCGAGAAAGGGTACCATGCCTCTGCGGTCGATGATATCGTTAGGGCCTCTGATACCTCGAAGGGTTCTTTCTACCACTTCTTTCGGAACAAGCAGGGTATCTTCCTCACCCTCGTCGACCATATGTACTCGAAGCTCCTGCAGCGGATCGAGTCGGCGATCGAGGAGGAATCAGGTGCCCTCGACAAGGTGGATGCCGCCCTCCGGGCTGTCCTTGGCGAGTTTGCTCGGCATCGTCGGCTCGCCAAGCTCCTCCTCATCGAGTCTGTCGGTCTCGGTCAGGGTTTCAATGAGAAGCTCGTCGAACTCCGTGCTGGCTTCGCCGGGTTGATCGAGCGTCACCTCGAGCGAGCAATTGCCGAGGGGTCGATCCCAGCCCTCGACGCACGTATGGCCAGTTATGTCTGGCTCGGAGCGATCAACGAGATAGTCACCCACTGGATCTATACTGGCGAACCCGATCCCCTCGAATCGGCACTCCCCGAGCTCCGGGCCCTCTTACTCCGGAGTATCGGCGTGGTGACTACCCCAACTAGCTCAGGAGAGGGGGAGGGCTGAGTAGTACGATGCGCAGAGGTAGCACTGGGTATCTGCCTGGTCGAGAATCGAGCGCTCAGATCGGGGCCTACGCCGAAGCTGCGGTCGAACGGGCGATCGAGACCAATGGACCGATCCTCTTTTCCACCTCGGTACCAGTCAGGGAGGTCGATCCACTCGGTCTCTTCACCCGCGCTCGGGAAGGGGGCCTCGATACGGTCTTCTGGGACCAGCCTTCCGCCGATATCACCCTCGTAGGGGTCGGGGCCCTCCGATCCCTGACCGCAGGTGGTCCCGGTAGGTTCCAAGAGATCGCCGACCACTGGCACCAGCTCACCGCCGATGCTCTCCTCCTGACGAACCGGTCCGGGGATGGGACCGAGAGCTATACCCCACGTCCAACCCTCCTCGGTGGCTTCTCCTTCACCGATGGTGATGCGACGGGCCCTTGGTCGGATCTCGGTGAGGCCCGACTCATACTCCCCGAACTGCTATACACAAAACGGGGTAGGGAGACCTGGGCAATAGCGAGTACGCTCGTCAGTCCAGACGACGATCCAGGCGAGGTCACCACGAGACTCGCAGGTCACCGCGCCTACCTCGATACCCTGGCCGACCCTGCACCCTCTACCCTTGCGGCCCCCCGGCAGGCCACTCCGATGGCCGAGGAGTATCCTCCGGCAGAGGAGTGGCTACCTAGTGTCTCTCGCATCGCAGAGGCTATCCGAGCTGGTGAGCTAGAGAAGGCTGTCCTCGCTCGGACGCTGTGCCTCACGAGGAGTGGAGGCTTCCACCCTCAGCCTGCACTCCAGTATCTACGAGGGAACTTCCCTGAGTGTTATCTCTTTGCGATCTCGCACGCTGAGACGGGTACCACCTTTCTCGGTGCGACCCCGGAGAGAATCGTCTACCGCCAGGGTGAACGGGCCTATATCACCTCGCTCGCTGGATCGGCACCGCGCGGTTCTACGCCCGCCGAGGATGACCGCATCGCCAACGAGCTCCTCCATGACCCGAAGAATCGACTCGAGCACCAACTCGTCCTCGAATCGATCCTCGAAGCCCTAGTCCCCATCGCGGAGGGGGTAGAGGCTGCTCCTGAGCCGACTATCCATCGACTCCCGAATGTACAGCATCTCTTCACCCCAGTCACTGCACGGGTAGGTCCTGAGACCGGTCTCCTCGACCTCGTCGATCGGATCCACCCGACCCCCGCGATCTGCGGTCACCCGACCCAGGATGCACTCGACCTGATCGCTGCCGAGGAACCCTTCCCGCGCGGGTGGTACGCTGGACCGATCGGCTGGATCGATGCTGAGGGGGATGGGGAGTTCGTCGTAGGGCTCCGCTCGGCCCTGCTCCACGATGACCGAGCTACACTCTACGCTGGCTGCGGTATCATGGGCGACTCCGATCCTCGGTCGGAGTTCGATGAAGCGAACCTCAAGTTCCGCCCTATGCTCGAGGCACTTGGTGCGGGAGGATCCTGGAGATGATAGAGACGACGGTTGCTCGAGACGCTTACACCTCTATCACTGCTCTCGTCGATGAACTAGTAGTTGCTGGGCTAGAGCATGTCTGCATCTGCCCCGGCTCACGCTCGACGCCTCTCGCTCTCACCTGCGCCAGACACCCTGAACTCGAGATCTGGACGCATATCGATGAGCGCTCCGCCGCCTTCTTCGCACTCGGTCTCGCCAAGGCGACGGGGAGCCCGATCGCGCTCGTAGCGACATCGGGGACCGCCGTCGTCAACTTCCTGCCCGCCGTGACCGAGGCCTACTACGCCCGGGTCCCACTCCTCCTCCTCACCGCCGATCGGCCGCACGAGCTCCGGGATACGGGGACGAACCAGACTATCGATCAGGTCCGGCTCTTCGATTCCCATATCAGATGGACACTCGATCTACCCCTGCCCGACGCCGATCCAAAGACGATCCGCTACTTCCGGATGGCTGCTAGTAGGGCCTTCCATACCGCTCTCGGCAACCCAGCTGGACCGGTCCAACTGAACTTCCCGCTCCGTGAGCCCCTCGTCACCTCCGAGCCACTCACACCGCGCCGGGTCGTACCAGCGCCGATCGAGGTCGTCAGGCCCCTGCGTATACCCGACCCTACCGATCTCGAGAGACTCGCCGGAGAACTCGAGACGACTAGACGAGGGCTCATCATCTGCGGGCCCGATACCCCAGTAGCTGCCCACGACTCGATCCTCGAGCTCGGAGATCGACTCCAATACCCCGTACTCGCTGATCCCCTCTCTGGCCTGAGGACGAGGGGCGCGACTGTCATCGATGCCTACGATACCTTCCTTCGCCTCGATGAGATAGGATCAGGACTCCGACCCGATCTGATCCTGCGCTTCGGAGCGGCACCGACCTCCAAGACCCTCAACCTCTTCCTCGAGCGGCACCTCGGCTGCGCACAACTGATCGTAGATCCCGACGACGGTTGGCGCGACCCGACCCTGACCGCTACAATGGTCCTCCACCTCGACCCTGAAGGGCTCTGCAACGCTCTCGTCGAGGCGCTCGGGCCCGAGACCGAAGAGGAGGAGCGGGACTACTGGCTAACTCAGTGGCACTCACTGAACGACCATACACGCCGACTCCTCGAGGGGGAGGCCCGGCAGCTGGCTGAGCCCTTCGAGGGACGAGTCTTCCTCGAACTGGCCGAACTCATACCTGACGGAGCGAACCTCTTCATCGGTAATAGTATGCCGATAAGGGAGATGGATACCTTCTTCCCAGCTCTCGACCGCCAGGTGAGGTGCTTCGGGAATCGGGGGACGAGTGGGATCGATGGCGTCGTCTCGAGTGCACTCGGTATCGCCGCTGGAACCGAGGGGCCCCTCGTGTTAGTGATCGGGGACCTCTCCTTCTACCACGATCTCAATGGGCTCCTCGCCGCCAAGCTCTACGATCTCGACGCTACGATCATCCTCGTCAACAACGATGGGGGCGGGATCTTCTCTTTCCTCCCGCAGGCCGACCAACCCGAATACTTCGAAGAGCTCTTTGGGACTCCGATGGGCCTCGACTTCCAACCGATCGTCGAGAGCTACGGGGGGACTATGACCTCCGTCGAGGATTGGGACGAGTTCCGGCACGCATTCGAGAGGTCCCTCGAGAATAGAGGCCTCGATCTCATCGAACTCAGGACCGACCGGGCCCAGAATGCGGCACTCCGTAAGGGGGTGATCGAACGGGTAGAGAGGGGACTCAGAGCTACACTCACTACCCTCCTAGATGATACTACCCGCACGCCCCAGCCATGCAACTCGCAGCACCATACCCTCAACGGGGCCCGGTACCGGATCCAGGTCGCTCGACCGAACCGATATAGATCGAGCGGGGGGGAGGCGGGGACCGAGATTACACCAGACCACACTGGGACCAGGCCGCCATTACTCTTACTCCATGGATTCACCGGATCCCGCGAGAGTTGGACCCCTCTCCTCCCAAGTTTAGAGGAGAGCTACGAGACGATCACGATCGACCTCCTCGGGCATGGGCTGAGCGATGCGCCAACCGATCCCGAACGGTACCGAGTCGAACGCCTCGTCACCGACCTGATCGACCTGCTCGACCAACTCGGGATCGAAGAGACCGCGCTCCTGGGGTACTCGATGGGGGGGCGTCTCGCATTGCACCTCGCAACTCATGCCCCCGAACGGGTCAGTGCTCTCATCCTGGAGAGTACTTCACCAGGGATCCTCGACGATCTAGCGCGCGCCACCCGCCGGGCCCTCGACCAGACCCTCGCCTACGAGATCGAGGCGTATGGGCTGAGGCCTTTCGTCGATTACTGGGAGAGTATCCCGCTCTTCGAGAGCCAGAAGGGGCTCGACCCTGCCACGAGAGACCGGGTGCGGATGATACGACTCCGCCACTCCCCGATCGGTCTCGCCAACTCGCTCAGAGGAACTGGCGCGGGCCAACAGACTCCACTCCACGACCGGCTGGGAAGGATCACCGCGCCCACCCTCATCCTCGCAGGTGAACTCGACCAGAAGTACGTTCGAATCGCCGAGGAGATGGCCGAACTCATACCCAATACGAGCAGAGAGATCGTTCCGGGCGTAGGCCACAATATCCACCTCGAAGACCCTGAGTCATTCCTCGAGGTAGTCCTCGAATTCCTCGAGGGTTCGACTCGAGAGTCACGCCCTACCTACCACGAGGGGTGACTGAATCCTAGAACCGACTACCACTGACCAATAACCGATTGTATGACCATGAATTGGACGAACGCAGGCAACTACGAAGATATCATATACGAGAAGGCCGACGGGATCGCGAAGATCACGATCAACCGGCCCCGCCTCCGCAACGCCTTTCGGCCAGAGACGGTGATAGAGCTGATCGATGCCTTCACCAAGGTGCGCGATGACCGGGATATCGGGGTCGTGATCCTGACCGGGGCCGGAGACCTGGCCTTCTGCTCGGGGGGCGACCAGAGTGTGCGCGGAGATGGGGGATATCTGGGCGATGACGAGGTCCCACGACTCAATGTCCTCGAGCTCCAGAAGCTGATCCGCTACCTCCCCAAGCCAGTGATCGCTATGGTCAAGGGCTACGCGATCGGGGGAGGACATGTCCTACACCTGGTCTGTGACCTCACGATCGCGGCCGACAACGCCGTCTTCGGACAGACGGGCCCCAAGGTCGGGAGCTTCGATGGTGGCTACGGGGCAACCCTCCTCGCAAGGATCGTTGGCCACAAGAAAGCACGCGAGATCTGGTACCTCTGCCGACAGTACGATGCCCAACAGGCACTCGAGATGGGACTCGTCAATACCGTCGTGCCCCTCGATGAGGTCGAGGATGAGACTATCAGGTGGGCAAAGGAGATCCTCGAGATGAGCCCGACCGCTCTACGACTCCTCAAGGCAGCCTTCAACTCCGATACCGATGGCCTGGCTGGGCTCCAACAACTCGCCGGAGATGCTACCCTCCTCTACTACCTGACCGATGAGGCGAAGGAGGGACGGGATGCCTTCCTCGAGAAGCGGAAGCCCGACTTCTCCCGCTTCCCTAGGTTCCCATGACGATACGGCCCTGGATCCTCGCCGCCCGCATCCCGACACTACCTGCCGCGGTCGTACCCGTACTCGTGGGGACCGCGACCGCGGTCGCTAGTACGGGGACCCTCCACTGGGGGGTGTTCACCACCGCGCTCGGGGCGGCACTCCTCATCCAGATAGCAACGAATCTGATCAACGACCTCTTCGACTACCTCAAGGGGGCCGATACCGAGGAGCGTACGGGACCAGTACGGGTCACCACCGCGGGGTTGCTAACCCCACAGCAGGTCGCTAGGGGGATCGGGGTCACCATAGGACTCTCGATCCTCCTCGGCGTCTACCTCGTCAGCCACGGGGGGTGGCCGATCCTACTAGTTGGGATCGCTTCGATCACCTGCGCCTTCCTCTACACAGCAGGGCCATGGCCCCTAGCTTATATCGGCCTCGGTGACCTCTTCGCCTTCACCTTCTTCGGCCCAGTCGCCGTAGTCGGGACGCACTACCTGCACACCGGGAGCTTAGATCACCGCGCACTCCTCGCTTCGATACCGGTGGGACTCCTCGTCGACTCGATCCTGATCGTCAACAATCTCCGCGATATCCCAACCGATAGCGCTACGGGGAAGAGGACGCTGGCCGTCAGGATCGGCGACCGTGCAACTCGCTGGCACTACACCCTCTTCACCCTCGGCGCCTTCACCATCCCCATCTACCTCTGGATCGTGGACGACGCGGGGCTACCTATCCTCCTACCCCTCCTCACCCTCCTCCCCGCACTCGGACTCTCGCGTACGATCCTCAGGGGAGCCCGAGGACGGGAACTCAACCCCGTACTCAGAGGGACGGGACAGCTGCACCTAGGCTATGGGATCCTCTTGACCATCGGATTGCTCTTGCGATGATACCAGAGTGGCTCTCCCGTAGGGCAGAACTCACACCAGAGGCCCCCGCACTCTACTTCGATGACAGCGTGTGGAGCTTCGCCGAGCTCGACTCGATCGCCTCTGGCCTCGCTCGATACCTCCGTGCAAGACTCCGAGCCGAGGAGGGGACCCGGCCCCGTATAGGCGTACTCATGCAGAACTCGGTCGCACTCGTCCTCTGGATGCACGCAGTGCCAAAGGCAGATGCGATCCTCGTACCCCTCAATACGCGCCTGACACCGACCGAACTCAGCTGGCAGCTAGACGACGTCGGCGCAACCACCCTCATCTACCATGAGGAGACCTCTGCCATCACCCCCGAGATCATGGCCCAGCTCCCCAATCTAGAACTCGTCGATGGGAGCTACACCAGGTCACCAGAGGGAGTGGGCTACACCTTCCCCGGTCTCGAAGGCCAGGGTCTGGATACACCCGACCGCGCCCAGAATTCTTCGACGCTCCCGAGGAGGATCGGGCTCGACGAGATCCATAGTATCATCTATACCTCGGGGACGACCGGTAGACCAAAGGGGGCGACCCTCACCTACGGGAACCACTGGTGGAGCGCTAACGCCTCCGTCCTCAACCTCGGGCTCCTACCCGACGACCACTGGCTCGCCTCGATGCCACTCTTCCACGTCGGGGGACTCGCGATCCTCATCCGCTGTACGATCTATGGGATCCCAGTCACACTCCACGAACGCTTCGATCCGGCCAGGGTCGACTATGAACTCTCCCACGGTCCTATCACTATCGTCTCCCTCGTCCCAACGATGCTCGAGAGGACCCTCGATGCACATGAGTCTAGGGGAGCGATAGGGTTCCCACCCTCACTCCGCGCCATCCTCCTCGGGGGGGGACCGGCACCCGAGGCACTCCTGCACCGTGCCTCCAGACTCCACGCACCGGTCCTCCAGACCTACGGCCTGACCGAGGCGGCCTCACAGGTCACGACCCTCTCCCCAGATGATGCCCTCCACAAGATCGGATCGGCCGGAAGACCTCTCTTCCCAACCTCGATAGAGATCAGGGGACTGGACGAAGAGAGAGAGGGAAGTAACCCCCTCCCTCCCAACGAGATCGGGGAGATACTCGTCTCCGGGCCAACGATAACCCTTGGATACTGGGGGCGACCCGAAGAGACCGACACGACCATCCGCGATGGTTGGCTACATACCGGTGACCTCGGATACCTCGACGAGGAGGGATACCTCTACGTCGTCGACCGACGTTCCGACCTCTTCATCTCGGGTGGCGAGAATGTCTATCCCGCAGAGATCGAGGAGGTGCTACGACTCCACCCCGCCGTCAAAGACGCCGGCGTCATCGGGATCCTAGATGAGGAATGGGGAAGGGTGCCCCTAGCATTCATCTGCACCGACCGGACAGACGACTCCGAACTGAGAGCCGAACTCCGCGCCCACTGCGAGAAACACCTCGCCCGCTACAAGGTCCCGAGGGAGTTCCTCTTCACCGCCGAGCTCCCTCGCAACGCTGCCGGGAAGCTCAGCCGGAGCCAACTCGCCGCAGCGATCCGCACCTGAGCCCCTACCCAAGCACGAATGGTGGAGGGAGGGAACATAACTCCAACGATGGGAGATTGACCAACCACCCTCCCTCCACTAAACTTCCACCCTATGACAAAGACTAATGATACTACCGGACTACGTGTGCGTTTCGCCCCCTCACCTACCGGATATCTCCACGTAGGTGGCGCTCGCACTGCACTCTTCAACTGGCTCCTCGCTCGACGCCACAATGGGACCTTCGTCCTCCGGATCGAGGACACCGACCGCGAACGCTCGAGCGATCTGATGACTCGCGCGATCTTAGAGGGGATGGAGTGGCTCGGACTCGACTGGGATGAGGGGCCCTTCTACCAGGCCGATGGCCTCGAACGACACCGCGCCCACGCCCTCCAACTCCTCGAGAGTGGGTATGCATACCGCTGCTTCTGTACCCCCGAGGAACTCCAGGAGAGACGAGAGGCAGCGCGCGGGAGACAGGAGGCATACCGCTACGACCGGACCTGTACCCTGACCGTCTCACCAGAGGAGGCAGAGGCAAGGGCAGCCGCTGGCCAGCCTTTTACCATCCGTTTCCATGTGCCCGAAGGGAAGACCTCGTGGGACGACGCGGTCCATGGCAGGCTCGAATTCGACAATGCCGATATCGAGGACTTCATCATCCTCCGCTCCGATGGCACTCCGATCTACAACCTCGCCGTCGTCAGCGATGATATCGAGATGGAGATCACACATGTGATCAGGGGCGATGACCATATCTCGAATACGCCCCGGCAGATCATGATCTACAACGCCCTCGGAGCCAAGCTCCCGACCTTCGCGCATGTGCCCATGATCCTGGGGACCGACGGAAAACGCCTCTCCAAACGCCATGGCGCAACCGCGATCGGAGAGTACCGTGAGGAGGGGATCATTCCAGAGGCGATGGCAAATTTCCTCGCCCTCATCGGGTGGTCGCCAGGGACCGATGAGGAGGTCTTCTCACTCGAGGAACTGATCGAGCGATTCTCACTCGATGGGATCCACAAGAGGAGTGGGGTCTTCGACCCGAAGAAGCTCGAGTGGATGAATGGCCAGCACCTCTCTCGCACACCGGCAGAGGAGCTCGAGCCCGAACTCACTCGTATGATCGTCGCCCAGGGACTCGCAACCGCCGAGGCTCTCGACGAGAGACGGGAGTGGTTCCTCGCCCTCATCGATCTCCTCAAGACTAGGGCACGGAGCCTCGATGAGATCGTCAACCAGGCGCGCGCCTACCTCCTCGAAGAGGTCACCTACGACGACGCTGCTGTTCGCCGCCACTGGAAGGACCCCGCCCTCGCACGTCAGTACCTCACCGCACTGCGTGACCGGTACGCTACCCTCACACCCTGGGATGAGGAGCCACTAGAGACCGAGCTCCGGAGCCTCGCCGACGAACTGGGGATCGGAGCAGGACGCCTGATACACCCACTCCGAGTCGCTCTGACCGGACTCGCCGTCTCACCTGGGATCTTCGAGGTCCTCGTCGCTATGGGACCCGAGCTCTCACTCCAGAGGCTCGAGGCTGCAATCGAGACCCTCGCCGAGATGGCAGAGGCAGGGACAGAAAAGGAGTAGCACGCTCCGTACAGCGAGATTGACAGGCCGGTGGTCACTCCCTACAATGTCAGGGAGTGACCACTCCCAGTGCCCCTACCACCTACCGTGGTACGGCACCACCGACCGGGGATCGGTCGCACCGCACCGGCACCCCCTGACCATCATGTCCATATCGACCAGCATCGCCGGCGAGTCTATCGCCGAGGAGACGATGATACTCGAGCCCCTCACCGAACTCGAGAGGGGGATCCTAGAGTACCTCATCGACTACCTACGGCAGAACACCTATCAGCCCTCGATACGTGAGATCGGGAAACACTTCGGTATCAAGAGCACCAAGACCGTCGCTGAACACCTAGAAGCGCTCGCACAGAAGGGGTGGATCGAGCGAGATCCCGCACGATCACGGGGTATCAGGATCCTCGGCCTCGAGCTCGATACCGAGACTCTCTCGATCCCTATCCTCACCGCCGAGAGGGGAACTGCTGAGCCCCCGAGCTATGATGAGGGGGGACCTCACCTCAGCCTCGATCAGAGGCTCGTGGGTGCTACCCGGGCTTTTATCATCGCGATGCCAGACGATTCCCTCACCGAAGCGGGTATCTTCGAAGGGGACCTCCTCGTCGTCACTCCTATCTCACTCGGAGAACTCGAGACTGACGATCTCATCGTCATCGAGCAGGGGGACCAATTCCAAGTCACCACCTGGAGTGGCCCCGAACCCCTCCCGACCACTCCCGAACAGGTGCGGTCACCAGAACACCCTGCACTACTCGGGCGAGCCAACACAGTCATCAGATCTCTCTCCACACCGATTACCCTCGAAGGGAGGGACGACCCCTCTAGCATAGATGTCCATACCCCTGCGCCCTGAGTCAGTAGAGACCGAACGGGAACGGGTCGATACCCTCTGGATGCAAAGGGCACTCGAAGAGGCATACGCCGCAAAGGCGATCGGCGAGGTGCCCGTCGGTGCCGTCATCGTCCGGGATGGCCAAATCATAGCCGAGGCACACAACGAGACGAGGAGCCGGAACGACCCTACCGCTCACGCCGAGATCCTAGCTATACGACGTGCCGCCAAACGGTTGCAGCACTGGTGGCTCCACGATACGACCCTCTACGTCACCCTCGAGCCCTGTGCGATGTGTGCAGGCGCGATCGTCCTTGCCCGTATCAGCCGACTCATCTACGCTGCCCCTGACCCCAAGTCTGGGATGGCAGGATCCCTCGCTTCGATAGTCCAGGACCCGCGCCTGAACCATCGCGTTGACCTCAGAAGTGGTGTCCTAGCACGAGAATCGGGCCAGCTACTCCGCGATTTCTTCGCCTCGCGACGCTGAACCTCCTCGCACGCCAATTGCACAACTACTGGGTAGGCCGGTAATTGCCGGAGATCGGGGAATACTAGCTATTGGAGGGGCAATGCTCGACGGCGTCAAGGATCTGGTGAGATACGCCAGGGGACCCAAGACAACCTATTTCTTCACCCACCCTGTAAAGGCGATCAAGATCGCCAAGACGAGGCACGACCTGAAAGAGGCATTCCAGCCTAGGCGGCTCGCCATCGGCCTGGGGGCTGCGGCACTAGCAGTCCCACTAGGTCTATGGATTGGACGCAAGTTCGGGCCCTCCAGGATGGAGTCGATGGAGGCCGCAGCCGCCGCTGACTGAGGCTCCGCCGCCCGGCACGACTAGCCGGGCGGCGCTGACCTCGAATGATATAGAGAGTGGTCGAGCCCACTGATAGAGGGCACCACCTGCAGTAATAGATCGGAGGATCTGATGCACCCCAAGGGCTGGCTAATGACGGCGCTCCTCGCGATTATCGCGACCATACCGGGCTTCAGGCCTCTCGCCGCCCAGATGACCGAGAGTGGCGAGAGCCCTGCTCCGGTCGTCTTCTCCTTCGTCCTCCGCTATGCGGGACCCGAACTCCTAGACCCATTGGGGGTCAGCGGTAGGAGGGAGGTGCTCCAACTCATCGCCGGTGAGAGCGCCGAGGCGGGACGTTTTAGACGTGCCCGCGTCGACGAACTCGAAAACGAGGAGTGGAGTACCGAAGGGTGGTACGAGATCAGGGGTAATACGATCAGGCTCTACTACCAGGGGCCCGATGGAGGCGCGTCGGGACGAGTGGAGGTCGGACGCTACCACGAGAAGACTATCTGCTTCCACGATCGTAAGGAGGGGGTCGAGCTGACCTTCCACTACCTACAGCCGATCGGACCGATCGTCAGTCGGCCGCAACCCTGTTCACCTCCCTCGAGATAGGGGTACTGACCCTCGAGGGACGACCAAAGAACCGGAGCGCACTATAGAGGATCGCGACACCCAAGGCGAGGGCGATAGCAGGGTGCAGACCTAGAGCCGTCGGGATATCGCCGACCAGCATACCGACGACACCGACGAGGAGGGCATACGGTAACTGCGTCCGGACATGGTCGATATGATCACACGCCGATGCCATCGAGCTCATCACCGTCGTATCTGAGATCGGTGAGCAGTGGTCCCCAAAGATCGAGCCCGCCATCACCGAGCTGATCACCCCCAAGAGAATCGAATAGTTCTCACCACCACTGAACCCGACACCAGCACCCATCGTCACCGCAAGGGGGATCACGACGGGGAAGAGGATCGCCATCGTGCCCCATGAGGTGCCCGTCGCAAAGGAGATGAGTGCTCCGACCAGGAAGACGATCACCGGGAGCGCCTGCAGGGGCAGGGTATCACTCAGGACCGAGGATAGGTACGGACCAGTCCCCAACGCCTCCGTTACCGCACCTAGGCTCCACGCCAGGACGAGGATCACCATTGCGAGCATCATCGAGCGTAGACCATCGAGCCAGGCCTCGATCGCCTCAGCCGGCTTCAGGATCCTCTGACCGATCGAGAGGACGAGGGCAACGATACAGCCCGTGAGTGAGGCCCAGAGGAGCGCCTTGAAAGGATCGGCCGCACCTACGATAGACCTGATCCCTGATTCACCCTCACCCAACCCTTCCTTACCAGTCAGATAGATACCGACTAGAGCGACCACCACCACCGAGAGGACAGGGAGGGCGGCATTGTACCACCGATGCTTCCCACTCGCATCCCCAAACTCGCTACCAGTGTCTTGCGTCGCCGGCATCGAGCCAGGGCGGATCAGTCCTCCTCCACTCGATGCCCTCCGCTCCGCCTCGAGCATAGGCCCGAAATCACGCTGCGTGAGTACGACCATCAGGACGAAGAAGATCGTCAGAATCGGATAGAAGAGATAGGGGATCGAGTGCAGGAATACATTGAAGGGATTCGCACTGCCCGCCGCAAGTTGTGCTGCGACCTCGGGATCAGTGGCCTGCAGCGAGGCATTCCCCAGCGCATCGCCGATCAATGAGATCTCGAAACCGACCCAGGTCGAGATCAATGCTATCACCGCTACAGGAGCCGCAGTCGAGTCGACGATGTACGCCAACTTCTCCCGCGAGATCTTCAGACGATCGGTGATCGGACGCATCGTGTTCCCCACGATCAGCGTATTCGCATAATCATCGAAGAAGACGAAGAGCCCGGCGAGCCACGTCAGGAAGAGACCACGTCGGGGTGAGGTCGCCAGATTCCGCATCGACTCTACTATCCCCTTCGTCCCCCCATTTCGGTTCATCACACCGACCATACCACCTAAGAGGAGGCTGAAGACGATGATCGCAATATGATCGGGGTCACCTAGAGCCTCGATCACGAAGCGGTCGATCACACTCAGGGTCGCACGGACTGGATCGTACTGCGAGAGGAAGAGGGCGCCCAACCAGATCCCCGCAAAGAGTGAGATCACGACCTCACGAAAGATCAGGGCGAGCGCTATAGCCGCCAATGGCGGCACTATGCTGAGCCACCCCGGCTCGATCATTACATCCATGGAGTACTCCCGACGGGATCTACTAGAAGATGACGAACAAAGGTAATCCCACGATACCCAACCGTAAAGGGACCGATGACTATACACCCACACCAGCGCCGATAGTCGGGAGTAGCCGAGGCCCATTCCAACTGCACGTCGACGCCTCGCGCCGTTGACACTGCTCCCTGACCCCACTAACCTAGCCCGGCGAGTATCATGACTCCTCGAGCCGAGATCCTATGGAAACGACGAATGAGACCAAACTCCTGATCGCTGGACCCGAGATCGAGGAGATGATCGAGACGATCTCGAGAGAGCTCGTCGAACTCAATGAAGGGGTCGAGAGCCTCGTCCTCCTCGGGATACACCGCCGGGGGATAAATATCTCCGAGAGGATCGCCAAGGAGATATACGAACTCACCAAACAGGAGGTCCCTAGAGGGACCCTCGATATCACCCTCTACCGGGATGACCTGATGGCGATCGGGCCTCGGCCGATCGTCGGCGAGACGAGACTCCCGAGGACTGGAATCGATGGTAGAACGGTCGCGATCATCGACGACGTCGTCTACACCGGCCGGACCGTGCGCGCAGCACTAGACGAGATCACCGACTTTGGTCGACCAGACCGGATCTACCTCTGCACACTCGTCGACCGAGGGGGGCGTGAACTCCCGATCCAGCCAGATATCACCGGTAGGGTCGTCGAGGTGCCACCAGGCTACTCCGTCGAGGTGAGAGTGCCAGAGATCGATGGTAGATTGGCAGTCGAACTGGTGCCCGCACCGGAGGGATGATGCCAGAAGCACACTACCTCGGCAAAGACCTGATCGGACTCGAGGAACTCACCCGCGAGAAGATCGAGGCGATCCTCGATACCGCCGAGCCATTCAAGGAGATCAGTGAGAGGACGATCAAGAAGGTCCCCGTGCTCCGCGGCAAGACGATCGTCAACCTCTTCTTCGAACCATCGACTAGGACGAGGGTCTCCTTCGAGTTCGCCGAAAAGAGGCTCTCCGCCGATACCGTCAATATCTCCGCCTCCGGATCGAGTGTCCAAAAAGGAGAGGGACTCGTCGATACCGCGAGAAACCTCGAGGCGATGAGGATCGATATGGTCGTCATCAGACACCCCGCCTCCGGAGCAGCACAGTTCCTCGCTGAGAGGATCCCCTCCAATGTCATCAATGCAGGGGATGGACAGAATGAGCACCCGACGCAGGCACTACTCGACCTCCTCACGATCAGAGATCACCTCGGAAAGATCGAGGGGCTCAGGGTCTGTATCGTAGGAGATATCCTCCACTCGAGGGTCGCACGGTCCAATATCTGGGGACTCAAACACCTCGGCGCTGAGGTCGCAGTCTGCGGGCCACCGACCCTCCTCCCACCCGGACTCGACGATCTAGGCGTCGAACGCTTCACTAGGATCGAGGAGGCGATCGAGTGGGCCGATGTCCTCAATGTGCTCCGACTCCAGCTCGAGAGGATGGAGAAGGGCTACATACCTAGCCTCCGCGAGTACAACCGGGTCTTCGGCCTCACTAGACAAAGACTCGAGATGGCACCACGAGAACTCCTCATCCTCCACCCTGGACCAGTCAACCGAGGGGTCGAGATCGATAGCGATGTCGTCGATGGACCACAATCCGTCGTCCTCGATCAGGTCACCAATGGTGTCGCCGTACGTATGGCTGTCCTCTACCTCCTCGCTGGGGGATCACCCGAGCGAGCGGAGAGGGCCAAAGAGATGGGTAGATGATAGATGAATGATAGACCAAAGTTGATCAGGGGGGGGAGGCTAATCGATCCCTCCCAGGGTATCGATGACCGACTCGACCTCCTCATCGCGGAGGGACGAGTCGTAGGGAGTGGCCGGGGACTAGAGGTACCCGAGGAGACCGAAACCATCGATGCCGAGGGGTTGGTCGTCACACCCGGCCTGATCGATGTACATGTACACCTCCGCCAGCCGGGCGGCGAGCACAAAGAGACGATCGAGAGTGGCGCCCTATCCGCCGTCGCAGGGGGGTTCACCTCGATCTGTGCAATGCCCAATACCGATCCCCCAATCGATGATCCCGCTGCCGTCGGCTTCGTCCTCTCCGAGGGGATTCGCGCTGGGACCGCACGTGTCTACCCAGTAGGGACGATCTCTATCGGGATGAAGGGCGAGAGGCTCTCCGAGATCGGTGAACTCGTCGAGGCAGGAGCCGTAGCGATCACCGACGATGGGTTACCAGTAGTCGACGATGAACTCATGCGACTCGCCCTCGAGTACGCACAGACCTTCGGTATTCCCGTCGCTAGCCACGCCGAGTCACTCTCCCTCTCTAGGGGAGGAGCGATGAATGAGGGCGTCGTCTCCTCGCGGTTGGGTCTCCCAGGGATCCCAACGATCGCAGAGGATGTCATGGTCGCACGAGACCTCCTCCTCGCTGAGTATACCGGCGGACATATACATATCCAACACGTCTCCTCCAAGAGATCGGTCGAACTGATCAGAGAGGCGAAGGAGAGAGGGGTACAGGTCACCGCAGAGGGGGCGCCACACCACTTCACCCTCACCGAGGAGGCGGTCGAGGGCTATGATACGAATGCCAAGATGAACCCCCCACTCCGAACCGCGGCCGACCGGGACGCCGTCCGAGAGGGAATCGCCGATGGGACCCTCGATACGATCGCGACCGACCACGCACCACACCACTACGATGAGAAGGAGCAGCCCTTCACCGATGCCCCCTTCGGGATCGTAGGCCTCGAGACCGCACTCGGACTCGGGATCACCGAGCTAGTCGATGGGGGACTCCTGACCCTCCCCGAACTGATCGAGAGAATGAGTACGGCCCCCGCACGGGCCTTCAACCTCCCCGGCGGAACCCTCCAGCCCGGATCGATAGCCGATATCACGATCTTCGATCCCGATCGACTATGGACCGTCGAGCCCGATCTCTTCTACTCCAAGAGTAAGAATACGCCCTTCGGTGGGATGGAGCTCCGAGGCCAAACGGTCATGACGATCGTCGGCGGGAGAATCGTCTGGGAGAGGAACCGGGGAGTGGCAGAGAAGTGACTATGACAGAGAAAAACGTGAGGACTGCAAAGACACTCTCGATCGAAGAGTGGCTCGATGGCGCGCCAATACCATGGCCGGGGATCGCTGAACCTGGTGAGGGAGAACCTTTCACCGCCTGCTATGCCGTCGAACTCAAGAGCCTACTGCTCACCAAGGACGATAAGCCATACCTCAGGCTCCGACTGACCGACGCGAGTGGGACGATCGAGGCAAGGATCTGGGACGACGCCGATCAGATCGATACCTGGATCGATGAAGGGGCCTACGTCGGCGTCAGGGGAAGGATCAATTCCTTCCGCGGCCAGCGACAACTACGGGTCGATGAGATCAGACCACTCGAGGTAGGACCGGGAGACCTCCAACACTTCCTCCCAACTACACCATACGACCTGGAAGAACTCGAGGGGAGACTCGACCAGATCATCGACTCAGTCGGAGATCTGCACCTCAGAGAACTCCTCGTCCGCCTCGTCGGCCGCGAGAGTGAGACCGGGCGAGCCTTCCGCAGGGCCCCAGCCGCAAAGCGGAATCACCACGCCTACATCGGAGGGCTCCTCGAACATACACTCTCGATGACCGAACTCGCTGACCTGATCGCAAGACACTACCATGAGGACGTCGACCGAGACCTTCTCATCGCCGGTGCGATCCTGCACGATATCGGAAAGATCGAGGAGATCGAACTCAGTGGCGGATTCCCTTACACCGATCCCGGAAAACTCCTTGGTCATATCCTCCTCGGGATCGAACTCGTGAGAGAGACCGCAAAGGAGATCGAGGGACTCACAGAGGAAAGACTCACACTCCTACTCCACCTCATAGCTAGCCACCAGGGTAAGTACGAGTGGCAAAGCCCTCGAATCCCACATACCCTCGAAGCACTCATCCTCCACTTCGTCGATGATCTCGACGCAAAGGTCAATCAGGTCACCAGATTGATAAGGTCAGTCGAAACCGGCTGGTCACCATACGCAAAAAACTTCGGCGCTGAGTTCCTCCGACACCTCGAGGATCGAGAGGAGAGAGAGCTAGACGACCAACCCAAGTGGGAAGAGGTGAGCTCTGAGAGGGTGAACGCGGAGAGAGTCGTCGCCGAAGAGAGTAGCGAAGAAGATGAGATCAGCAAGATCTTCGCTGACCAGGTATCCCTCTTCGATGACTGAAAAAACTCGAGCCCGCCACTACGGCGGGCTCGGCATTTCCGGCAAATCCTAGATCCCCAATAACGGAGATCAGGAGATCATCAGAGCTGGCCACCCAACGATTTTACCACCCGAGCTAGCTGAGACTTCTTACGAGCTGCCTTGTTCGGATGGATCAGACGACGAGAAGCAAAGCGGTCCAACATCGCTGCCGCCTCCTTATACGCCGCTAACGCACTCTCCGCATCGGTGGCAGTGGTGACCCTCTTCATCGATGTCCTGAGACGCGAGCGCTGCGCCCGGTTGCGCCGACGACGCTCGACTTCCTGACGATGACGCTTTATCGCGCTCTTCGAGTTGGCCAAACGATCTCCTCCAATGATGACTGACTAGGATTTACCATAAAACTACCTAAACCTCGCTAAACTATACCACCAGGCGAGTGCTGTCAACCCTAACGGAAGGGGGGTGGCGCAAGCTCCATATCTCGCCTTAACTTCCATCTCCATGGAGCTCATACTTTTCATACCTGTCCTCCTCCTCGCAGTCGTTGCACATGAGTACGCACATGGGTACGCAGCTCTGCGACAGGGAGATGATACAGCACTAAAACTCGGGCGAGTCTCGATGAACCCGCTCCGTCACCTGGACCCGGTGGGGAGCCTACTCGTGCCCCTCCTCCTCTGGATCTCGAATGCAGGGATCCTCCTGGGATGGGCTCGACCAGTGCCTGTCGATCCCCGTAACTACCGGAACTACCGTCGGGGCGATATCATCGTCTCCATCGCGGGGATCGTAGCGAACCTGATCCTGGCGATCCTCTCCCTCATGGTACTCCTCCTCTCTATCTACCTCGGGCGCGCCTTTGCACCCCTCGCCGAGATCACTGGGCTCGTCGGAGAGATGGCTGAGTACGGTGTCCTGATCAACCTCGTACTCGCCTTCTTCAACCTGCTCCCTATACCTCCCCTCGATGGGTCGCACATCTTCTACCACCTCCTGCCCCCGAAACTCGGTGCGCACTACCGACGACTCGGACGCTATGGGATCCTGATCCTGATAGGGGTGATCTGGTTCGCACCCAATGGGTTCCGACTCCTACTCACACCAGTCGCCTGGGCGATGGGAATCGTCCAGGCTATGGTCGGATCTATCTGAGAACGATGATCGCACCAGCTGAGGCACTAGAGACGACAGGGAGAGAGACCTTCATCGTCGAACTCGAGAGGTTCCAAGGCCCACTCGACCTCCTCCTGCACCTCATCAGATCACAGGATATCGATATCTTCGATATACCGATCGCGCGGATAACCGAACAGTTCCTCCAAGCGATCAAGGGGGTCGATGCACTGGGGATCGATCGAGCAGGTGAGTTCATAGAGATGGCAGCACTACTCGTCCGGATCAAATCCCAGCTCCTCCTGCCACGCCACTCAGATGAGGACGAGGAGTGGGAGGACCCAAGAGCAGAACTCGTCCGACGCCTCCTCGAGTACGAACACTACCGCGAGGCAGCACAACACCTCGCTAGGGCCGAAGGGGAGCGAGCACACCTCTACCCGCGCGGATACGTACCACCTGCGCCAGAGCCTGATCCCGCAGAGGTCGAACTCACCCTCTCCTGGGATGACCTCTGGAGGGCCGTACTCGCACTCGATGAGAGAGTGAGACCACCCGAGGAACTGCGAGTCGTGCCGCGAGCTGTGCCGATAGGAGAGAAGATCGGGCTGATCATCGAGGTTCTAGGCGAGAGAGAGCGCGTCGAGTTCGTCGAGCTCACTAGGCCCTTCGCCGATCGGTTGCATACCGTCGTCACCTTCCTCGCGACCCTCGAATTAGCACGACGCCGCGCCCTGACGATCAGGCAGAGCGCACACTTCCACCCCCTCTGGCTCTATCGGGCAGAGCTCGAACTCGGCACCTCTAGCCCCGAGTACGAGCTCGAGGAGGAGGCAGGATGAGGCCAGCACGGATCATCGAGGCACTCCTCTTCGCCAGTGATGCACCCCTCACCGCCGCCGATCTCGCTCGGGCCGGCGAGGAGTTCGATGAAGACCTCGTCGAGTCAATGATCCAGGAGCTCCGCGCTGAGTACGACCGCGCTGAGCATGCCTTCCAGATCTATGAACTCGCCGGGGGCTACCAGATCCTGACGCGACCAGAGTTCGCGCCTCACCTCGAGAGGTTCGCCACAGTGCCCCAATCTGGTCGACTCTCTAACGCCGCCCTCGAAGCCCTGGCGATCATCGCCTACCGCCAGCCGATAGGACGAGCGGAGATCGAGGAGATCAGGGGCGTCGCCTCCTCGGGCGTCCTCCGAACACTCCAGGAGAGGGGACTGATAGATGTCGCCGGGAGAGGGGAGGGACTAGGCCGTCCACTCCTCTATGGGACAACACAACGCTTCCTCGAGCACTTCGGCTTCAAGACGATCGATGACCTCCCGCGCCCCGACGAACTCCCGATCGTGTTGCACGAACGCGAGCATGAGTCTGAGCCCGAGACCGCTGACGTAGAGGGTGACTGACTATGGCCGAGGAGATACGACTACAGAGATTCCTCTCCCGGGCAGGGATCGCGTCCCGGCGCGCCGCCGAGGAGATGATCAGGGCTGGACGAATACGGGTCAATGGGGCTACCATCACAGAGATGGGGGTCAGGATCGACCCACGACGTGATGAGGTCGAGGTCGATGGACGAAGAGTCAGACTACCTGACCCACTCTGGGTAGCGCTACACAAGCCGCCAGGATATGTGGTCTCTCGGCACGATCCCCAAGGTAGACCGACTATCTATGACCTCCTGCCAAAGGAGTTCCATGGGCTCTTCCACGTCGGTAGGCTGGACCTTGAGAGTGAGGGACTCCTACTCCTAACCAATGAGGGAGAGGTCGCACACCGACTCCTCCACCCAAGTTACGAGATAGATAGGGTATACGACGTCGGCGTCAGGGGCCGACTCTCCGAAGAGGACTTCCACCAGCTCCTGACCGGTGTCGAGATAGGGGATGGGCCCGCCAAGGTCGTAGAGGTCGAGAGGAGACCGCGACCTGGACCAAGGGCCGATCGCCTACTCGTCACGATCAGAGAGGGACGCAAACGGGTCGTCAGGAGGATCTTCGATCAGATCGGACACCCCGTCCTACGCCTCGTCAGACGTCGTCTGGGACCAATAGAACTCGGTGGCCTGCGCAGAGGAAGATGGCGCAAGCTATCACCCCGCGAGGTCAACGCACTCCGCAGGGGGTGGTCGAGGATCCGGAGGTGAACGGAGAGAGCTAGACCACACCCCATATGTTCCACCCGCGCCCGGTTCCTGACCTGATCGGTCAGGGCGCAAATTAGGGAAGGGAAGGACGGTTGCTATGGAGATCAGAGGTCGCACAGCCCTCATCCTCGGTGGCTCGGGACTCGTCGGGTTAGCGGTCCTGAGGAGGCTACTCTACCACGAGCCTAGAGAGATCATCGTCAGCGCCCTCACCCAACAGGAGGCAGAGGCCGCAGTCGACCAGTTCCACCGCGAGGGCGTCATACCTGCCACGACCAGACTCACCCCGATCGGCGGCGACCTATTCCTCCCATATTCCCTCAGAGATAGACCACTCCACGAGGTGATCGCCGATCCCAAGACCCGAAAGGAACTCCTCGACGACCTCTACGGAGAGCCAGATCAGGACCAGCTCCATAGATCGACCCTCGGTAGAGTCTTCCTCGACCACGAACCAGAGATCGTCGTCGATTGTGTCAATACCGCAACGATCGTCGCCTACCAGAATATCTTCCAGAGTGCAGCAGAGCTCCGAGAGTCGGATGAGGAGGGGGCTGTCCCTACCGATCAGGTCGAAAAACTCCTCGCTACCCTATACCTCCCGCGCCTGATCCGACATGTACAGATCGCACTCGAGGCGATGAAGAGGGTCGGAACCAGGGTCTACATCAAGATCGGAACTGCAGGTACCGGTGGGATGGGACTAAATATACCCTTCACCCACGCAGAAGAACGCCCTAGCCGACCACTACTCGCCAAGGCAGGTGTCGCCGGCGCACACTCACTCTTCCTCTTCCTCATGTCGAGGACACCAGGTGGGCCCGCAGTCAAGGAGATCAAGCCAACCGCTGCGATCAGCTGGAAGAGGATCGCCTACGGGGAGATCGAGAGGAGGGGCAGGGCACTACCAAGGTACGACGCGACGAGGGCCCTACCCCTCGACGAGGCCTTCCAACCCGACCTCGAGCCGGCCTTCCAGGCAGAGGACCAGAAGCTCGAAGGTGTATTCCTCGACGCCGGTGAGAATGGACTCTTCAGCCTAGGCGAGTTCGAGGCACTGACCTCCCTCGGACTGATGGAGTTCATCACACCCGAGGAGATCGCACTCAATGTCGAGCGAGAGATCCTAGGGCACCCAACGGGGAAGGATATAGTCGCGGCCCTCGATGCCGCGACCTCAGGCCCCACCTACCGCGCTGGCGTAATCCGCGAGGCCGCGCTCCAGACAATGCAGGAACTCGAGGCAAAACACCAGACAGAGGCGATCGCATACGAGATGCTCGGACCGCCGCGCCTCACCAAGCTCCTCTTCGAGGGCGCGATCCTCGCTCGCCTCTTCACCGATATAGATGAGGCAGCTGAACTCGAGCCGATAGAGACGTCAGCAAGGGCCGCTAAACTCATCGATGAGGACAATGACCTCAGGACCAGGACACTCACCGCTGGGCTGCCGATCCTCCGGCCAGAGGGGGACCACCTCCTCAGGGGCGCACTCGTCAGGGTCGCGCCACCAGATGGCAACTCCTTCGATCCAGACTACTACGCCGAGAATGGCTGGGTCGACCTCCGACCAGCCAACTGGGCACAGTGGCGAGCACGACTCGAGGCGCTCAGGGATCAGAGCCTCCGCGCGCCCGGAGCGGAGTGGGGATCTCGCGCCGACCTCGAGCCTCCAGTCCGGGTAGCAGAGCTCCGGCCAGGACGGTTGGCCGCTTGGGTCTTCCGTTACGAGGATCAGGGTGAGAGAATCAAGAGATAGATGAGATCAGGGACCTTGCACCATTTTTGCGCGGTACGATCATGCGAGCGAGCCCTGTGTCCTGAGTGAGATCGACCACCCCATCGGAGATTCCTGAGTTGAATGAGAGTTCTATAGCAGCCGACAGTGAGACGGGTATGGAGTTGACCCAGAGGATCTTCAATGAGGTCCGGAAGAGGGTCTATGGACAGGATGAGATGATCGAACGGCTCGTCATCGGGCTCCTGACCGGGGGACATGTCCTCCTCGAGGGGGTGCCAGGGCTCGCTAAGACCCTGACCGTCCGCTCACTCGCCGAGACGATCGACGCGACCTTCCAAAGGATACAGTTCACACCCGATCTCCTGCCCGCAGATGTCGTCGGGACGATGGTCTATAACCAGGGCTCAGGGGAGTTCACTCCGAAGAAGGGACCCATATTCGCCAACCTCGTCCTCGCTGATGAGATCAACCGCGCACCACCAAAGGTCCAGTCGGCACTCCTCGAGGCGATGGAAGAGAAACAGGTCACGATCGGAGGAGAGACCTTCCACCTGCCAGCCCCATTCCTCGTCCTTGCGACCCAGAACCCGATCGAACAGGAGGGCACCTACCCCCTCCCAGAGGCACAGGTAGACCGCTTTATGCTCAAACTCCAGGTCACCTACCCCGATCGGGAGACTGAGAAGGAGATCATCAGGAAGAGCGCTCAGGCCACTGCCTCCACTATCGAGAGTGTCGCGACGACCGAAGAGATCCTCCGCGCCCGAGAGGAGATCGCGAGCCTCTATATGGACGAGAAGATCACCGACTATATCGTCGATCTCGTCCAGGCGACCCGGGAGCCAGCAGAGTTCGGCCTCGCCCAGATCAGACCCCTAATCGAGTACGGAGCATCCCCACGAGCATCGATCTTCCTCGCCGCCTGCGCCAAGGCACACGCCTTCCTCGATGGGAGAGACTACGTACTGCCCGACGATATCAAGGCGATCGGTGCCGATGTCCTGCGACACCGGATCATCACTAGCTACGAGGCAGAGGCCGAGGAGATCACGACCGACGACCTGATCGAGAGGATCTTTGCCAACGTAGATGTCCCATGACCGGATCCCTAACCCAAAGGCTCAGAGAGTTCCTCAGACCAGGTCGGCGGACTGAGGTCCCAGACCGTGAGCCTGGACCAGGTGTCCCAACAGAGGTCCTCAAACAGGTCCGGCTGATCGAGCTGAGGACGAGGGGATGGGTCGAATCGATCTTCGGCGGTGAGTACCACTCGATCTTCAAAGGGCAGGGGATCGAGTTCATGGAGGTGCGTGAGTACCAGCCAGGTGATGATGTACGGAATATCGACTGGAATGTCACCGCCCGGCTCGGGACCCCTTTCGTCAAGGAGTATGTCGAGGAGCGTGAGCTCACTGTCCTCCTCGCGATAGACCTCTCCGCCTCAGGACAATTCGCGACCCGAGGTAGGTTCAAAGCAGAGCTCGCCGCAGAGATCGCCGCAGTCCTGGCCCTCTCCGCAGTACGTAACAATGACCGGGTCGGACTCCTCACCTTCACCGATCAGATCGAACATTTCGTCCCACCACGGAAGGGCCAGAGACATGCATTGCGCCTGATCCGAGATATACTCGCCGCCCAGCCCAGGTCGAGGGGCACAGATCTAGGATTGGCCCTCGACTTCGCTGGTAGGGTGCTGAGACAGAGGACGATCCTCTTCCTCCTCAGCGACTTCATCATCCCCGAGCCCGAGCCCGATCACCTGGGGGCCGATCCCTATACCACCTTCGAGAGGGCGCTCAGGATCACCTCTAGGCGGAACGATCTCGTCGCGATCAGTATCGCCGATACCGCCGAAGAGATCCTCCCAGACGCCGGGGTCCTCGCACTCTCCGACCCAGAGACCGGGGACGAGATCATCATCGATACCGGGGCGGAGGGACTCCGAACCCTCTACACCCATGGCGCCGCCCTGAGGAGGGACCACCTCCGCCGACTATTCCGCAGACTCGGGGTCGATGAGATCGAGGTCAGGACCGGGGAGTCGTATATAGAGCCCCTCCTCGGCTTCTTCCGTCGACGTGAGCGGCAGAGAGTGAGATGAGCTGGAATCCGTATACACACCTCCTCACCCTCGTCGTACTCCTCCTCACCCTGACCGTAGATGGTCAGGCGCAGGAGCCGAGAATCGATATCATACCCGATACGATCAGGGTCGGGGATCTATTCCATACCGCGATCCAGCTCGACCTACCACCGGGGACGACCCTCGATATCCCCGACTCCCTCGCGATCTCGGGAGATCTCGAAAATGCCGGACGACCCCGACATTCATCGAGGGAGATCCCCGGTGGAGGACGTCAGGTCACACTCTCCTACCCAGTCATCGGCTGGAGACCAGGCCATTATGAACTCCCGGACCTACACCTCGAGATCGTCCGGGCCGGCGAGCCGAATGAGCCCCTCGCACTAGAACTGCCCACGGTCCTGATCTACTCGGTCCTGCCAGCTGATACTATCGGGGTCGAGCCAAGACCTCTGAAAGATGTCATCGGCCCAAGTCGACTCCTCTGGCCCTGGATCCTCGGGGCACTCAGCCTCGCCGCCTTCACCGCCGCAGCGATCTACTTCTTCCATAACCGGATGGGGGCCAGCACTACGATAGACTTCGAGGTCGCATTAGCCGCCTCGCCTAGGGAACGAGCGCTGGTCGACCTCGACCAGATCCGCGAACGCGGCCTCGTAGAGAGGGGCGAGGCCAAGGAGCTCTATACCGCGATGACTGCGGCAATACGCAACTTCTTAGAGGAATCGAGGGCCGAATGGGGCACCGAACTGACGACGACTGAACTCCTCGCGGTGATCGGGGACGAGGTGCCTCGACCTGCGCTCGAAAGACTAGGAGGGATCCTCTACCGTGCAGATCAGGTAAAGTTCAATAGGGACGACCCAGCCCCTAGCCTGAGACTCGACGACTGGACGACCCTCAGAGGGTGGGTCATAGAGTTCGAGCCAGAGCAACCAGAGGAGGAACCATGAGTTGGGGGTTCGCACACCCATGGGCTCTCCTACTCATACCCCTCGTTCCTGCCTTCGCCATCTACTCGAGGCGGTGGCCTAGACCGAGTCTCACCTTCCCCCGGACAGCTACCTTCACCACACTCGGTGCGGATGCTAGATTCATCGGGAGGGTACCAGACCTGCTCCGGGGTGGGGCGATCCTTTCCCTGATCATTGCACTGGCCGGACCGAGGACTGGGATCTCCGCCGTCGACCTCGAGAGCGATGGCATAGCTATCATGCTCGTCGTCGACCTCTCGAGCTCGATGCTCGCTGAGGACTTCCACCCACACAACCGTCTGGCTGTCGCAAAGGAGAGGGTCGCTGACTTCATCCGCGGCCGCCGCTACGATCGGATCGGACTCGTCGCCTTCGCTGGGGAAGCCCTCACACAGGTCCCCCTGACCGTCGATTACCGGGTCCTCTACAACGCCGTCGAAGAACTCGATGTCGGGATGATAGAGGATGGGACCGCAATCGGAACCGCGATCGCGACCGCTGCCAATCGACTCCGGCACGCACCAGGTGAGTCGAAGGTCATGATCCTCATGACCGACGGCGAGAACAATAGAGGCCAGATCGATCCCCTGACCGCCGCCAGAGCTGCAGCTGCCTTCGATATCAAGATCTACGCTATCGGGGTCGGAACCGAAGGAGTAGCGCCGATCCCCGTTGCAAGAGGCCTCCTGGGTGGTTATCAATACGCCATGTTACCGGTCCACATCGATGAGGAACTCCTACGAGATGTCACCGAGATGACCGGCGGCCAGTACTTCCGGGCGACCAATGCCGCTGCCCTCGATAGTATCTACGACCATATCGATCGACTCGAGACTACGAGTGTCGAGGTCAGGAGGTATATCGAGCACACACCACGACACCTCCCATTCCTCATCCTCGCCGCACTCTGCCTGACCGGAGAGTGGATCCTCAGGGCCAGTAGATGGGGGAGGGTGCCATGACCTTCGGTAGACCGGATCTGCTCTGGCTCGCCTGGGTCCTCCCAGCCCTCACTATCCTGGCTACGATCGCCTACTACCGGCGTCGTAAGGAGGTCGCAAGACGTATCGGACAACTCGACCTGATCGAGAGGATCGGGGGCGCGGGACTCCTCGACTTCCCCACCGCCAGGCTGATCCTCATGGCACCCGCCGCACTCCTGATCGGACTCGCTGCCGCTTCACCACAGTGGGGAACCGAGACGAGGGAGACACATGGACGCTCACTCGACCTCGCGATCGTACTCGATCTCTCCAAGTCGATGCTCGCCCGGGATATCGAGCCCGACCGCCTCGAGCGACAGCGCCTCTTCGCGAACCGGCTCATCAGGGAACTCGCAGGTGACCGGATCGGACTCGTCGCCTTCGCCGGGAGGGCCTACAACCTCTCGCCACTCACTACCGATCACTCCGCCCTCCTCCTCTATATCGACGCCCTCGACCCCGATATCATCAGCCAGGGCGGCTCCTCACACGCCTCGGCCATCCAACAGGGGACCGAACTACTGCGTGATGGGAGTGGGGGCGGGGGCGAGCGGGTCATGGTCCTCATCACCGACGGAGAGGCCCATGACGACGAGAGCGCGGTCATCTCAGCGGCCGAGAAAGCGGCCGCCAATGATATCCGAATCTATACGGTCGGCGTCGGGACCCCTGGCGGTGCACCAGTCCCCGACCTCGATACCTATGGCCGGACCCTAGGATACAAGCGCGATCCGGAGACCGACGCGATCGTCATCTCCAAACTCGACCGGCCACTCCTCGAGAGGGTCGCAGCGATCACCGATGGGAGCTACACCCCGATCGACCGACCTGGAGCGACCGATGCCCTCGTCTCCCAGATCAAAGGCCTGCAGAGGGCCGAGGGAGAGGGTGGGACCCGTGAGGTACCGAGGGAGAGGGTGGCCTGGTTCATCGCACTCGCACTCGGGCTCATCACCATCGATTCTATCGCCGCACGACGGCCACCGAGCCGGCGGACCAGGCGAGTGGGTGCCCTCGTCAGCGCCTTACTCCTCCCACCCCTGCTAGCCTTCGGGATAGGTGACCTCGAGCGTGGAAACCGGCTCTACCGTCAGGGCCGATACGCTGAGGCTATCGAGGCCTATCAATCCGCGCTCGAGGGAGGAAATGACTCACCGATCTTACACTATAACCTCGGGACCGCACTCCTCCAGACCGGACAATACGGCGAGGCCGAGGAGCACCTCCGCCGGGCACTCGCCGCAGAGGAGCTCGAACACCCCGAGAGGGTGCACTACAATCTAGGGAACCGGTACCTCAGCGCAGGACGGCGAGCCAATGACCCAAGGCTCAGAGGCGAGTTACTCGATGCCGCCGCAGAAGCATACCGGGACGCACTTCGCCTCGATCCCGGTGACCTCGACGCGAAGTGGAACCTCGAACTAGCCCTCCGTGAACAGGACCAGGTGCCCCCGATGGCTGGAGATGACCAGGATGGAGACCCCGATCAGGGGGGCGATGATGATGGCACCGGAGGCGCAGATGGCGACCAGAGCGAGATGAACCCACCACCCGGATCGGCCGGCGACCGTGAGAGGGATCAGCTGGACGACCCGGGCGCGATGAGCCAGGCCGAGGCAGAACGGATCCTCAGCGCGATCGAACAGGCCGAACGAGAGCTCCAGAGGTCGAAACTCCGTAAGGGTAAACGCGACACGCCCGTCGCGAGGGACTGGTGAGATCTTGCGTACCCTCATCGTCCTCCTCGGCATCGCAGGCCTCAGCCTCGGACCCTCGACCCAGGAACCAGTGCGCTTCTGGGCCAGTCTCTCCCAGAGGAGTCTAGAAGTAGGCGAGAGAGTGAGACTCGAACTGCACTTCGAGAGCCAGCGCGAGAGGCCTGACCAGATCGAGACACCACCGATACCGCCCGGGCTCGAACTCGTCTCCGTCAACGAGTACAACCAGTATACCTTCTCCCTACCAGGTGGGAGGCGCCAGCTCTTCCGCCGTGAGCTCGTCCTCCGCGCCCTCGAAGTCGGGGAGCACACTATCCCGCCCGCCAGGGCCTGGCACGAGGGCGAAGAGTACCAGACCGAGGAGCTCCTCCTCGAAGTCGTCGAGTCCTCTGGCACCCCACCCTCGAGCCTCTCGACTACCTATCCCGATCCAGTCGCGCAGACTACGGGGCGCACGCCCATGACCCTGCACGAGCTGACCGCCGGCAATACCGGCCGCGGCCCTAGGGACGAGGTAATACTCCGTGTCAGAGCCGAGCCAGATACGATCTATCAGGGCCAACAAATCACCCTCTACGCTCAGGTCTGGATCTCTGATCAGGCACGGCTACGCCTCCGTAGGGCACCCGAGTATCACCCCCCCAATGTCGATGGACTCTGGACGCATGACCTACCGCACCTCAGTCGTACCGGACGTAGGCTGATCGATGACCGGGCCTATAGGGTGCAGGAGTTCCACCGGGCTTACTTCCCACTCGAGCCTGGTCACTATGAGTTGCCACCCGCCAAGCTCTTCTACGAGGTCAGACGTACCCTCAGATACGAGTCCGACGAACAGGAGATAGAGACCGAGCCGATCCCGATCGTCGTCCTCCCCTTCCCGGAGGAGGGGCGCCCGACCGACTTCGCCGGCGCCGTCGGAGAGTTCGATATCACTGCTTCGATCGAACCGAGCCGGGTGCCTGCAGGGGAGGCGACCGCCCTCACCGTCGAGATAACGGGGAGGGGACAGATCGAGACGCTACCAGCACCGACCATCCCAGAGCTACCCTACCTCGAATTCCACCCTCCGACCTCCGAGACCTGGCTCGATGAGTCAGGGCGAGAACTCAGGGGCACCAAACGTTTCACCTGGATCGTCGTACCGAGAGAGGGAGGTGAGATCCAGCTGCCGCCGATCGAGTACCCATACTTCGATCCACAGACCGCCGAGTACCAGGTCGCGCAGAGTCGATCACTCGACCTCACCGTCACAGTAGATGAGAGCGAGGACGAGGTTCTCAGAACCAAGACCGAGACCGAGAGAACCGAGACCAGGCCGCAGAAATCCCTCTTCGAACTCCTCCGAGAGAACGCTCCACTAATACTACTCGGGCCCGCTCTAGCCCTCCTGGGGATCGGTGTGGTCCGCTGGAGGAGGACCGCTGCCGTACCCATAGAGGCTGTGCCCGAGACTCCTCCGCCACCATCCAGATGGAGACGGCGTAAGATGATACGCGAGTTGAAGGCCGAGGTCGGACAACCCGATGCCGACCCCCTCTATCGACTCGACCAGATGGTACGAGAGGAGATCGGCGCCCGGATAGGGTTCCATGGACCGATCAGGAGTGGGACCCAGACTATCGCCCGCGAACTCGAAACTATCGGTCTGAGCACCCCAACGATCGAGACAGTCACCCGACTCCTCACCTCGATCGAGCGCGCCCGTTATCAGCCCGGACCGGTCAGGACCGAGCAACTCCTCGAGTTGATCGATCAGACCGAGAGGGTGCTCGAAGGCCTCGACTCAGAACTCGACTAGGGCGCGTGACCAGCACTATAACCACCGATCTCCGCATCGAAGCCATCGGCCCGGAGCCGGCCGACCACCTGTTCGAGTGAGATGCTCTCCTCGTCATACTCGATCTCAGCACCACCGACCCGCCCCTGACTCACACTCGCCCTCTCGACCCCACGAAGGGCGAGGAGAGCCTTGCGAAGATCATCGGCGAGGACATCGTTCAGGATACCACGGACCTTTAGATTACCTGTCTTCATACGACCCTGCCCCACGAACAGAGATACTCCTTGACCAGACGCGATACCCACATATACTTCCCGCGGTGGTCAACCGATCGAACCAATGAGAGTGGATAGAAGAGCGTGAGAGAGTTTCCGAACCTAACCGTCATCGATCACCCCCTGATCGCACACAAGCTCGCACTCCTCAGGAGTTGGACTATCTCCAAGAAGACCTTCCGCGAGCTCGTCGATGAAATCTCTACCCTGATGGGGTACGAGATAACCAGAGATCTGCCCCTCGAGCCCGTAGAGGTAGAGACCCCACTCGAGTCGACCACAGGTTATATGGTCAGTGGCAAAAAGCTTACCCTCGTACCGATCCTCCGGGCCGGATTAGGGATGGTCGAGGGGATCCTGAGACTCGTGCCGGCAGCTAGAGTCGGACATATCGGGCTCTACCGAGACGAGGCCACACTCGAGCCCGTCGAATACTACTTCAAGGTGCCTCCAGAGCCGGAGGCAAGAGACTTCTTCGTCCTAGATCCGATGCTGGCCACAGGGGGCTCGGCCTCCGCCGCGATAACCTTCCTCAAAGAGTCAGGGGCAGAGAGGATCAGGTACGTCTCGATCGTAGCAGCACCCGAAGGGGTACAGAGACTACTCGATGACCACCCAGAGATTCCACTCTATACCGCGGCACTCGACCGAAAGCTCGATGAGAATGGATTCATCAGACCAGGACTCGGAGATGCAGGGGACAGGTTGTACGGAACGCGATAAATGGTTACATTAAGGGTCCAGGGCCCGTAGCTCAGGTGGTTAGAGCAGTGGACTCATAATCCATTGGTCGCAGGTTCGAGCCCTGCCGGGCCCATGCGCCGAATCGGTCGAGTTGATGCCGGTTCGGCGCTCCTTTTTGTCAGTAGGCTGGCGAGGGGTTTGCTACTGGCCTACCCGAGCCCGATAGATATAGGGCACCATTACCATGAGAGGGGTATAATAGCCTGTTCAGCCCCTGCGCCGCTGGGGAAGGTGACCTGGAGAGCTCGATCGATGGTCGCTCCAACTGGCGCGCTCTACAGAGCCGACGATGACCGGGCGAGGGCCTGGCGCACCAGAGACGAAGGAGCGCCGGCCTCCGATAAAACGAACATTGACACCGGTCATCTTCTTGGCGAACTTCGAGAGCTTGGGGAAAGACGAAGATAGTACCACAAACAATCACTCGCCGGAGAGGGGAACTGCATGTTCGGCAGCTTGAAGGGCCGAATCGTCGTCATCGCCCTGGTACTGGCCGGGGCGGTCGGATTCTACGCCACCAATGGCCTCAAGAGGGGTCTCGACCTACAGGGTGGGATGCACCTCGCTCTCGAGGTCGACGACCCGACGGGGACCATGACCGCAGCGGCGCGCGCAGATGCAACCGAGCGCGCTCTCAAGATCATCAGGACCAGGATCGATCAGTTCGGTGTCGCCGAGCCACTCGTCCAGAAATCAGGAAGTGACCGGATCATAGTCGAACTCCCTGGGGTCGATGACGAACAGCGAGCCAAGGATATCATCCAGCAGACCGCCTTTCTCGAGTTCCAGCTGGTCGTCCCCTCTAATGAGGTGATCGAGGCACTCCCTAGGATAGACCGTGCTATCGTTGCCGCCCTCGGCCCTGAGGGACTCCCGAAGGCGACTGGCGATGATCCACAGCCACGTCGCGCGATCGAGGACCTCCTCTTCAGCCAAGATGAGGAGGCCGAGACCGAGGCCGAGGAGAGCGCAGCCGAGGAGACTGCAGAGACCGATGACGAGGAGGAACTCAGACCACTCTCCGCACTCCTCCTCGATGGAGGAGTCGATGGTGAGTTCCTCGTCGAACAGGGCGATGTCGAGACCGTAAAGGCCTACCTCGATCTGCCCGAGGTCAAGAGGGCACTCCCAAGGGGCACGACGCTACGCTTCGCCGCTACACCCGAGGGGGTGGGAGCCGAACTCTACTCGCGCCTCTACGTCCTCGAGGAGAAGGCCTTCATGACCGGTGAGATGCTCGTCAATGCGACACCAGGACGAGATCCACAGTTCAACCGCCCGATCGTCCAGTTCGAACTCAATCGCCGAGGTGGACGGGTCTTCGACGCAGTGACCTCGAAGAATATCGGGGAGCGGATCGCGATCGTCCTCGATAACGAGGTCTATAGTGCACCGGTCGTCAATAGCCGGATCGGGGCGAGTGGTCAGATCGAACTCGGGCAGGCTGCCTTCCAGGAGGCACAGGACCTCGCCCTCGTCCTCAGGGCTGGTTCACTACCAGCACCACTCAAGATCATCGAGGAGAGGACCGTCGGGCCATCACTAGGGGCCGACTCGATCCAGCAGGGGATGATCGCCGGGATCATCGGAATCGTACTCGTACTCGGGATCATACTCTTCTACTACAAGCTCGCGGGCCTGATGGCTGTTCTCGCCCTCGGCTACTACGTCATGCTCGTAATCGGGGGACTCTCAGCGATCGGGGCGACACTGACCGCACCTGGTATCGGAGGACTCATCCTCTCGATCGGGATGGCGGTCGATGCGAATGTCCTCATCTTCGAGAGGATCAGGGAGGAGTTGGCAGCAGGTCGATCGGTCAGACTAGCTGTCGAGGAGGGATTCAGTAATGCGCTGTCGGCGATCGTCGACTCGAACCTGACCACACTGATAACAGCGTTGATCCTCTTCCAGTTCGGGACGGGCCCAGTCCGTGGCTTCGCGGTCACCCTCTCGATCGGGATCGTCGCATCGTTCTTCTCGGCCGTCTTCGTTACTCGGACGCTCTTCCAGCTCTACCTACAGCGGAAGCGTTCGGCCGAGACACTGAGTATCTGAGATGGAGTCTGATTGAGGATGCGTCTCTTCGCAAACGCCAACTTCGATTTCCTGAGCCGACGGAAGACCGCTTTCACGATCAGTGGAGCCGTCTTCGTCGTCCTCCTCGGCCTCTCCTTCACATGGCTCTTCGGCCGGGGCTCAGCCTTCAATTACGGGGTCGACTTCACCGGTGGTACCCTCGTGCAGGTCCACTTCTATGAGCCGACCTCGGTCGGGGAGCTACGAGAGATCATCGCACCCGTCGCTCCGGGCACAGAGATCACCCGCTTCGGCGCCGATGATGAGTACCTCTTCCGCGCACCCGACTTCGCAGAGGAGGAGGGGACGGCCCTCTCCGATCAGATCATCGAGACGATCGGAGCCCACTTCTCCGCCGACGCCTTCGAGATCACGAGGACAGAGGCCGTAGGGCCAAAGGTCGGAGGCGAACTCCAACAGAAGGCGATCCTCGCGATCGCCCTCTCGCTGATCGCGATCCTCCTATACCTCGCTATCAGGTTCGAGTGGAGATTCGGGGTAGCGGCAGTCGGCGCAACCGCGCACGACCTGATCCTCGCACTCCTGATCATCTCAGCCTTCAGACTAGAGGTCTCACTGACCACCGTCGCAGCAGTACTCACGATCATCGGGTACTCGCTCAACGATAAGATCATCGTCTTCGACCGGATCAGAGAGAACCTCAGGGGCGCAGGCCGGAAGTTCGACTTCATCGAGGTCCTCAACCGGTCTATCAACGAGACCCTCCCGAGGACGATCATGACCTCGGTCACCACCCTCGTGACCCTCATGGCCCTCTTCCTCGTCGGGGGGACGATCCTGCAGGAGTTCGCGCTGATCCTGATACTCGGGATCGTGATCGGGACCTACTCCTCGATCTTCATCGGCTCACCACTCCTCTACTACACCGAGCGGCGCTGGCCTAGGGCCGAGGCGCGCACTACGACGAGGACGCCCGCTAGGGCGGGCGCATGAGCGAGTTGGTGAGTAGATCCAGAGACTGACCCAGCGTACCGTAGCAGAGAGGGCCGCCACGACCGAGGTCTAGGCGGCCCTCCTATGAAAGCAATATGCTCTTCGATTCACACTGTCACCTGACCGATCAGAGACTCGCCCCCGAAATCGACGCGATCCTCGAGGACGCACACAAGGCAGGCGTCACTGAGATGACTACGATCGGGGCCGAGCCAGCCGTCTTCCACGAGGCGATCAGACTCGCCCATGAGTACGAAGGGGTCTACGCGACGATCGGGGTGCACCCCCATATCGCCGACCAGACCGACCGAGGTGTCCTCGATCAGATCGCCGAACTCGTACAGGAGGATCGGGTCGTCGCGATCGGCGAGACAGGCCTCGATTACTACTACGACAACGCACCGCGTGCGACCCAGAGACGATCCTTCTCAGAGCACCTCGAACTCGCCGCCGAACTCGGACTCCCACTCATCGTCCACTCTCGATCCGCAGACGATGATACGATAGCCGTCCTAAGAGATGCCGAAGGGGCAGGGGTACGAGGGATCCTGCACTGCTTCGATGGGGGGGCAGAACTCCTCGATGCTGGACTCGAGGCGGGATGGTTCATCTCATTCGCCGGGATAGTGACCTTCCACAACTACACCAAGGCCGATCTCGTCCGGGCTACACCAGACGAGAGACTACTCATCGAGACCGATAGCCCTTACCTTGCTCCTGTACCTGAGCGCGGAAAGAGGAATGAGCCAGCCTTCCTCCGACATACCGCTCAGGTAATCGCTGAGATTCGTGGAGCCAAATTCGAAGAGATAGCTGAACTCACCACTTCCAACGCACACGAGATCTACGGGATCGGAGGTTGAAGGGCTAGATGGCAAGACTCATCCAGATCCTACCCGACCACCTCGCCAACCAGATAGCGGCAGGCGAGGTCGTCGAAAAACCCGCATCAGTCGTCAAAGAGCTCGTCGAGAATGCCCTCGACGCGGCCGCGACCCGCATCGATATCGCGATACAGAATGGGGGTAAGACCGAGATCAGAGTCGCTGACGATGGTTGTGGACTCAGCCGCGAGGACGCGCTCCTCGCCCTCGACCGACATGCAACGAGCAAGATCGCCGAGCCCGAGGACCTCCAGCAGATCAGGACCCTCGGCTTCCGCGGTGAGGCGATCCCATCGATCGCAGCTGTCTCTCGTTTCACCCTCGAGACCGCGGAGCCTGGTGGGGTAGGGACCAGGGTCCGCGTCGCCGCGGGTAGGATACTAGGAGTCGAGGACTGTGCCCGACAGGGTGGCACAACGGTCACCGTCCGGAGCCTCTTCTTCAACCTCCCGGCTCGCGCGAAGTTCCTCAAGACTGCAGCCGCTGAGACCCGTGCTGTGGTCGATGTCATCACGACCTTGGCCCTGGCGAACCTCTCGACTGCATTCCGCCTCGAATCGAATGGTCGGACCCTCCTCGATCTCCCAGTCGCACCTGACCTGGTCGCTCGACTCGGCGCGATCTGGGGCGATGAGCTGACCTCACGACTCGTCGGGGTCTCGCGTGAGGGAGGAGAGATCTCTATCGCCGGGCTCGTCGAGAGACCCGATGCTGCGGTGACAGGACCAAGGAGGCTCTACCTCTTCGTCGGGGGCCGACCCTTTCGGGACTCCGAGATCGTACGCGCCGCTGAGCGCGGCTATACGACCACTATACCCTATGGCGCTCGGCCCTCCCTCTTCCTCTACCTCGACCTTCCTCTCGGAGCGGTCGATGTCAATGTCCATCCGACCAAGTCGGAGGTCCGGTTCCGTAACCATGACCTGGTCCTGAGAGAGGTCGAGGCAGCGGTCCGGGACGCACTCAGTTCCCTCGAGAGTGCCGCGACGATGGATCGACACCCCGTCGCCCCGCAGCTCCGTAACCCACGCCCCCTCGCTCAACCAACCCCTGGACTCGGGGGGAATGGGGGCCAACTCGCCCTCTTCGTCTCAGCGAGTACCCCCTCGGCTGATACCACGACCTCCGGCGCGGCTCGACCACTCGACGAAGGTCCGGTAGACGACGGGGGTACACCGTCCGAGCCCGCGCCCTTCCCACCCCCAGAGAGCGAGATCAAGCTCAGGACCAATCTCTGGCAGGTCCACGACACCTATATCCTCGCCGAGACGACCAATGGGCTCCTGATCATCGATCAGCACTCAGCGCACGAGAGGATCCTCTTCGAGGAACTGATGAATGGCTTCGTAGAGGGAGTACCAGAGAGCCAGCGCCTCCTCTTCCCACTCACACTACGCCTCTCCCCAGCTGAGTACGCCCTCGTCGAAGATCTCAAGACGATCTTCGACCAGGCGGGTTTCGAGATCGAGCCCTTCGGCGGACGGACGATCATCGTGCATGCGGCACCCGCGCCGCACCCCTATTTCAACCCCGAGGAGTGCCTCCGCGATATGATCGCCGAGCTCACCACCGGGAGTGAACTGACTAGAGCGGCTCGGAATCAGCATGAGAGGATCGCTATGACCTTTGCCTGTAAGGCCGCGATCAAGGCGGGCCAACGCCTCTCGACTCAAGAGATGGAGGAGCTCTTCGATCGACTCTTCGCTACCGACCTCCCCTCCCATGATGTCCATGGCAGGCCAGCAGTGATAAGGCTCTCACTCCAAGAACTCGAAAGGCGCTTCGGACGCCATGGCTGAGAGCGGCATGGCCGGGACCGACCGACCAGTCGGTATCGTCATCACCGGACCCACCGCCGTCGGGAAGACCGAACTCTCCCTCGGCCTCGCTAGAGAGCTCGAGGGCGAGATCATCTCGATGGACTCGAGACAGGTCTATATAGGAATGGATATCGGGACCGCGAAGGCGACGGCCTCCGAAAGAGCTGCGGTCCGACACCATGGACTCGACCTGATCAGGCCGGACGAGCGCTATAGCGCCGGCCAATTCGCACGTGATGCGCGCCATTGGATCGAGGAGATCAGAGGTAGGGGAAGGATCCCGATCCTCGTCGGCGGGACCGGCTTCTTCCTCGAGGCCCTGACCAGACCACTCTTCGAAGAGCCTGAACTCGACCCCGAGAGACGGGAACGCCTCGACCAATATCTACGGGGACTCCCAGTCGAGATCCTGCACAGCTGGCTCCGAGAACTCGATCCCGAGACCGCAAGACGGCTCGAGGGCTGGGGAGGACGACAGCGACTCCAGAGAGCGATCGAGATCGCGATCCTGACCGGCCGGCCCCTACCATGGTGGCATGAGCACTCGCCGCCCAGCGAGTCGCCCCTCCCACTCCTCACCTTCATCCTCGATCGGCCACGAGCCGAACTGTACGAGCGGATCGATCAGCGCGTCGACGAGATGATCGAGGAGGGACTCGTAGAGGAGGTCGAAAGACTACTCCAAGAGGGATACCAACCTGATGACCCAGGGCTGAGTGGGACCGGGTACCCTGAGATCATCGCCTTCCTCAAAGGCGAGTACGAGCTCGAGGAGGCAGCAGATGCGATCAGAAGGGCGACTAGACGATATGCCCGGCGACAACTCACCTGGTTCCGTAACCGGGTCCCAGATGCGATCTGGATCGATGCACGAGAGCCGACCGAGAGATTGATAGAGATCGTAACCAAGAGATGGATAGAGGCAGTAGCTTGAAGATCGGGATAACCTGTTACCCTGTCTATGGCGGCTCAGGAGCCGTTGCGACCGAGTTGGGGATCAAACTCGCAGAGAGGGGGCATGAGGTGCATTTCATCACCTACGCCCAACCATTCCGCCTCTCCTATTTCCTCGAGGGGATCTATTACCACGAGGTCGAGACCCCCTCATACCCCCTCTTCGACCACTCGCCCTACCCCCTTGCACTCGCCGTCGCGATGCACAACGCCGCGGTACACAACGACCTCGACCTCCTGCACGTGCATTACGCGATACCACATGCGACCTCTGCCTGGATCGCCCGCGAGATGCTAGACGATGACTCCTTCCGCTTCATCACCACCCTACACGGGACCGATATCACCCTCGTCGGCCAGGATCCATCCTTCCAGGCTATCACACAATTCTCGATCGCCAAGTCCGATGGGGTAACCGCTGTCTCGAGCTTCCTCAGAGACGAGACCGTCGAACACTTCGGCCTCGATGCAGGTGAGATCGAGGTCATCCCGAACTTCGTCGACACGACTATCTTCGATCGCGCCCGGCACCCCTGCCACCGCTCGAAATTCGCCCGACCAGGGGAGAAGATCCTGATCCATATCTCGAACTTCCGACCAGTCAAGAGACTCGAGGATGTCGTCCGGGTCTTCGCCAGGGTCAGCGCGGTGATACCCTCCCGTCTCCTCCTCGTCGGGGATGGACCCGACCGGGGAAGGGCCCAACTCCTCGCCGAAGAGCTCGGCGTAGCAGAGAGGACTATCTTCCTCGGCAAGCAGGAGTCAGTCGCCGAACTCCTCTCCTGCGCCGACCTCGCACTCCTCCCGAGCACGACAGAGGCTTTCGGACTCGCCGCCCTCGAGGCGATGGCGACCGGCACACCCGTCATCGCGACCGATGTCGGTGGTATACCCGAGGTCGTGACCAATGGAGTCAATGGCTTCCTCGCCCCGATCGGGGCGATCGAGGAGATGGCAGAGGCCGCAATCGAGCTCCTCAGTGATCAGAAGAGATGGGCAGAGGCTAGTAGGGCAGCGCGCGCTGCGGCCCTAGACTTCGATGCCGATGAGATCGTCCCACGATACGAAGAGTTCTACCAGCAGATCCTAGACCGTTGAAGAAGAGGTAACAACCGATGGACATCCTCCAGTCGATCATCCTAGGTGCCGTGCAGGGGTTCACCGAATTCCTCCCCGTCTCTAGCTCTGGCCACCTCGTCATGGCGAGCACACTCCTCGGGGTCGAGACCCCAGGCGTATTCGTAGAGGTAGCCCTACATGTCGGCACCCTCCTCTCCGTAATGATCGTCTATCGGAGCCGACTCACCACCGTCCTGAGCGGCGCCCTCCGGGGCGATAGGGAGGCATGGGGCTATATCGGACTGCTCCTCCTCGCATCGATACCCGCTGGCTTCGTCGGAATCCTCTTCAAAGACACGATCGAGGCGGCCTTCGGCGCACCCTGGGTCACCGGGTTACTCCTCATCATCACCGGCTTCATCCTCTGGTCGACACGGCGGGCACAGGCCCTCACACCCCGTGCACCCGACGGCGGGCTCACCCTCGAGACCCCTGCCGGTGGTAGGGGAGTGGGCGACAAGGTCACCCTCGAGGGGAGTGCTAAGACGACGATCTCCTGGCGACTCGCCCTCGGGATGGGACTCGCTCAGGCAGCGGCGATCTTGCCAGGGATCTCTAGGTCGGGCTCGACGATCACCGCCGGACTCTGGGGCCGGCGACGGGGAGAGGAGATCGCAGAGTTCTCCTTCCTCATGTCAGTGATCGTCATCGCCGGGGCCGCACTCCTAGAGCTCCGGGGGCTCACCGACTCCATCGCTCAGGTAGGAGGGGTAGCACTCCTTACCGGCTTCATGACCGCACTGATTGCCGGGATCATCGCCATCAAGTCACTCGTCTGGCTACTCAGGCGTCAGGCCTTCTACATCTTCGCCTACTATCTCTGGGCAGTAGGTGCTATCTTCCTCATCTATACACTGGTAAATTGATACCGCGATAGAGGAAGACGATGCCACCTGGCACCCCTTGGACGATAGAGCTCGAGAGGGAGAGTGTCCTGCGATCCCCATCCCTGGAGGGGAGGAGGGCCGACGAGTGGAGAGAACTCTGGTTCGGTCACTCGAATCAGGGGGCACCGCCAGTCCTCCTCTACGAGAGAGTCGGGTCGACGAACACGATCGCCCGCCAGCTCGCCGAACAGGGAGCACCCGATAGGACCATCATCATCGCCGATGAGCAGAGCGCGGGGCGGGGAAGGGGGACCAAGACCTTCACCACCCCACCAGGGAAAGCACTACTCCTATCGATCCTGATCAGGCCGACGAGGCGACTCGATGAGGATGCCGCGCCAGGGACGATACCACTGCGAGTCGGCCTCGCAGCCGCAAGAGCCCTCGATCAGATCGCGAGGACCAGGACGATGCTCAAATGGCCGAACGATCTCCAACTAGAAAGGGACCGAGCCTACGGAAAGGTCGCCGGGATCCTCTGTGAAGGATCCCTCACCACCCGAGATGGCGGATTCATCATCGCCGGGATCGGGGTAAACCTCACCCAGCATGCCGGCGAGCTACCGACTGGGCTGAGCCAGACCCCGACCTCGGTCTACCTCTCGACCGGGAAGATGATCAGCCGCGGCTCACTGGCGGGGGCTATCATCCAAGAGATAGAATCGATCCACGACCGGATCATGGATCGATTCGATGACTCTGAGTTGAGAGAACTCCAAGAGAGAGACCCACTATTAGACCACCAGATAATGGTCGATGGCGAGCCCGCTGGAGTCGCCAAAGGGGTAGCACCAGATGGCACCCTCCAAATCATCGGGGGAGATGGCCGGACCACCTACCTGCGGAATGGGACCGTCCGGCCTATAATCCCCTGACCAGAACCGAGCACTAGTAGGACAAAGAGAGACCCGAACCATAGATTGGATGACCGATGCTCTTGGCATTCGACGTCGGTAATACCGAGACCACGATCGGACTCTTCTACGGAACGACCCTCCTCGATCATTGGCGGATCTCGACGAGGCAGAGGGATACCGTCGACGAGCTGGGCCTACTCGTCAGGTCACTCGTCAGAGAATCAGGGTTCGATCTGACGATGATAAGGGCGACGATGATCGCGTCGGTCGTCCCACCCCTGACCCCGACTCTGATAGAGATGAGTGAGAGGCACCTCGGTGTGCCCGCTGGAACGATCGAGCCCCAGGCCGACCTCCCAGTCAGACTCGACGTCGAAGAGCCACTCAGCGTCGGAGCCGACAGAATCGCCAATACGATCGCGGTCTCGACCCTCTTCCGAAGAGATACGATCGTCGTCGACCTCGGGACCGCGACGACCTTCGACTGCATCGGAGGGGATGGCACCTTCCTCGGCGGAGTCATCGCACCAGGCGTCCAGAGTGGGGCGGACACACTCGTCAAGAGAACCGCAAAACTACCTAGAGTAGACCTCGAACCACCACCCGCTGTCATCGGGAGGAGGACCGAGACCGCCCTCCAGAGTGGGATCTTCCTGACCGCAGTCGAAACGATAGATGGAATCGTCAGAAGGATAGAGCGAGAGTGGGGAAGGAAGAAGACACTAGTCATAGCAACTGGCGGACTCGCACCACTACTCGCACGGCACTGTGAGACTGTCGATCGAGTAGAACCCTTCCTCACACTGTACGGTCTGCAGATCGCCTACGAAGCAGTCGCCGCAGAGAGGAGAGGAGCACGCTTCTCGATGATCAAGGCCCCCGAACCAGGGAGACTCAGGTGAGCGAGATCACGACCACTAGGCGAGAGGAGACCAGCGAAAGGGCCCGGACACTCAATACCTTCCGGAGGATCGGATACCGGATACTGCCCGGGGACCTCTTCAGTTACTTGCTGCACCTCCGCCCAGCAGAGTGGCCTATCATGCTCGCCCACACCACCCTAGGACTCCTGCTCGCGACCGGGATACCACCCGCACCAGGACTCCTGGAGTGGAAGACCGCAGCACTCGGACTCACCCTCTGGGTCATCTTCCTCAATGGCGGGACACTCGCCATCAACTCAGCATACGACGACGATACCGACGATATCGGGTACCTAGAGGCACCACCACCACCACCGCGCCACCTCGTCGCCTTCTCGATCGGGCTGATGGCGATCGGGCAGATAGGAGCACTCGCCATAGGACCGAGATTCGCAATCGCATACGCGATCTGTTTCCTCATGTCGGTCCTATACTCCGTCCCACCATTCCGATTCAAGGCGATCGCAGGAGCTGATTGGATCATCAATATGTGGGGCTTCGGAACCATCACACCATTCGCAGGATGGGCACTCACAGACCGGCCCCTCGAACCATGGGCTATACTCGTACTCCTAGGCTTCTGCCCACTCTTCGCAGCACTATACCCCCTCACCCAGATCTATCAGATCGAGGAGGATCAGGAGAGGGGAGACCGAACACTCGTCATCATGCTAGGAACAGAGAGGGCACTCAAAAGTGCAATAGCGATGACTACCATCGCTTTCCTCCTCTTCGCTAGCGGGATCGCGATCGGACCAGCCAACTCCCTCTTCCCCTCCATCATCATTCCATTCGCCGCCTGGCTAGTTATCCTCATACCATGGCTAAAAAAACACCAGAGGATGACACGTGACCAGCACCAAAAGGGGATGTACGACGCACTCCGAGCATGGGCGATCACCGATATAGCAATCCTCCTCATACTGGCAATCTGAACAAAGACTCGAAGATAGACCCCAAAGTGGCTTGACATACTAGACAAAAACCAATAGTCTTCACATTCGTGCAACTACAGGGATAGCCCTGGAATAAACTGGATCGTGCCCGTCCACTACGACCGTGGGCGCGCACCAAGATTGCCCTAGGAGGGGATCGCATGGTCGAAGTCGTTCTTGGTGATGATGATAGGTTGGACTGGGCGCTCAAGCAGTTCCGCCGTAAGCTCATCCGCTCCGGCCTCTTCCGGGATATCAAGAAGGGCCGCTACTACGAAAAGCCGAGCGAGGCGAGAAAGCGGAAGCAAGCCGCCGCACGTCGTCGCAACGCACGCAACCGGCGCCTAGCTGCTGGACGTTGATCCAACACCAGGAACCGATGATCTGATCGAACGCCGCACCCCATTGCCTATGGGTGCGGCGTTCTGCATCTAACTACCATGATATACATGCCTATTCTACAGCACCTGCCATTCAGGCAGAGAGGGTCAGGCAGCTGATCAACCAACACCCCCCCTGCAATCCTGTCCCCCTGTCTACCCCCCCCTGCCATCCTGTCCTCCT
>Ga0209487_1000226_pt1 | contig 51241 bp, 47 predicted proteins | sample Poulit2012_FD_187524 | JGI IMG/M metagenome (GOLD analysis project Ga0209487, IMG submission 187524) | Agricultural soil microbial communities from Georgia to study Nitrogen management - Poultry litter 2012 (SPAdes) (version 2) | ecosystem: Environmental > Terrestrial > Soil > Agricultural land... | reverse complement strand
CCCGACACCGTCGTCGAGGCTTTCGAGGAGCTTGGCCCAGCCATTGCGCATTGCCCACGGGGATGCACTCACACCAACGACTCCCCCGGCTGTGCCTTGGATGGCTGGGTCGCAGCCGGTCACGCCGGCGAATCCGGACCACAACGCCTTGCCTCACTGCGCAGGCTGTTAGATAACCGGTTAGAAACTGACGACTTTGACTAATTCCATAGGAAGGCACCCATCATGCAACTAACACCACCCCGCCAGGGATACCGCGAGGATCTGAACTTAGCTTTGGTGATCGCCGACGCCGTCGACGCGCTCACCATGTCACGTTTCCAGGCGGTTGACCTACAAGTCGATACAAAACCAGATATGACCCCGGTATCGGATGCCGATCGCGCTGCTGAAGAGCTCATCCGCAAACAACTCAAGCGTGCCCGGCCACGCGATGCCGTCACCGGTGAAGAATTTGGCACCGACGGCAATTCCAAGCGCCGCTGGACCATTGATCCCATCGACGGTACCAAAAACTTTGTGCGCGGCGTCCCCGTATGGGCGACCCTGATTGCCTTAGTCGACGACGGCCAGCCGGTGGTCGGAGTGGTCTCTGCCCCGGCACTGAACCGACGCTGGTGGGCATACCAGGACGGCGGCGCGTATACCGGCAAATCATTATCCAATGCCACACGTATCCACGCCTCAGATGTCCTGGAACTCTCCGACGCTTCCCTGTCCTTTTCCTCCTTAGAAGGCTGGCGAGATCGCGGGAACATTAGCGAGTTCCTCCAACTGACGTCAGATGTGTGGCGTGTGCGAGCCTACGGTGATTTCTGGTCCTATATGCTCGTCGCCGAGGGCGCGGTTGACATCGCCTGCGAGCCGGAATTAGAACTCTACGATATGGCAGCACTGGTGCCAATTGTGACCGAAGCCGGCGGAACATTCACCTCTCTAGATGGTGAACCGGGCCCATGGGGCGGTCATGGTCTAGCAACGAACACGCACCTGCACGATGATGTCCTGGAACGGCTTAATCCCGCACTTCGCGGCCAATCCCGTGCGTAAGCCTCGCACCGCAACCATCCTGGCCGTCGCGGTAGGCGGTGTGCTGGGGAGTTTGGCACGGGTGTTCCTCCCGTGGCCCACGCTGCTGGGTGAACACATGGGCCCTGTCGAGCCGTTGCCCACCGCCGTTGTAAACCTGATTGGCGCGGCATTATTAGGTTTCGTGACCGGCTATAGCAAGTATCAACAGTGGCCGGAACCCTTGAGCAAAGGGATCACGACGGGACTGTTGGGTTCCTTCACCACAATGTCGGCGCTGGCCGTTGTCTATACCGGGCTTACCCTGGGCCAAGCCGTCTTCGCTGCAGGTTCTACGGTTGACGGGCTGCTGTTTGGTGTCGGCATCCTTGTGATTCTGGCCGGGTTCCTCTTGTTCACCACGCTCATTACGATGGGTTCATTGAAGCTTGGCAGAAGGCTGGCGAAAGGCTCGTGACTCTCTTTGTGGTAGCCGCCGCACTGGGAGCTGTGGCCCGGTATATGACCGATTTTTATCTGCCGCGGTACGGAATCCTGTTGGTGAACACCATCGGGTCGTACATCGCCGGCCTTATCTTTGGGCTGACTCTGCTGACCAATGTGCCAGACCCGATCGTCCACGTTGTGGTCGGAGGTCTTGCGGGGTCACTGACAACATATTCAACCGTGGCGGTTGCGGCCGCAGAGCATCGCCTCGAACGCACAGGCAGCGCCACAATGACCTGGCTCCTGCACGTGGGGCTATCGGTAGCGGCTTGCCTAATGGGTGTGTTTTCCGTGCTGGTACTCGGCTAATACACCGCCGTCGTGGGGCCACTATCCCGGGTTGGGACAACAGACGGCACGGACTGGTGAGGAATGCACATCAAAAACATGGGAACTATTGTTGGCGCGAAAGGACTCGCAGGCTACGAATGACCTTCGAGCATCGTGACAGCACCGTGACTGGTATCGAGGCGACACCAGACGGTTGCTGGGTGTATATCGCCCGCAACTAGGACAGCGCTTCTACTGTGACGCAGCGGTCCGAACCACACAGTATGTTCGCAACATTGCGCCAATCCCCTTTGCTGGCAGGGTTGAGTGAAGCCAGCGGTTCTTAGCAAGGCTTCTGGCGGGCTAAGCTGACATGGAAAAAGCCCGGGATCTTAAAGATCCCGGGCTTAACCGTGGAGATGCCGGGAATTGAACCCGGGTCCGATGTGGCATTCGTTAGGCTTCTCCGTGCGCAGTCTGCATGGAGTTTTATCGACCTCAGGTATTCGCAGACGAACACCTGGTAGGTCTAGTCGGCTTCAGGTCTCTGTCACTTCCCCCGACGGGGGCGACAGACAGTGGCTATCTAAGCGACGCCAGGCACCAGGTCGATAGCAAAGCCTGGGCTGACGGACTCGTTCGCTAGTTAGGCAGCGAGAGCGAAGTCAGTGCGTTTAGAATCGGCACTTAATTGGTTGCAAAGGGCGTTTACGAGATAACTTTGCGTCCTCGGCACGCTTCCCTTACGGCAACTCACATCGTCGAAACCGATCATCCCCATATTCTGTTTTCTAACAGCACCTGGCCTGCGCCAGGACCATTTACTCTAACGTAAAGGCTCATCATGTACAACTGCTGGAGAAGGAATTCTATTCCCGGAACGTCCTATAGTACGGAAGTTCCTCGCCGGTTGGCTTCACGCATGGCACGCTGTGCCTCTCGTTTATCCTGGGCTTCCCGTAGCGCATGACGTTTGTCGTAGTCACGTTTACCTTCAGCAAGCGCAATCTCAACTTTGGCTTTGCCGTCCCGAAAGTACATCGACAGCGGGACAATCGTGGTGCCGGCAGTATCGACCTCGCGCTGCAGTTTATTGAGTTCACTGCGGTGCAAGAGTAGTTTACGTTTCCGACGTGCCTGGTGGTTGGTCCAGGTGCCAAACCCATACTCTGGGATATAAACGTTCTCTAACCAGAGTTCGTTTTTGGAAAACATGGCAAAGCCATCAACGATCGACGCATGCCCATCACGCAGTGACTTTACTTCAGTCCCCATGAGTGCAATGCCGGCTTCATACGTATCTTTGATGTTGTAATTGTGCCGAGCTTTGCGGTTGGTAGCGATGACGTCTCGGTCTGACCGCGCAGGTTTACTGCGACCAGATTTTTTGGACATGTTCACTCCTTCCGCTTCACGATTTCATCCAACCTGCAAGTATACAGGTCCTGTCAAGGCCACCGCCCCACCCGGTTCGACCGTGCGGGGCGATAGTCTTGATGTACTTGAGGTTTAGAGCAACCCAGCCGGATTGACCGGTGTGCCGTTGCGCAGTGTTTCGAAGTGCAAGTGGCAGCCGGTGGAGTTCCCGGTGGTGCCGGTATACCCGATAACCTGACCCTGCGAAACAGTTTGTCCTGGGCTCACCACGTATCGAGTCATGTGGTGATATTTGGTGGCCAACAGGTCTCCGTTGACTCGACCGTGGTCAATGACCACACGGCGACCGGAGGTGGAAACGGCCCAGTCAGCGTTAATGACCGTGCCGGAGCGTGCTGCCTTGATTGGAATACCGCAGCCCCCACCGTAGTCAATACCTGTGTGAACGTATCCGCCATTGCCGCCGTAATCATAGGTGCCCGCTGGGGTCGGACGCCAGCCAAATCCGGATGAGACATAGGTGTTGATCGGCATGATCAGCCCCCAAGCACTGCCGGAGTTTGCTTGCTGAGTGACCTTTTTCTCAGCTGCTTTATAAGAATCGTTTGCTGTGGTGGCATTGTTCCGAGCTTTGTCGGCGGTCTTCTTTTGCTGTTGCGTGGCATTCTGCTGGGCAGCTTTTTGCTCGGCTTCGCGAGCCTTTCGCTCTGCTTCTTCGGCAGCTTTCCGCTTTGCTTCCGCTTCTGCAACTGCGTCGTCGTATTCTTTTTGAAGTTGCGAGATCTCAGACGACTGTGAGTTAACCTTTTCCTGCTGTGCAAGAATTTGATCATTCACACCGCTAGCTGCCGCACGATTTTCCTCAAGAGCTGCTTCAATTTCAGGGCGCTGTTCTTCAAGCTCAGCGGTGAGACGCTCATTGGTCTGGATCATGCTATCTAATTCAGCTTTAGCTGCGTTGGCTTCGTCACGTGCGGCTTCTTCAGCAGCCAGTGCATCCTCAGCCTGAGCCTTGAGCTCACGAATTTCTGCTTCGACTGCTTCAAGCCGCGCTTGGGTGTTCATATCCTCAGCATTTTGCTGGGAGACATCCGCGATTTGGCTTTCTTGAATACGCAGGGCCTGCTGTGCCATGCCCATGGCCTCTGGCAGCGAGGATTCGTTGACACCTAGTAGGAATGAGAGGTCATTGACGCCCCCAGATTTGTATGCCTCAGCTGCTATTTGCCCAACTTCGTCTTGGGCAAGGTCTAGGGCTTCTTCGGCGGCTGCGATTTCCTGTTGAATATCAGACTGGCGGCTTTCCGCGTCCGCGACGCGGTTATTCAACGAGGTTACTTCTTCTTGTGCTGCAGCTACTCGAGATTCGGCATCATCGACGGCTTGCTGGGCTGCTGGCAGATCTTCCTGCAAGTCCTGGAGTTCAGTGACTTTATTGGCGATGTCCTCATCGAGACCTTCAAGCGAAGCGTTGAGGTCACCGCGGTCAGAGTCTAAGCTGGATTTTTCTTCGCTGAGCTCTTCCAGGGAGTTACCTAAACGATTGCGTTCGTTCTTGGACTCTTCCAGTTCACGTTCCAGCTTATCGATCCGGTCTTGACCGTAGGCTGGTACCACTGAAGTGACTCCAAGGACGGCTACGATGCCGGCGGCTGCAACAGCACTTTGGAACCGTCGTTGAATCATGTTCATGTCTCCTTTAGACACGCGCCAAGTATCGGGTTGTGAGGTTTGAGTTTGGCTCGACCACTAACATTACTCAAATTCTAGACTTTAAGGTAGCGGCGAAGTGTCAACATTGATGAAAGTGCTGCCAGCACCAAGGCCACAATGAAGAGCAGCGGGACAAGCCACAGCGCTTCGGTGGAAGAAATAAAACCAGTTTGCGGGTATTCGCTCGCCAACCAATCGGCGATAAAGAATTTTGCGATCGCCCACGTTGCTACTGAGGCCAGCGCTGCACCCAGCATGGCTGCTACAACTCCCTCCGCTAAGAACGGTAATTGGATCATCGTCTTGGACGCACCGACCAGCCGCATGATGCCGGTTTCGCGTCGTCGAGAAAATGCTGACAGACGGATCGTGGTGGCAATCAGTAATATTGCGGTAATGAGCATAATGACGGCCAGCGCGATCGCGATGACGGAGGCAATGTTCATCAGGGAGAATAAAGATTCTAAGAGTTCTCGCTGGTCAGAGACCACTTCGACCCCTGCCATCCCCGAGAACATCTCGTTGACCACTTCGTACTGTTCTGGGTCAACCAGCGATACTCGGAATGACTCGGGCAACTGATCCGCGGTGACGCTTTCTGCCATATCCAGGTTTGCGTACTGTTCTTGAAACAGCTCTAAAGCTTGTTCTTGAGATTCGTATTCGTAGCTGTCAACATACGTAGCTGCTTGCTGAGAGTCCAGTTGCGCCTCGATGGCTTCCCGCTGTGCATCTGTGACTCCCCCGCCGGCACAACTGGCCGCCGTAGAGGTGTCGTTACACAAGAAGATTGCGACCTCAACACGGTCATACCAGTAGCCCTTCATCTGGTTGATCTGCATTTGCAACAGACCAGCAGACCCGACGAAGGTGAGCGAAATAAAGGTGACCAAAATAACCGAGATCACCATGGAAAGGTTCCGACGAATACCGGAGAACGTTTCCGACAGGATAAACGCGAACCGCACTAGTTAACCTCCGACTTTCTCAATCGAGATTGGAGTTTTGCGGTGTTATCGGCTGGTTCGTATCCGCCTTCGGACTCATCACGGACCGTCTTTCCAGCGGCCAATTCAACAACACGACGACGCATCGTGTTGACAATTTCGTGATCGTGAGTGGCCATCACCACGGTTGTGCCGTTTTGATGAATCGTCTCTAGAACTTCCATAATGCCCCAAGAGGTTTCCGGATCGAGGTTCCCTGTAGGTTCATCTGCCAACAGAATGGCAGGCTTATTCACGACAGCACGAGCAATCGCTACGCGTTGTTGTTCCCCACCGGAGAGTTCGTGCGGAAACCGGTGGGCTTTATCGTGCAATCCCACAGTGTCGAGCACTTCGGGAATGGTCTGGTTGATTAAACTACGGCGTTTCCCCAGGACCTGCATGGCAAACGCGACATTAGAAAAAACGGTCTTATTCGGAAGGAGCCGAAAATCCTGGAAGACGACGCCTAAGTCGCGTCGTAAATGTGGCACGCGCCAGGAAGATAAGCGGGCCACATCGCGCCCGGAAACGTACACAATTCCAGAGGATGCTTTCTCTTCGCGTTGCACCAGTCGAATAAAAGTAGATTTACCGGATCCAGAAGGCCCAACGAGGAACACGAACTCACCACGCTCGATCTCCGTGGTCACCCCGTCCAGAGCGGGCCGTGAGGTCGTGTCATAGACCTTCGTAACATCTTCGAATCGGATCATAGTTTTCCTCGACCGAACCGGTGCACGATTCACCGGTGCTCGGTCTTGTTGGGGAAGTAAAAAGCACCAGCTCTTCAAGAGTAATCACGATTCAGTAACAACCGTGGGATCTTCGAGCTGGTGCCGGTGGCGTGTTGGATTTATTTTTTAGAGTTCAAGTAATACTGCTTCGCCCTGACCGCCACCACCACACAGGGCAATTGCCGCTTTGCCATGCCCACGTCGTGCAAGTTCTTTGGCTGCCGTCAATGTTAAACGGGCCCCAGATGCTCCCACGGGATGCCCTAGGGCGATCGCACCACCATACATATTTGTTTGCTCAACCGGATAGTCTCCTAAGTCTTTGAGCGACTGGACCACGACTGCGCCAAAAGCTTCGTTGATCTCAAGAAAGTCTAGGTCTGAGATTTCCCAACCCGAACGCTTGGTAGCGGCCTCAATCGCATTTGATGGCTGGGAGTGCAACTGGGCATCGTGAGGTCCTGCGACCTGGCCATAACCTGCCACCGTAGCCAAAATCTGATGCCCATTTTTCTCGGCGTATTCACGTGCGACAACTATCAGGGCTGCTGCTCCGTCGGATAACTGCGAGGAGTTTCCGGCGGTGACCGTCCCATCTTGGGCAAAAGCAGCACGAAGACCCGCCAGGCTTTCCGCCGTGGTGGTTTCGCGAACACCTTCGTCAGCCTCGACTAATACTGGTTCACCTCGACGCTGCGGCACCTGCATCGGAGTGATTTCCTCCGCGCGCACTGTGGCACCTCGAACCGCACGCTGATGCGACAGGGCGGCGATATGATCTTGAGCTTGTCGATCAAGACCATACCGAGCGTTGCCTTGTTCCGTCAGAACGCCCATCGATACCTTGCTGTCTTGGTCCGTCAGAGCATCGTGATCCGTGGCATCCAACATGGCGACAGACCCATACTTGTGGCCGCTTCGTGATCCGGGAAGCAAATGTGGCGCATTGGTCATGGATTCTTGGCCACCAGCCACGACCACATCGGCGTCGCCCAAGGCAATCATACGAGCGGCGTCGATGACGGCGGTGGCACCCGATAGGCAGACCTTATTGATGGTGATCCCATGTACGTCACGTCCGATACCGGCCTGTAACGCCGCCTGTCTGCCCGGGTTCTGTCCCGTTCCGGCCTGGATTACTTGTCCCATAATGACGGTATCGACGGCATCAACCGTTACTCCAGCATCCTGGAGGGCTCCCGTGATGGCGTGGGCGCCCAAATCGATCGCAGAGTAACTGGCCAGGGATCCCAACAACCGCCCAAACGGCGTGCGGGAACCGCCAATAATCACTGCATCACGTGGTGAAGGAATAGACATGGTGACTCCTAAAATTCAGGCGTGGTTCTCAACACAGTGTATCGCAAACCACGCCTGCACTAGTCACCTGTATAGCCTTATTTTTCCGCTAACTGCGCCAAGCGGTTCACGGAATTGAGCAGCGCTTCTTCAGTGTACTGGCGCGCCCGCTCGAAACGTGATTCGTCGGTGAGCTCGGTCCAGTCGTATGTGTGCGTAACTTCCGTCGTGGATTGGGTGACGGGGCGAAGCTCCCAACGAAACAGGTGCCCTCGAGGTTGTTCTCCGGTGGGCGCGGGGAGCCAGGCGATGAGTCGGGTTTCTTCAAATTCGACCACGTGATTCGTCCGGCTTTGCCCATTGGTGAGTTCCATCGTGAATGCTTGTCCGGCACTGGTAATACGCTGGCCTGCCGGTGCCTCAGCCAGGTTATCGTTGCCATCCCATTCTGGTTGGCGAGCTGGATCTGCGATAAGTTCGAAAACTTCATCAGCCGCAGCGTTGATGGTCCGTGTGGCTTTTACAATTCGTTGTTCTGTCATGAATCTAGTCTCGCACCGTCGTCGGTGGATGACTAGGTTTCCGAACTACCCGTGACGGCCTTCTGCACGCCAGCGGATACCGGCGTCGATGAAGTCGTTGATCTCACCGTTGAAGACTTTATCTGGGTTGCCTTCTTCGTGGTTTGTGCGCAGATCCTTGACCATTTGGTAGGGGTTGAGAACATATGAGCGCATCTGATCGCCCCAGGACGCTTTGACGTCGCCGGCGAGTTCCTTTTTCTTGGCCTCCTCTTCTTCTTTGCGAAGCAGCAGGAGACGCGACTGCAAAACTCGCATGGCAGCGGCTCGGTTTTGGATTTGAGATTTTTCGTTTTGCATCGAAACGACGATACCGGTGGGAATGTGCGTCAAACGGACGGCGGAGTCGGTCGTGTTCACGTGTTGTCCGCCGGGGCCTGAGGAACGGAAGACGTCAACTCTCAGATCTGTATCCGGAACGTCAATGGAGTCGTCCGACTCAATCAGTGGGACGACTTCGACCGCTGCGAAGGAGGTGTGGCGCCGACCTTGATTATCGAAAGGTGAAATGCGCACTAGGCGGTGCGTACCCGCCTCAACCGATAACGTGCCATAAGCATAAGGCGCGTTGACTTCAAAAGTAGCGGACTTCAAGCCGGCTTCCTCCGCATAGGAAGTGTCCATAACCTTTGCCGAGTGACCATTATGCTCCGCCCAACGCAAGTACATGCGCAGCAGCATGTGGGTAAAGTCAGAGGCGTCCACTCCCCCAGCACCTGCCCGGATTGTGATGACGGCTTCGCGTTCATCGTATTCTCCGCTGAGTAGCGTCACGGTTTCTAACTGGCCCAGTGCTTTCTTGATACTGGTCAACTCACCGGCGGCTTCCGCATATAGTTCCGTGTCGGCGGCTTCTTGTGCCAGTTCCACCATGACTTCTAGGTCATCGATACGAGAAAATAAGGATGTGAGCCGCTCGAGCTCGTGTTCTTTCCGTGACAGCGCTGAGGTGACTTTTTGGCCCACCGCAGGATCATCCCAGAGGTCAGGTGCGCTGGCGTCTTTGGAGAGCTCAACAATATCGGCGCGGATCTGTTCAATATCAGATACGGCCTCGATGGATTCGTACGTGTGGCGCAGGTCTGCGATTTCTACGGAAAAGTCAATATCAGCCATTATTTCTCAAGGATACGCGAAATGGGGTTCAGGTCATAAACCGGGTGCTTACTGTTCTAATTGTGTTCTGGCAGTACCTTGGGCAAAGACTTCGACACCGGCCGGCAGGACCCAGTTGACGATGGGTGGATGTGCGGTAGCGGACAGCTGAACAGAAACCGTCGTATCGCCGATAACTTCTATCATTTCGATATTGAGGTTGGAGAAACGCTGTTCCGCATCGACATTGCGTAAGTGCTCTGTGACTTGAGTTGTTGCTGCTTCTTGGCTGATGGCCAGTGACAATTCCTCGGGGTCAGCAAGCGTGAATGCTGTAGCGGCGCTTTGGGCTGCCGAGTCTGCCAGGGAAAGTAGTTTACGGTGTTGTAAGGTCACGGACATGATGGCACCTATGGTCAATGACACAAGCAGAATCACAACCGTTATACCGACGACGAACACTGAAGTTTGTCCCTCGTCATTGGGCTCGTGGTGTTTCATTCGAACTCTCCTATGACGTGGTAGCCCGTGGCGTCCATCGTGGCAATGCGGGTCGGATTGCCAAAGAAAGTCGGAATAAGCGGTAACGGGACTTCAATGGAAACGTGCACAGTAATCTGTGTGCCCGGGGTCGTACAGATCGCATTGCTACATTCGATGGCAGTTGTCACAGTGGCAGGATCTAGCTCGTAGTTCTCTGCGGTTAAGTGCACAGTTGATATAGCCCGCTGTTCTGCGTGGCCCGCGTCTTCGGTATGTCCAATAGTTTTAGCAGCCTGATCAGATGCGGCGACTGCAGCATACCCCGCCGCCTGAAGCTGCGAAATCGTAATCAGTAGATAAATAGCAGGAATCAGTAAGATCACAGATAGCCCTATGAACTCGACTGTGGCTGACCCAGTCTCATTGCGGTGTGAGTTCATATGCTTGAGCAGTCGCGGATAATGGGATTGGTCCGGTGATAAAGCCCAGCAGTGGCACTTGATGTGTCACAGTAACTGTGATGAGTTCACCGGAAGGGTCTCTTCGAATTGTGATGCTGGCTGAGTGTGCATTTGGAATCGAGCTGTTAAGAAGAGCTTCTGTACGTTGTTGTCCGTCGGTCAAATTTCGATCAGCAAGTGCTGCGTAGCGAGCGCCTGCGGATGCAGCATCGATCATGGTGTTTTTTGTATGCACAATGACGCCCAGCTGTAAGACTGTGCCGCATAACAGCGTGAGCAGCGCAATAATCATCGCAGATTCTGCAACGACCGACCCATGATCATGGCGCGTCGACATTTTATGAGCCTGATACTCGGGCGATAGCCTCTTCGAAAAGACTGTTCAAAGCTGGGCCCGCTAATGCCAACAGACCTGCCACCAGAATGGCCGACATGAGGGTAATCATTACCCAGCCGGGAACGTCGCCACGGTCATCTTTCCAAGTGTCCATAGGCATTTGCGTCAAGATAGATTTTAGGAGATGCATTTGAAGTCCTTTCAAGGGTTAGAGTCCAATGTTGAGTAGGGAAAGCCCTGGGAATATGGCGAACACTACTGTCAGCGGCAAAATGCCAAAAATTAAAGGCACTAGCATGCTGATTTCCTTTTTGCCGGCAACTTCCAAGAGTTCACGCTTGGTTAGTTCACGTACATCTTTGGCCTGCGCATGTAGGACGGCCGCGAGCGGTGTGCCACGTTCATGCGCTACGGTAAATCCGGTAATAAAACGTTCCACCGGGGTTAATTTGAGTCGGTCTGCACACGAGTGCAAAGCAGTTACAAGGCCATCGCCCGAATGAATATCGGCGAGTACCAGCCTGAATTCGAAAGCCAGTTCGCCCTGTGCGGTCGTGGCAACACGCTCCAGGGAGCCTATCGCTGAGTCTCCGGCAGCCACCGACAGCGCGAGCAACTCCGCGATCGTAGGGAATTCTGCCAGAATTTTAGTTCGCCGTTTATTGACTTGAGCGGTTAGAAGATTATCACGTGAGAAAAAAGCGATAAGTGTGGCACTGCCAACGATAATCAGCCCAACCAGCGGATGCAGAGCGTGGTTCACGGCGGCCCAAATGCAGCAAACTATAGCCAGCGCAGCGGCAACCACTGCCATGATTAATTGCTGCGCACGATAATCTGCAACTGTGAGTCGTGAGCCTGCCTGCGCAAGGCGAGCGGATAATTGGGTATTACCCAAGTTAAGTTTGTTGAGTTGCTCCACGCCAGCTTGAATAACCGGCGCAGTAATTCTCGAGAGGGTCCCAAAGGACGTGAGAGCAGGCTGTTGGGTCCTCTCAGTTATCGTATGGCTTCGCATTTGCGGCGCTACACGTTCAACCAGACTTGGTCTATTAAACCGAAGAGCAGCGGTCATCAACATCGTCAGACCGATGCCACCTAAAATGGCGAGCCAAACCCCGACCCACGTCGTTGTCACAGAACCCTCCGCTCTGCTGGCAGCGCTCCAATCCGGAGCATCAGGTGGTAACAGACCACGGACACCGCTATTCCGCATCCCAAAACAAATAGGCCTGCCAGCGATTGATAAGCCGCCGCTGCTTCTGGCTGAGTTGCTATTAACAGAAGAATGAGCCACGGCGCAACGACCGCCACTCGCGCCCCATTGACGGTCCAGGATTGCCGTGCTTCAAGCTCAGCTCGGGTCCTTGCATCATCTCTCAAGAAGTCAGATAGTGTTTCCAGTAGTCGACCAATATCTGCCCCGCCCACCTCGCGGGTGACCTTCAGCGCCGCGATAAGGCGGTCACCAGTCGGGTCTGCTAGCGATTGTTTCAATCGATCCAAAGCGTCGGTGAAGCGGGCTCCTGCTCGGTAGTCCAAGGCAAAAGTCTCGAATACATCGCGTAGTTCTTCCGGGCCACGTTCTGACAATTGCGCAAGTGCTTCTGGAAGTGTCAGACCTGCTCGCACGGCAGAGCGTAAGTTATCTATGGCGTCTGGCCATACCTCACGAAGTATCGTTTGGCGGCGTTTCGCTTGCCAGGCGAGAGCAGCCCAGGGCGACGCTGCAGCAAAAAGACCAAAACTTATTCCGATGGGAATAGCTCCGGTGAGTGCGGTCAAGCTAATGAGCACAACTAGTGCCAAAATTACTGAGAGAGTAACCATACCGGGCAAGGTGACATGTGCAATTCCGCTTTGTGCTATCAGCTGCTGGGTCTTGGACTGCCTGCGTTCTACAAGTCTGGCGGTTCGGGGCCAATAGGACCACCATATAAGGAGCAGACCAGCCCCGAGAGCTAACCCCATAATGACACTCATACGTCCTGGCCTACAATCGCACGAATATCCATGCCTGCCGAAGCGAACTTTGGATGATCCGTTAGCCCGGTGGGGTTCAGAACGAGTTCATCATCAACCGTGTGAAACACCGCTGCCGATTCGATGATCCCGCCCTCAACGCGGCTGCCGACCGACAGGACCTCGCTAACGCTTCTTTCACCGTTAACGCCGCGGGTACAGTGAATTACTAGGTCGAAACAACTTGCAACTGTAGGCGTGACGAATTCTCGGCTAATGTTTTCTCCTGCGAGTAGTGGCAGAGTACATATTTTGGCCAAGGCATCATGGGCTGAATTTGCGTGGATCGAACATAGGCCGCCCAGCCCACTATTCATCGCCAAAAGCATGTCTAAAGCTTCGGCTTCACGGACTTCTCCGACTATAATTCGATCGGGTCGCATCCGAAGAGCCTCTTTGACCAGTCTTCGTAGCGAGATTTCGCCGGTTCCTTCTAGATTGGGCTGGCGGCACTGCATGTTGACGACGTCTCGCTGCGGTATTTTTAATTCAAAAACCTCCTCAACTGTGATAATTCGCTCTCGTGGACCGATTGAGGCTGATAAACAGTTGAGGAGTGTAGTTTTACCTGCTTGAGTCGCCCCCGAAACTAGAATATTGAGGCCGGCGCGAACCGCTGCGTCTAAAAACGTTGCGGCTTGAGAGCTTAGACTCCCATTACGCACGAGGTCGGCGAGCCGGTGGGCTCTGACCACAAACTTTCGGATATTAACTGCCCAGTGTTTTGCGGTGATATCGGGGATGACGACGTGCAGCCGTGAGCCATCTGGCAAAGATGCGTCAACGAAAGGCGTTGACAAGTCCAGTCGCCGCCCAGAGGTCTTGAGCATCTTTTCAACTAGATCAGAAACTTGCTGCGAAGTAAGGGAAATGTTGGTGAGCTCTGTTACCCCTGATCGTGCACAGAATATTTGCGAAGGTGAATTAATCCAGATCTCTTCGACTTCTGGGTCATCAAGGAGGGGCTGCAGTGGCCCAAACCCTGCCACGGCGTCAAATATAGCTTGCTGCGCTGAGGGCAGATCTTCAAGCATCGGTAAAGGCGATTGCATACTTCTGGCGTCATAGTCTGCCGCAGCTGTTGCAACGAGAGCCCGCACCTCTTCGGGCTGCCCAGATGGATCGATACCGCGAGCACGAATCAGCTCACGGACCTCCAACTCCAGCAACTGTTTGGCTTCCATGGGTCTCCGAAATCAAGGTACACGCCTATACATCTAGTGACATGCCTTACTTTTATCTACTCCATGAAAAGATGCAAGCCTTCGTCAACGACTTGTGGATAACTTGTCTAGACATTAGTGGTTATCCACAAAAATCTCGATGCTACTTTTCTTTCCATGTCGTCAGCTCGATGCTGAAAAGACTGATGTTGAAAGGACCACTATGCTTCTGCAGATCTTCGGTCTGACAAGTACACCAACTTGGTGGCGATTAAACCGTATACCTCTTGGCGGCGGCTCTGAACTGACCTTAATATTGTCGAATGCCGTAAAGCAATCCCGAAGTATGCATTTTTTTATTGGACAACAACCGTTGGACACGCTGTCCACTACTCAACTCACAGAATTTTGGGCTGACGGAGTAGGCCATATCGTAGCTAAACCTGCCGACTCGATCCAAGGCCCTGAACCAGATAGTAGGCTCCGGCTCATTACAACAGCAGGACCTGACGCCGGAAGGATAATTCCCCTAACCAGACGTGTGCTATCAGTGGGCAGAGGTAGCTCCCGGGTGCAAGTGCGGGACCCATGGCTGTCAGCTCATGACTTCGACGTCCAATTATCCTCCAACGGAACGTTGATTACCCCGCTGGGAGGCACGCCATCATTTTGGGACACCGACACACAATACGCGGCAGGAACGTCACGCTTTCAACTTAACCGTGGGTCTACGAAACCACTGAATATTCCCAGCTATCCTGGAAACTTCGTGATTACCCCAGGGCAACCACCATCGCCGCCCAATGTAGTTCTCCAAGTCGTCGGGGCTGCTGCACCCCTAATGATTGGGGTGGTTCTTATGCTCATGACCGGCATGTGGTATTTTTTACTCTTTTCCGGAATATCTGTCATCATCGCTACGGTTCTGATGACACAGTACCGGCGCGCTCGTCGTCGGTACGTGGGCGATATCGAAGCAGCACTTGCTCACACCAAACAAAGATTCCAACACTGCGCCTATAGACCTCATGAGCTGGCTCTGGCCATAACAAGCTCAGGACCAGACCCAATAAGTGTGCAAGGACCACAGCCCAAATATCCAGTCCTAAACTTCGGTACCGCAATCCGCAAGGCTGTGATAGAACAAGTTCAAAACACAGAGCGCTGGGATGACTATCTTAGCGATCGCGTGAGTGTCGTCCTTTCACTGCAGCCTGGTGCTCGGACCATAGTGGTGGGTGACTCCACAGCTCGTCGCGCATTGCAAAACTGGTGTATCGCTCAACTTCTCAGACATGCCCGTGCAACGAACACCGCGATAACAGTCGACGGCGAACATTTCGGCGGTTCTCGAGTAGTTGCAGTGATCTCAGAAAACTTGTCACCAGCATCGGAGGGTACTCACCAACTCGTTTTCACAGAGAGCACGCTTGTGCGTCCTGATGAGGGCACAGTCATAGTAGATCTAGATCGGCACAAAATCACAGGTGACGTGTCGGCAACAGGACTTGAATTTTTAGGTGTCAGTTCATCTACACTCAAGTGGATTGTTAAGGAATTACGTATCGATCAACCGGCAAAGACGCAGACACTGGCTCACTTGGCCTTATCACAAAAGACCATGCAAGGCGTGGCCCGAGAAGAACTGTACACACCTCTTGGGGCCGGTCCACTAGGTCTCAGTATTGATTTGGTTTCGCAAGGCCCCCATATCCTGATTGCTGGAACTACGGGATCGGGAAAGTCTGAATTGTTACTGACGGTTTTGGCCGGAGTTGCCGAACGATACCCTCCTACCGAAGTGAGCATGATTCTCTTAGATTTTAAGGGCGGGTCATCCTTCAATGTACTGAGTTCGTTGCCACACACGATGAGCGTGGAGACAAACCACATAGCTGCCACTTCGTTTCGGTCCTTGGAGGCTATTGCTGCCGAGCTGTTTCGTCGGGAATCTCTTTTTGCGGAACACCAAGTGGCAGACTATGTGACGTATCGGCGACAGATGCCCCACGCCGTATTGCCTAGGTTGGTCGTGGCAATTGATGAGCTCCGTGTACTGGTAGACCAAAATACTGGTGCGGCGACTACTCTGGCACATCTGGCTGCTACCGGTCGCTCTCTGGGTTTTCACTTAGTCCTTGCGACACAACGCACTCAGGGAGCGGTTAATGCGGACATTCGAGCGAACATCGGTTCGTCGATCAGCCTACGAACTGCGACAGAGCACGATTCTTGGGATGTGCTTGGGACTGCCGATGCAGCCAAAATCTCACCAGCAGACCCTGGTCGTGCCTTTTTCAAGGCGGGAGCCCAACAGCCCCAAGAATTTCAGACGTCCAGGTACGTGCTTGATGATGAACCAATCGTGTTTGTTCCTGATGGGGATTCTGCACAAGCTCTGATGCCGTCTACTACAGATTGGGCAGCACTCACGATCCAGCTTCAGGAACGCGCAAGAGGCTTGCCCATCCCACAACGTGCGATTTTGCCTGCTCTGTCCGATAGTGTTTCTACTACCGCCTTGCACGCAGAACACGGGCCGTTCCATGGATTCACCGCAATCGGGCTGGTTGATGACGCGGCGCGATGCAGGCAGTATCCAGTGTGGCTCGGTTCAAAACCTGCGACTGACTCGGCGCTTGTTTTGTCGAGTTCCGTAGCATGGATCGGTGTAGCCAATAGCGGGATTGAAACGTCGGCACAAGTCGTCTCTGGGCATGTGCAATCGTCTGGCCGACACAGCATACTGCTAGACGGAAGCCATGTACCAACGGATTCTGGACCATGGGATAAGTACCTACACATTTCCCATGCCACCGCCGATGTGTTGCAACAGTTTATGGAAGAACTCAGGTCGCTGCTCGCGGCCCAGACTGACACCACCATAGTTATAAAGGACTGGGGTAGCTGGGCCGATGCGTTAGTAACCGGCAGCTTCCACGGCTTCGAAGAATTACTGATCCATGCCTTACGACAATATTCCGCTGTGTTGATTATCTATGTCTTTGGAGCTCGAGAACTAGCGGGAGGAAGGCTCATTGGGATGATTCCAGACAGGTTCTATCTACCGATGAATTCGTCGGCTGAGCATCAGATGATCTGGCCAAAATTGCGTTCTGTTCCGACCGTGGCCGCACGTGCTGTACTTGTCACCGCCGAATGTGCAGTCGGAGGGTACGAAGTCCAGCTGAGTAAGGCCTAACGATGCCGCTGAGCCATGGCAGTCGAGTACAAACAGATGGTGGCAGCGGTGGCCACGTTCAAAGATTCCGCCATGCCATATAACGGAACCGCGACACGGTGATCAGCGAGCTGGAGCTCCTCGTGACTAAGGCCGCGGGCTTCGTTACCGAATAACCAAGCGGTCGGTTTCGATAGTTCGACGTCACCAGTTTGGTCCAAACTTACATCCCCGTAGCCATCGGCTGCGAGCGTTTGCCCCTCGAAAGATGTAGCAGCTTGGTCAATGTCTACGTTGGTATAGACGGGAACATGGAATAAAGATCCCGCTGTAGAACGTACCGTTTTGGGATTGTACACATCTACGGTCTGGTTCGTAGCCAAAACATAATCCGCCCCTGCGGCATCCGCTACCCGAATGATCGTCCCGGCATTTCCGGGATCTTGCACCCGAACCATGGCTGCCGCTAGCTTCGCGCTGGCAGCAGGAAGGTGTGTCACGGATGGCAGCTTCGCTACCACAATGATGTTCTGGTGCACCACGGCATCAGACATTGTTTGAAGGACAGCATCCGATGTTTGCGCAATAAATACGTTACCGGTGAGCTGGTCGATAAGGTCAGCTAATTCTGGGTTGGATGCTGACAATTTGTCCGTGTAGTAGACCTCGGCCACGGTGTCGCTCTCGGGCCAGAACTCTGCTGCGGCTTCGGACAAATGCAGTAGCCCCAGGTGTGCACGAATCGCCTCCGCCGCAGACTGTGGCCCTTCGACCAAGAAACGCTGCCGCCGGTTCCGGACAGCAGAACGCCCCGCCAATTGAGCGACCCGTTTCACGCGGTCTGCGTTCGGGTTATCCATCCAATTGACGAGGCGTTTGTGCATAGATTGCTGGGCTAAATATTATTTAGCGACAGGTGCGTTGACGTCCGCAGGCAGTGCTTCTTTAGCCATTTTGACCAGTGCGGAGAATGTTTCCGCGTCAGATACTGCAATTTCGGCCAGCATACGACGATCTAGCTCGATTTCGGCTAGCTTCAGACCCTGGATGAAACGGTTATAAGTCATACCGTTGGCACGTGCAGCGGCATTAATGCGGGTAATCCACAGACGACGGAAGTCACCTTTACGTTTACGACGGTGCTGATAGTTGTAGACGTACGAGTGCAGTAATTGCTCGTGTGCCTTGCGGTACAGACGTGAGCGCTGACCGCGGTAGCCTTTTGCGCGCTCCAGTATTGTGCGACGTTTCTTTTTTGCGTTAATCGAACGTTTGACACGTGCCATGCGTTCTACTCCTTATGATGCGTTCCCTCTGGCGGGAAAAACTATTGGGCTGCTACCTGAATAGCGGGGTACTAGATGCCGAGCATACGGCGGATACGCGCTACATCGCCTTTGGCGACCAGAACATCTGGTTTGAGGCGACGCTTGTAACGCGAGGATTTGTGCTCCAGGTAGTGACGGCGGTTTGCACGTTCGCGCATCAGCTTTCCTGACCCGGTCACGCGGAAGCGCTTGCGGGCACCATTATGAGTTTTCATTTTCGGCATTGTGGCCGTTCTCCTTCTTTGTGTTCGCTGGCTTCCGCTTTGAAACCAGTTATCAGTCTTCTGACAGACCGTGGGCCCGGTACTACATAGCAGCTCGGGAAAATCTTCACACAGCGAAACTGTTTACTCTTTTGGACCAGGCTTGGGGCCGTCTGAGGCTTCTGTTGCCTGCTGTTTCAATTCTTCGGGCATGGCATCAGCAATCGAGTTGTTCGTCTCGACTTGCTGTTCCTCACGAGCAGCTGCTGCTCGGCGATCACGGCGTGAGCCGCCACCTTCACGTGGCTTATGGGCTCCACCTTTACCGCGACTGGCTTGGGCGCCACGGACTGGTCCGACTACCATGACCATATTGCGTCCATCTTGACGAGGTTTGGATTCTACCTCACCAAATTCTCCAACGTCATCGGCGAAGCGTTCTAACAGCTGAACACCCAGCTCTGGTCGCTGCTGTTCACGACCCCGGAACTGGATCATCGCTTTAACTTTGTCACCTGACTTCAGAAAGCGTTGTGCCTGTGAAATCTTTGTTTGGTAGTCGTGGTCTTCAATTTTCAGACGGAAGCGAACTTCCTTCAGCTGAGTGGTCGCCTGGTTTCGGCGGGACTGACGGGCCTTGACTGCGGCCTCATACTTCCACTTGCCGAAGTCCATCAGTTTTGCAACCGGAGGTTTAGCTTTCGGAGCTACTTCTACCAAATCTAAGTCAGCTTCAACAGCCAGCCGCAACGCATCTTCAATGCGCACGATGCCGACCTGTTCGCCCTCTGGGCCAACTAACCGGACCTCGGGCACGCGAATGCGTTCATTTACTCTTGGCTCGCTAATGAGATATCTCCTTATTTGGATTTATTACTGGCGGTTGCCAACTTGCGCTGGCATACGTCCAGGGCAAGGCATAAAAAATGCCTCCCTGTAAAGACAGTGGAGGCTCAAACCAAATCTCAATACGTAGAGTGTGGTTCATCAAATGCAGTCATAGTGCCTGCTTTTGGGCTACCCGATAACTAAATCCTTGATTCGTCGGCGGGTGGGAGGCGTCCTCCACTTGTCATACAGCAACAGACATTACCATGATTCGCGCTGCGTCGCCAACTCACGAACACAGGCAGCCCCAGTACTCATAAGCATGAAAAGAATGTTCAAGTACATTTTATGAGTCCAACTTATGCCAAGCTTAGAGACATGACTGAACCACATGATCACGCACAAGATGGTGCTTTTCAATTCGGGCTGGATGACGTTGAGCATCAAGTTCGTGAAATCCACCAAGTTCCAGCAGCAGAAGTTATTGCGACTACTGCAGTACACCTGATGACAGCCGCCGCTGTTAAAGTTGGCCTTGGAGACATGCCCAATGCTCGTGACCGCATCGATCTTGATGAAGCACGCACCATCATTACTGCGCTTGCAGGACTAATCGTGGCAGGTGCACCCGATATGGGCTCAGCACACGCTGCCCCCTTACGCGATGGCCTACGAACATTGCAGCTAGCATTCCGAGACGAATCAATAGTTCCTGACCCACCAGGGCAAGGTCCTGGCGAAAAATACACCGGGCCTGTTAATTAGTTTCCTGTTCGGCTCCGGCGCTGTACCAAATGTTTATTCAGTGCCGGAGTGAACAGCGATACTAGAATCAAGCCTCCGGACACGAGCAAAGCTATTCCCACCATAATGTCTCCTATCTGTAAATAAGTAAACGAGACAATTACTGCCAGGATCTCTGCCACGACGAGCGCTCCTCGTGGCCACGCTTTACCCCGATAGACCCCTCGAGCAGCAGATGCGAGCCAAACCGCACCGACAACATATAGAAAAACAAGAAAGAACTTGGCTGTTCCTGGTAGATGCTGTGAATCGGGGTCTGTAATCGTCAATGCGGCGTTAATGAGCAGCGCGATCGCCTGCCCGATGACTACGAGGACAACAAGCCACACCGCTGGCGACGGCTGTGCGCTGCGCGATGAGTAAGACATAAAGGGACTCCGTGACTAGAAACAAAACTGCGAATAAACATTCTGGTCGCTCGTTTCAGCGTATCCCTTTTCGTGCTGTCGTAATGTGATCGTGGCATCATTGCTACGCACTGTTAGCCTGGACTGTGATTAACAACTCCGCGTTTTACTGAAGTTTCTTTGAAAACCTCTTGAACGGGTGCACACTCCATGAAAAGCTGGGTCATAACACATTAACGGAGATCCGTGATCAGTTTGTCGTTGTAGTACGCTTTCGTGCTTCGTCGACTGAAACGATTTCGCGTACCGATCACCAGTTATCTTTACTTACGCTGACATAGCGTTTTCTTAGGGAGCGATCAAATGGATTGGCGCAGTCGAGCAGCCTGTCTTGAAAAAGACCCGGAATTATTCTTTCCGGTCGGAAATACTGGGCCTGCGTTGTTGCAGATTGAAGAAGCCAAGGCAATTTGCCGGACCTGTCCGGTTCAGGAAGTTTGCCTTCAGTGGGCCATCGAGACCGGACAAGATTCTGGTGTCTGGGGCGGTATGAGCGAGGATGAACGTCGCGCACTGAAGCGTCGTAAAGCACGCGCACGTCGCGCTTCATAGAACGCAAAAATTTCGCGGTAGTCGGTGTTGTACTTTTCGTACAACACCGATGCGCTTTAAAAATCTAACGGAATTTGTACGATCGCACGAGTTCCAGCGGCTCCAAACTTGTCAGGCACTTGCCGCTGCCAGGTGATGGTGCCCCGTAAATCTGACTCCACGAGGGTCCGGATAATCTGTGTGCCTAACCCATTGCCAATGGAAATCGTCGCGTCGGGCCCCTCAATGACACCTTCATCCAGGACTTCAACCTTGAGGTACTGATGTGATTCACCCGGGTTTTGGAACCGTTTAGCTGACAAAACAATATTTCCACCATCGGTCTCGGTGCCATGTTCAACTGCGTTTGTAGCCAACTCGTTGACGACCAAGGCTAGCGGTGTGGCCAAGTGACCAGGCAACTCTCCGAAGCTGCCGTTGATAGTGGTGGTCACAGAACGGGATCCTGCTGCAATGTCGACTGCCATCGTGAATTGTCGGTGCAACAGATTATCCATGTCCACGGTAGATTCCATTGTCTGCGACAGGGTCTCATGGACTAGTGCAATGGCGTCGACCCGGGACATAGCTTGCAGCAACGCCATTCGAGCACTTTCCGATTGCATTCGTCTCGACTGCATCCGCAATAGGGAGCCTACCGTTTGAAGATTATTCTTCACTCTGTGGTGGATTTCTCGGATCGTTGCATCTTTGCTGATCAGCTGCTCGTCACGCCGGCGTATTTCCGTAATATCCCGAAACAGCACCAGTGCTGAAAAGTGCTCACCAGCTTCATCAACAAGTGGAATTGACCGCGCCGATAGTACGATCTTGCGTGTTTCAATATCCACTCTTGCCGACTCGCGACCAAAGAGGACAGTGGGCATCACTTCATTGATGGGCGTGTTCTGATCCAGCTGTCCGGTAACCAAACGCGATAATTGACGGCCATCCACGGCCTCACGGACACCCAACTTCCGCAACGCTGAAGTAGCGTTTGGTGACGCGTATGTCACAAGACCGTGAGCGTCAATGCGCACGAGCCCATCCCCCACCCTCGGGTTGCCATGACTGGTGGAAGAGGCTTTTGAATCTTCGGCAGGCCATCTTCCCTTGGCGATCATTACAAAGAGATCATGTGCAGACTGTCGATAGACTTCTTCAAGTCTGGAAGCGTGCCGTTGTGACACGAGATTTTGGTGAACTGTTACGACAGCAATGGTTTCGCCCTGCCAGACAACGGGCCAGGCAGATAGTCCCGGTGGAACATTCGGGGAATGTGCACTACCGGTCACAGACTGGCCTGTCGAAAACACACAATCTAGCAGCGGGATCAGACTCGCTAGTGGTGCAGCCCCGGTCATATCTTGAGGCAAGGTGGTTTGGGCAGTGACCGGTCGGGCCTGAGCGTGGGCAACGTAGGAGTCACCGTTCGGATACCACATAACCATGTCACAGAAGGAGAGATCGGCTACGATTTGCCATTCGGAAGTGATGAGCTCCAGGCGCGGTAGATGCTGATCGGAGATAAAAGACCCGGGAGACGAGGTATGCATATGTGTAGCGTAGTCTCGTCTCCCGGGTTTTGCGAAGCGGTTTCGCGATTACAGGATCAGCGTGCGCAGTCGTTGAAGCACGACGGTGAGCATCGACAGATCTGTATCACCACTCGAGGCTGCCTGTTCTTGCAGCTGCTCTGAGACACCAGCTAGGAAGCTTCTCACGCGTGCCACGCGACGCAGGTGATCGGTCTCCCAGTGCGCTAAGGCCTCTACGGGGCTCAGATCTGCGACGCCTTCGGTGGTGAGTACTTCGCCAGTGAGCTCAGTCAACCACGAGTAAAGGTCTTCGCGCATCGATACCCGTGACAACGATTCCCATCGGGTACGACGAGACAAACCGCTAACCAAATCCAGCAGATGACTGACGTTAAATTCGTCATGTAAGGCGAAGAAGACTCCGATGACGCGTTTGGGGTCCTCATCTAGCCTGGCAGCCAGATCTACGATGTCCATCAGCGAGTATGCTTCAAACATCCGGGACGTTCTGACGGCTAGTTGAGGCGGGAAACCCGCTTCGATCAGTCGGTCACGGTCCGTTTCAAAACGAACCATGGTGTCACCAATAAATGCACCAGCAATTTCTGGGAGTAAAGCGGTGACGTTATCGCGATACGAATCAATACGTTGATCCATAGTCAGATCGGCACGCTGATGGTGAATGATCCAGCGAGTGATCCTATCTGTAAGTCGTCGCAGTCGGTATCCGGAATCCCAACGTACACCCGCATCCAACCATTTCGGCAAGGCGTCAACTTCTTCGCGGTACTCGTTGATTTCATAGATCCACTGCGCTGCTAGGAAGGATTCCACAACCGTGTGTGCGTCGGCGCCGGTCTCTTCTTGGGCGCGAAACACCGTGGTAATGCCTCCGGTATCGATCACATGGTTGGCAACTAGCATCGCGATGATTTCTTTGGCCAACGGGTGGTTCAGTACTGTCCTACCGGCACGCTCTTGCAGAGTTTGCGGGAAGTAAGCATAGAGCCAATCGTTGAACCATTCATCTTCGAGCATCGGTGAACTCAAGAGTTCATGCATCAGTTGAATCTTCGTATACGAGGCCAAGATCGCCAGTTCTGGGGTGACAAACCCTTCACCGTTTTGCAATCGTTCTTGTATCTCGTCTTCGGATGGCAGTGCCTCTTGTTCTCGATCCAGTCCAGCATGCTCTTCCAGCCAAGTGGTGTGGCGGATCAGAGTGGGGGTCCAGTCTTCATCCAGCCCCTCTTCCAATCGCAGTAACGCGTTCTGCGCGACATTTGTTGACAACACCAGGTCTGCGACTTCGTTAGTCATGGACAGCAGTAAGTCGGTCCGCTCCTCAGGGCGAATCACTTGTTCCGCGAGCATGGTGTCTATGAGGATTTTGATATTAACCTCGTGGTCCGAAGCATCCACGCCGCCAGAGTTATCAATGGCATCCATATTTATGAGGACACCATTACGAGCGGCTTCGACTCTTCCTGCCTGGGTCGCCCCGAGGTTCCCACCTTCGCCGACCACTTTAGCCCGAAGTTGGTTACCGTCCACTCGAATCTGATCGTTTGCCCGGTCACCGACATCTTCGTGTGTTTCGTCGGAGGACTTAATATAGGTGCCAATGCCGCCGTTGTAGATGAGGTCCACGGGGGCCTGGAGTAGCGATTTCAAAAGCTCATTCGGTGTCAACTCGGTGACATTTGGGCCGAAGCCGAATGTTTTACGCATCTCTTCCGTAATTTCTACTGAACGTGCGGTTCGGTCGAAGACTCCCCCGCCGGATGAGATGAGCTCTGGGTTGTAGTCCGACCACGAAGAACGTGGTAAATGGTAGAGCCGTTCGCGTTCGTCAAACGCAGCATCTGGATCTGGGTTCGGGTCGATAAAGATGTGCAGGTGGTTGAATGCGGCCACGAGTTTTGTGTGGCGTGACCGGCGCATCCCATTGCCAAAGACGTCTCCGGACATATCGCCGATCCCCACGACGGTAAAAGGCTCAGCCTCAACATCCATGCCGAGAGTACCAAAGTGAGACTTGATAGATTCCCAGGCTCCTCGTGCTGTGATTCCCATACCCTTGTGGTCATAGCCGACCGAGCCGCCTGACGCGAACGCGTCTCCCAGCCAATGCTCGTATTCAGCGGCAATCTCGTTGGCGGTGTCGGAGAAACCTGCGGTACCTTTATCGGCCGCAACCACCAGATACGTGTCGATCGCATCATGCCGAATGATCCCTGGTCGGGTCCATGTGATGCGTTTGCCTTCAACCGTCTTCTGGTTGTCGGTGATGTCAAGCATGGCACGCATGAATGTACGGTAGGCATCGCGTCCAGCTTCCATCCAGGCGCCACGGTCGACTGTTGGGTCTGGCAGGCGGTGAGCGTAAAAACCGCCCTTAGCGCCGGCCGGGACAATAACCGAGTTTTTGGTTTGCTGAGTTTGCACTAGCGAGAGCACTTCGGTGCGGAAATCTTCTCGACGATCTGACCAACGTAGCCCACCTCTGGCAATAGCCCCGAAGCGGAAGTGCACCCCAGAGACCTGCGGGGAGTGTACCCAAATTTCGTGTAGCGGTTGCGGGTGCGGTGCAAACGGGATGCGTCGTGGTGCCAATTTGAAACTCAGCCAGCTGTGACCGGTATAGGCATTGGTGCGGTCGGTAGCCTGCATAACAGTGAGGAAATGCCGCAGCAGCCGGTCGGCGTCCAGTGTCGGAACGCGGTCGAAACGTTCGTGGAGTTTGGCCACGATCTCGACAAGTTGGTTCTGTCGGGCTTCCGATGCTGCGCCGTCGATTTCTTCCCCTGCGTTTACCAAGTCTGGCGCAAATCGCGTCTGGAAATATTCCACGAGGCCGGCGGTCACACCCGGGTTGGCCAAAAGTACTTCGGCCATAAACTGCAGTGAGTTTGGCATCTGTAGCTGTCGCAAATAGTATGCGTAAGCGCGCAGCACAGAGACCATAGCCGGGTCCACACCCTGGTGTAGAACCAGTTTATTGAATGCATCTGCTTCAACTTCACCAACAATGGCTGAAGCGACGGTGTCTTCTAGCAGCTGCCCGACGCTTGCCAAATTCACGTCATCGCCAGCCAAGAGCCCGACGTCATATAAATAATAGGTATCTCGGTTCCGCGTTGTGATGCGGAATGGGTACTCATCGGTGACTTCAACACCGAGTTCACCCAGAATTGGCATGAGCTTGGTTAACGTGATGGGTTGGACCGAATAGATTTTCATTCGGGCCCCGGCTTCGCGCGGCACTAAATAGATGGCGGGCTTGTCGCCCTCCAACGCGGTGAAACGCGAAATGTCTTCCATCGCATCATCTATTTCAAAGCGCACCCTGTAGTTGGGCGGGAACGCTTCATCCCAGATTTGGGCGGCCTCGATGCCGGAATTTTCGCCGAAGACGGCAACGGCTTGGATATCGACGCCTTCTTTCCATGAACGTACGGCCATCACCAGGTCGTCTTCGATAGCGCTGTGATCCACTTGATCATATCCACGCCAGTCTTTGGGCAGCTGGATGCGGTAGAACAACCGTGCCAGTACCGATTCGTCTAGGAAAACGTTGTAGTCTAGCGATTCTGCGTTCAGGTGGCGAACTAGGACGTCTTGGATACGTAACCGTACTGAGGTGTTGTAGCGGTCTCGAGGTAGATACACCATGGCCGTCATGAAGCGGCCGTATATATCTGGACGGAGAAAGAGCTGAGTTTTACGACGCTGTCCCAATGACAAGATGCCCAGCATCGTATCGAGGAGTTCAGTCGGGTTCATCTGCAACATTTCGTCGCGTGGATACCGTTCTAGCTCATGGTTCAGTGCTGCACCGGAATGAGAATGTGGGTCAAAGCCGGCTTCAGTTCGAACTTGATTAGCAAGTTCGTGAGCGTAGGGCACCTGATCGATCGGGACTGATGCCAACGTGGCGCGCCACAGTCCGATGAAGCGCCGCTCCCCCACAACGTTTCCGGCGTCGTTGTATTTCTTTGCCGCAATGAAATCCATATAGGCGTTGCGGTAAACGTTGGATCGGGAGTTTGTTTTCGTGATGATCAGCGGGTGCGGTTTGTCAATCTGTTGTTGCCCTAACGCGGTGAGCGGCAGCGCAGTGGATTCCGCAGCTCGCATCACGCCCAACCCAGTATCAAGTTTGGCTGCTAAATATTGCTGACCTTGATCATTCGTGGCAAGGTCGTATTCGCGGTATCCGAGGAAGACAAAATTATCGTCTCTCATCCATTCCAATAATTTCGCAGCAGGTTCAACGGCCTGTGCTGTCTCAGGACTTTCGGTGCGCAGTGCATCGGCTGTACGGGTGGCAGCTTTTTTCAGCTCGTCGAAGTCATGGTTTGCTGCTCGAGCATCCGCCAGCGCAGCGTACAGCGCTTCGATTAGCGTATCTACCTGGTCATGCTCAAGTGACACCCCGGTTTGAATCGAGATCCAAGATTGCATTTCAGCATGATGTCCGGGTGGCGATGCCGGAATCTGTTCCAGCGGCATGGCCTGGTCACCTGAAATGCGGGGGCGGTGTGCCGGCAATTCAAAGATATCGGTGAGTTGGCCATCTTCATCGGCGTGCTGTGCCACCACGATGGGGTGAACTATGACCGAAATCGGCACGTCCAGTTTGTTGAGTTCAGCTGAGACGGAATCAACCAAGAACCGGATATCAGGGTGTACGACTTGCACCACTGCATGCCGGGCATAGTGTAGGACGGCTATCTTTGGTTTCCCAGCCGCGGCCACTGCGAGCTCAAGGTGTGCTTGCACCATTTCTGCTCGGCCTTCGTCACCCAGGACATGCTGGTCATCGGGCCCAACATGCCGGAAATAGGCTTGCGTTAGCTCATCTGTGGCTTGGATGGGACGGTCTGCGGACGGCGCTGTCCACAATGGATCGTTCGCGGGCATCATGCAACTTTCTGTTGGAAGAATTACTCGGTGGCGGCACCATTGCCGCTATCCTTCACCCTAGCTTCTGACCAGCTCCCTACAACAGGGCTGACCACCACCCAGCTGTCCCACGAGGTCATTTGCGCGTGGGCATGTGTCGTTTAACGTTCCTGGCCAATGTTCGAAGGCTGCGCTTGGACTTCTGAGCAAAGCTCATTCCATTGTCGTGGCCTGTCGATCTCGGTGTTCCAACAGGAAGAATTGCATGAGTTATCTCACGAATCGTCTGCCGAATTGCTGCTTTGGGGGCACTTTCTGCCAGTGTTTTTCCGCTCAACAAGGCTGCGGCAGTCACTTCGGGCGCCCAGCTAATGAAATGTTGCAGAGCGATTCTGGGGCCGAATCGTTGCCAGACACCGGTGAGTTGTCGTTGGGGGCTGAGCCCCGACGTCATCGAAGTGACTTTATTGATCACCGGAATAATATTGGATTGGGTAGTTTCTGCTAGTTGCTCTATCGCTTTCATATATCGCACAAAGCCAACTGGATCGCCGGTGCCGATCGCAACGACGGTATGTGCTTTTGTAACGGCAGTGATTGTTGTGGCGTTACGCTGTGGAGCTGGGATGTCAAAGCTCAGTTCTTCATCTTCTTCCAGCCCAAAGCCACAGTCGATAATGATGTGGTCCCAACCACCGCGTGCCACATCCAAAACCTGGCCCCACGCTGCTGCACGCAGCTGGGGCCAGCGTTCAGAACGGGTTAATCCGGTTAGCACATCGATTCCCGCGCCTTGAACGGTAACCCGCTGAGTATATTCACTTAGGCTTTCGGTATCCAGACCCCGATGTTCAGCGGCTCGGCAGGCCTGAGCGATAGCAGCGGTATCACCAAGCAGCCCGAGGTGCACCGCGACTGCAGCACCGTATGTGTCGGCATCAATCAGTAGTGTTCGCGCCCCGGCTAGCGCAGTTTCCACTGCTATATTTACCGCAAGGGTGGTGGCTCCTGGTGAGCCAATTGGGCCCCACACCGCTGTGATGTGTCCTAGTGGGGCATCGTCATCTGCGTGTATGAGGTCAACGACTTCATTGTCCTCCGTGTCCGCCGTTGTGGCGTCCTCGCTAAGTTGTTGGTCAACCGCCCTGTTGGAGTCACTGGGGGCACCCCGGTCCCACCACGTTTGGTGTTGCCGGTCAACAGGGACTGGCAACAGTGACGTTGTTTCGGTGTCAATGGACCCGTCCAACGGTTCTGGAATGTCAGTGGTCGGATTATATGGGGCTGCGCGACGCCCCGAGCGCCGTTTCGGTGGAGCATCCGGGTCCAAGTATTCTAATGTGTGAAGTTCTTCTGGACTCAGTGCCGAGCTTACTTCGGTTGTCGCCTTGTCGTGCTGGGCCACTTCCCGCAGCCAGGCAATGAGCTCCTGTCCGGTGAGCTGCGCGGGAGCAACCGGAATCCCGATCTCGGTTAGTCGCTGCCGGTCCTCTAGCACATCGCTTATCGCAGCCAGTCGTGGTCCCTGTCCCTCGGTGTCCAGCAATTGTTCTAGTGTTTCTAAGCTGACTAATTCGAAATCGTCGGCCACGAGCACGACGTCCACCAGACCTGAGCGACCGATGGCCATGAGTTCAGCAAAAACATGGCAACGATGCGTTATGGTGACGTCCGAGCGTGTTGCTTCTATCGGGGTGACGTGATCAAACCGTGGGTTAATTGTTGTTGCAACGCTGAGCCTAGCCATAACGACTACTCCCCGGTCGTCGCTGGTACAAGCGCGATCTTTGCTCCGTTTGCTTGCGCGTCGAGCACGGCTGGCAAAACTTCCTGTGACAACATCAGGTAAACGGTGGTTGTATCCGCTGCTGCGAAGGCTGAGGTGTTGTCATCCATCCCAACAACTTCTGCATTGGTTATCATTTTGGTTGGCTCTTCAAATCCCCGTCCATCTGCGTCAGCCAAAGCGACCCACAGGTCCGCTCGTGAACCGGTAGTCACTGAAGCCGGCATGTCTTCGGAAACGCGCACGGCTGTTTGCTGGCGGCCGTCCGGATCAGCTTCGATGACCTGACGTTGTGCGAGGAATTCGCCTTGTAAAATGGTCGAAGAGACTAAGAACTCGTCGGGCAGCTGATGCTCTGCTGACCAGTAGTACCCCGATGACTCGGACAGGCTGGCTTGCACAACCTGAAAATCAGCCGCGCTGACCTTGGTTCCAGGCACGATATCAATCGCAGCCGCCCAGTAGCCTTGTCGTGAGTCTGCCGACTGCAATAGGGCCACCACACCAGTTACGGATAGCAGCACAAGAATGATGCCAACGATGAGTCGTGGATCGCGCCAGCCGGGGGCCCGCAAACGAGGCGCTTCTGTCGGTTTATCTTTCATAGCTCTTCCTCAAGCATGTTTATAAGTAACTACTGTGACCGATCGCGGCGTGGAACAACAGGGCTGGTGAACTCGACGGATTAAATCTACCGGATCACCGACGTCACCATGAGAGTTATCCACACGGAAGCATTTGTGAACAACAGGCATCTGACGTAGTCTAAAACGTGCAAAGAACACCCGGTTGCCGTCGCTTTAGGAGCAAGAGTGCCTCGATTTATGACTTTGACGGACGTCGCAGAAGAACTCCAAATCTCAACTGCCGCGGTTCGCAATATGGTTCTCAAGGGTGAACTCGAAGCTTTTCAAATTGGGGGCCGCGGGCAATGGCGCGTTGATGCACAAAAATTTGAGGACTTCATTGAACAGCTGCATGAAGAGCAGCGCCAACGTGTGGTTGAGGCAGAAGAACAGCGTACCGACCAGCCGCAATAGCCGCGCAGGCTGGCTAAATATCTGCCAGCCCCATCGGTGACGCACGGACTAACAAAATCGCGTCGAACGGAATGATCCGTATCCCCTGTACTGCCGTAGACCGCCGAAAATCATCACGTGCGTGCAAGGCTACATCGATATGATCTCGCCCGACGCGATCAATCGTGCCCTCTGCCAGGACTGTGCCAGTCTTGCCAAGAATTTGTAGTGCTTCTCGACGTCGAGCCAGCGTCCGGTAAATCCTGGACACGCTTGGACCTGCTTGCAGTGGGCGGGAAGGCACCTCTGCCCGACGCAGATTGGCGTCAATCCCAACAATTACGTCACGAGTAAGAAGCAACGAACTTGTATCGTCGGCACCTCCCACCCAACCTGGCCCTACCGTCTTGACATCGAGTAATTGCGTTCGACCGTCTTGCAGAATAATTCGAATACGCTGTCCCATCGCAGCTCGGATGCGGTCCATGAGGGACAGTTCTGCCCACAACCCTCGAGTCAGCTCTGCCGCATCCTGCTCGACCGCATGCCACTGCCCGAATTCAAGCTGGGCTTCAAGATCTGCAAACAAATCATTCCAACGCATACTCCTACACTATGACGGGCCGCGGTCAGATTCATCGCTTGCGGTGCGTGCACAAGCGAATATTGCAGCCCGCCAGAACCGACATCATCTAAAACAGTCGAATTGAATCAATTAAACCCTAAGATCATCAAAACAGGTCATTGACATTCAAATGAACTCTATGTGAGACTGCAGTTATCATTAATCACACCTCGGATTCAGGAGATGGGATGAATAACTACACCTCGGATGCTGATCGGCAACGAGCCAGTGTTGAGGATATCTTGTTGGCAGTTCTGGGATTCGTTGGCGGCCCTCTGCTGTGGTGGATGGGCCAGGTTTGGAACGACAATCAAGCGGCATCATCAATGCAGACATTGGAGTACTGGATTGCCTTAGTCTGTGGCTTTCTGGGAGTCCTACTCTGTGTGCTATGGCTTATTTTTATGGTTGCTGGAATGGCTTTTGTCATCGCTATAAAAACCCACAACAAGTTGATTGCATATTGGTCCGAGCTGTTCACTCCACGATTCTTGAGACGCCTTCTTATTTCGGTCTTTGGTGCACAACTGGCGTTCACATCACAAGCTGTCGCAGCTACAGCACCACAACATGAGCCCGACGAAATCAGCACCGCGGAGTCTCCGGTTCCATTCATGCCATCCGTGGTGGATAAGCCCGTCGGAGCCGAAGATGAAGCTGGCCTGATGCTAGACGACGCCGTAACCGTCGATAAGCACTCCACACCCGATTCGAACCCCGGTGCTGCCGTCACGCCGACACCGGAGCGGTCCCAATCACCAGCCGAGTTAGCACCTGAACCCCGTCAACACAGTGAGACAGTCGTGAAGCCGGCCCCTGAAGCGGTGGGAACCCATCCGCCGGATCTAAAACCTACGCCACGACAATCCTCGGTGGTGGAAGTAGCGCCGCAACCCCTCCAGCAGGAACCAACACCGCAATCCGATGATGGCGCCCGGACAGATGCATTTACGCCGCAGCAACCTATCCCATCCCCCGATATTTCCCTGCACGATCGCTCAAGCGCTGCTGATGATCCGACGTTCGTCGTCAAACGCGGAGATTGCCTATGGGACATTGCCCATCACGAACTTGGCGCAGACGCAAGCCTATTTCAAATTGATCAGCGATGGCGTCAGTGGTGGGAACATAATCGAACCACTATTGGAGATGATCCGCATACTATCAAGCCCGGTACCGTCCTGTTTGCCCCACCTTTTAGTCAGTAACGTGCTCTCTACCCACGGAAAGAAGAAGCCATGTCTACGGCCCTATCACAACCATTTGATCTCGATGATGCCGGGCAGTCTCGGCAACAGAGCCAGTCATCCCGACATCTCCAGTCCGTAGCTGATGATCAGCTAACAATCGACCTACTGCAGAAACCATTGGCGACCGAAATTCGCCAAGCAGCACGGATAGCCCAAACAGTCGCGGATCCAACTGAGGAGTTCCAACCAGCAAAATATTTACATCTTCGTGGGTCTCAGTCCAATGTCGTGAGGTTGCAGCACAACCGTACCAATCCCATTGAGGACCGCCGACATCGTCAGCAGCTCGCATCGATCAAAAAGATGACACAAACTATTGGCGCTGCATTTATTGAAGCCGAACTAGGAATACGGCCCGTTATGCAGTTGAGCAGCTGGGTAGAATTGGAACTGTTTCAAAAACTTCGGACCCGCGTAGAACATAGCGTGAACGGAAAATACTTAGCGGTGCGTCGTGGCGATGAAGGATCGAAAAAGATCCCAGCCATCGTGCCAATCGGTGTCCGAGCAGCAGTCCAAGCCAACGGGGATTGGGAAACCTCCATGACCATCCGCGTCGGCCAGCGTTCCCGAGCAGTTGCTATGCGGCTACAACTTCACCGCCATCGTTGGCGTGTTATCGCATTCGAAATTGGCTAGGACGTCTTGCGTGCTTTCTTAGCGGCTTTGCGTGCCTCGCGCTCCTCAGCTTTTCGTTCCGCGCGAGACTTCTGAGCCTGTTTGACTCGTTGTCCATCGGCGGCGCGAGTCTGTGTGGTGGTGGCCCCCGGTGCTGAGGCCGACGGACCAGAATATTGCAACGGTTGCTGCTGTTGCTGGTTACCAAAATTGGCGATTTGTGAGAAATCAGCGGCTACCCCGGGCATTTTTGAGCCAACGGTCACTTCTGGTTTTCTAACCTTCAAATGAAACAGTTTATACACGGTGTCTTCACGAACCGCCTGCATCATCGACTGGAACATGGTGTGCCCTTCACGCTGATATTCAACCAGCGGGTCACGTTGGGCCATGGCCCGCAGACCAACGCCTTCGCGAAGGTAGTCCATTTCGTAGAGGTGTTCTTGCCACTTTTGCCCAATGGATTCCAACAGCACACGCCGTTCAAGATTCCGCAGCATGTCTTCGCCCAGTTCTTCTTCACGAATACCGTATAAGACTTGCGCGTCTGAAATCAGCTCACGTTTCAATTCAGCTGGTTTCAGTGACGACAGAGCGCCAAGCTCGTCCTGAATATCGTCTTGAGTCAGTGATACTGGGTATAGGGCTCGCAGGTTTTGCCATAACTGATCGCCATCGATTTCTTGGTCGTTTCCTACGGTGTACGCTTCGTCAACGATATCGGAAATGGAATCTTCGATGAACTGATGAACTCGAGTTTCAAGGTCTTCACCTTCCAGGATCTGACGTCGATCGTCATAGATTGCTTCCCGCTGTGAATTCATGACCTGGTCGTATTTGAGGACATCCTTACGCTGCTGGGTGTTACGCTCTTCGACTGTTGCTTGTGCGCGTTCGATGGCTTTAGTCACCATCTTTGCTTCCAGCGGCATATCATCTGGAAAGTTGCTCATACTCATCACACGCTGTGCCATACCGGCGTTGAATAGGCGCAAAAGGTCGTCAGTCATAGACAAGTAGAAGCGGGATTCGCCTGGATCCCCCTGACGACCGGAGCGACCTCGTAACTGGTTATCGATCCGGCGCGATTCGTGACGTTCAGTTCCGAGCACATATAGCCCACCACTGGCCTTCACGGCTTCGCGTTCCTCAGCACTATCCGCTTTGGCCTTTTCAAATACTTCCGACCAGGCGGCTTCGTATTCTTCAGCATCTTCTTCCGGGTCTAAGCCACGGCGGTTCATTTCCGCAACGGCCGCGAATTCGGCGTTCCCACCCAAAATAATGTCGGTACCGCGACCCGCCATATTGGTGGCTACGGTTACCGCGCCCAGACGACCTGCATCTGCAATGATGGCAGCCTCACGAGCATAGTTTTTGGCGTTAAGCACCTCGTGTTTGACGCCTTCTTTGGCAAGCAGCTTCGATACGTATTCTGATTTGCCCACAGATGTAGTACCAATGAGGACGGGCTGCTGTTTTTGGTGACGCTCAACCACATCTTCAACCACGGCGGCGAATTTGGCTTTTTCGTGTTTATACACCAGGTCTTGCTGGTCAATACGCTGTACTTCGCGATGTGTTGGGATAGGTACGACACCCAGTTCATAGGTTGACATGAACTCGCCGGCTTCCGTTTCAGCGGTACCGGTCATACCCGACAGTTTGTTGTATTTACGGAAGTAGTTTTGCAGCGTCACAGATGCCAGAGTCTGGTTTTCTGCCTGAATCTTAACTTTTTCTTTGGCTTCGATGGCCTGGTGGAGACCATCCGATAGGCGGCGTCCAGGCAACATGCGGCCGGTGTGTTCGTCAACAATGCGAACTTCGCCGTCGATAATTTCATACTCGCGGCCGCGAATGAATAATTCTTTAGCCCGAATCGCGTTATTCAGGTGACCGATCAGCGGCGTATTAGCGGATTCGTAAAGGTTTTCAATCCCGAGCCAGTCTTCGACCTTATCGATCCCGTATTCCAGGACGGATACGGAGCGTTTCTTTTCGTCAATTTCGTAATCGGTATCACGCTTCAACCGTGGTGCTAAGGCCGCGAATTGGGAGTACCAGCCGGACACATCGCCCTGTGCTGGTCCCGAGATAATCAGGGGTGTGCGGGCTTCATCGATCAGGATTGAGTCAATCTCATCGACGATGGCGAACCCATGGCCGCGCTGGACCATGTCATCTTTGTTCATCACCATATTGTCACGCAAATAATCGAAACCGAATTCGTTATTCGTTCCGTAGGTGACATCAGCATCATATTGTGCTTTGCGTTCTGATGGCGGCAGACCGGATGCGATGACGCCGGTGGTCATGCCCAGGAAACGGAAGATACGGCCCATGAGTTCTGACTGGTATTCCGCTAAGTAATCATTGACCGTGACGATGTGCACGGACTCACCGGTCAGTGCATTGAGATAGGCGGGCGCGGTAGCGACCAGGGTCTTACCTTCACCGGTTTTCATTTCGGCGATCATACCTTCATGCAGTGCTGCCCCACCCATGATTTGGACGTCGAAATGCCGTAGACCAACGGTCCGTGACGCGGCTTCACGCACTGCGGCAAAAGCTTCGGGTAGCAAAGCATCCAGGCTGGTGCCGTCGGCGATTTGTGCTTTAAAGGAGTCCGTTTCGGCGCGCAGCTCGGCATCAGACAACGCCTTGAAGTCATTTTCAACGGTGTTCACGGCGTCTGCGTATTGGCGCAACCGTTTCAGGGTGCGTTTCTCACCGGATCGAAGAATCCGTTCAATGAATGATGCCACGTGTCTTGTACTCCCGAGATCTATGGAATGGCGGTGGTGCCGCGCACTGTTGACAGTCTACGTCGCCAGGCTTCTGAGATACCAAATCTAGCGAGCCTTGACGTACATGATGCCCCACCGTTGCCGGTGAGGCATCATGTTTTCGCATGCAGCTTTAGGCTTCAGCTTGGCGGTAATCGCGCACGGTTTCCGACTCTTCGTCTCCCATGGCAATGACGCCGTACGACCAGCCACGACGTCGGTACGCTACCGATGGTAGATCCGTTTCTTCGTCGATGAACAGGTAGAAGTCGTGTCCGACCAGTTCCATATTATCGATGGCATCATCGAGGTTCATTTTCTCAGTTGGGAACACTTTGCGACGAATCGTCACCGGGACGTTGCCGTTCTGCTCCGCGCGTTCTTGTTCTGCTTGTTCTTGGGCTTCAGCGGCTTGTTGCTCCAGAACTTCTTCAACCAGCGAGACATCGGAAGGAACCGGCGCAAAATTTTGGGTGATTTCTTGTACGGAAGGACGACGACGCCCACCTTTTGTACGCTCCCGCAAACGGCGTAGGCGTTCCTGCAGTCGGGCGAAAGCGTGGTCAAAGGCGACTTGTTTATCGTTGTCGTTGGCTTCAGAGCGAACCACATTGCGTGGTGAATGCAAAGTCAGTTCTGCAGTTACCAGACCGGATGCTCCGGTGTGTGATTCACGGGATACGAGTTTGACCTCCAGACGCTGCGCTTGTTCGGTCAATGACGAGATCTTGTCGAATTTCTCCTGGACATAGGAACGAAAGTCATCGGTGAGATCTGTATCGCGGGCCAGGTAGTTGATGTCTAGTGCCATCAAGTCCTCCTCGTGTACTTAGAACAATAAAGTCAGCGGCGAAACAACAAACTATTTGATTGCTCCGCCGCCCACGCTGGTCATCAACATGTTACCTGTTGAAAGCCCACAAGATAAGTTTTGGTACCGCAATTGCCAGGAGTTCTTGGGTATTCTGCCTTCCGCTGAGCAGACGGGACGTTAATTCCGCGGCGGTACGGCAGATAATACGACTCCGGCAGCAACATCGAATCCTGCCGCTTGTAAGGTTCTTGTCGCCGCAGCCAGTGTGGCTCCGGACGTGAGGACGTCGTCTACCAACATGATGGGTTCTGCCGGCGGTTGATGGCCAGAGCGCAGCCGGAACTTCTTTCTCGATTGCTCTCGGCGAGTTTGCACCCCGGTGCCGCGGTGAGCGGCCTGATTCCAGAAGTTCCAGCGCGTCTTCAACAGGCTCGTGTCGAGTGTGAGATGGGCCGGTAGCTGGCGTGGCAGCATGGTCGTCACCGGATTGTAGCCCCGTTGACGCATGCTGGCCCCTGACGCCGGGATGGGAATCAGCCGATAATACGGGTGGTCCAGGTATTCTGTGGCGTACTGCAGGGTCCGGTACATGATCGGGCGGAAAAGACCCGCAATCTTGATGCACTGGTGATCCTTATATTTCAGGAGAACCTTGGATAATTCGGGCGTATACAACGAGGCTGAAAATACCGGTAACGGTCGGCCCGTCACCAAATCTAACGGCAGCGCATCAGCAAAATCTTGGGCTTGAACTAGCTGCCGAGTTTGCTCTTTTATTAATGCCGTGCACCGTTGGCACAGCTGATGCGTCACGGCATCATCCCAGACACACAGCGCACACGGGTTGGGGACCAAGAGATTGGTCATACCCCGCCAGGCGGTGGCAACAGTTTTGGCCGTCGGCGAGGTGATCAGCCGATCTAGGGCATGCAGCAAAGTACGCATAGCACCAGTGTGTTGGTCATGCTGTCGGCCCGGGGTGTGTCGGCGCCGATTGTGGATATTAGCCCGGGTAGGACAGCTGGGTGGGTGCGTCTGGCTGGGCACGCCAGTTGTTCCCCACCCGCAGGTACACGTTGTCCTCAGTTTCTGCGTAAACGTTGCTAGCTCCCGTGGAAAAATTCACCATCCCGAGCATGGGTTTGTAGTTTATCGTTGTGCCGTTGAAGCCGATCAGTTCGAGTTCTACCCGTTCGCGATCCGATAACCGGCCTGCGAGGACTTCTGCATTCGAGTACCAGGACACTTTATTGGGAGGTTCAGCTGTTTGAAGTTTGAAGGTGTTGCCGAGCGCTTGGGGTTGACTTTCATCATCGCGGATCAGCCCGGCAATATAGAGCTGGGCGGGTTCGTCGGTGGGCTCGATGACCACCGCCGCGCGGGTACCTTCGGGGGAAATACGCAACGAGGTAATATCCACATCTCGGCCGGCCCAGGGGTGCACAATTTCTAGCACCTGACCGGTCCTATTGGTATTGGCCGCGATAATGGTGTTGCCTTCAGTGACCGTAAACACCCAGCCGTGGACGTCCATGGATGGCGCGATGAGATCGGTGCCGGTAGCAATTTCAAAGGCTTCGGTCGAATCATTGGCGACGTAGACGGTGTCTCGATCAGCATTGAGGAATGCTGCGATGTCACGTTGACGATTGATCGTTGGTTCCGTTGGATCAAGGTTTGCCACATTTGGAAAGCCCGGTAGCGTATTGATGCTGTTGGCCTCATAGCTGACCAGCTGATTGGTTTCCGGGTGGATACCTACCTGTGAGTTCCCGGTGGTGACACTGGTTTGGGCCGGTACAAAATCTGCTGGCGGATCTTCAAAGTCAAGCATGGCGCGTTCACGAGTCATCGTCACATCTGACACCCCAGGATAACGCTGCAGGGTGAACTCCAGTTGTTGATACATCCGGTGTTGGGCTAGTTCAGAGGCAGCGTGGAACGTCTCATCGGTAAAATCAACCTGCGCAATGGCACTGGAAACAGGGACCGTATCCCGGTACAGCTGCGCCTCCGTGGGAAACGCAGTGACGACGGCGCCTTCGAGATAGTCTGCTGGACCGGCAAGCAGTGCCTTCACAATTGTTGCGGTTTGGTCGGAGGTATTGAGCATCCAGCGGACATCTGGGACAGCGTACGTGTAGGTGGGATCGTAAAAATATAGTGTTTGAGTATTAAATAGTGCCTGGAATTGAGCGGCGTCCAGATTTATCCCGTCGGGCAGTTCGTCGATGCGCCATTGTCCCTCGACTTGGACGAGGCTAAATTCGGCGTCTTGTGTTGCGCCGTCGTCAGTGAGTTCCAGCACTCCGGTGTCGTCCAGTGATCCCACGGTGGCCAGTTCGACGGTGAACCGGTGGTCGTCGGAAGTGTCTACGATGGGTCTGCCCGTATAAATGGTGGTTTGGGCGTAGGGGTCCCAATCTTTTGCCGCCGGTTCTGTTAAGAATTCTCTCGCGGTAGAAAAATCGCCTTGGATACCAGTTGCCGCCAGGATAAACCCATTAATGATGGAGGTCGGGGTGGCATCTGTGGCGGGGCCCGCAGGGTTAAACGTGTAGGCCACATCGCGGTCGATAGCGGCTTGTTGATCAGATTCGCCAACCTGTCCCGATTGCGGAATACTGGCACAGCCGGCTAGCACCGCGACCATCAGGGCCGCCATCAGCAGTCTGACTCGCCGTACCACCCTCATGAATGTTCGGTCCTTGGTTGATACAGGTGTTGCTCGGTGACGCGACTGAACACGGAATGGGTGCTGGGTTCTGGTGTGTCGGATATGTCAACGTCGCGGGGTGCGATGCGTTGGGAGCGATCATATTCGGGGGGCAGTGGTAGAGGTGCGGCTCCCGAGACCACGGTTCCGGAGACTCGGGGCAGGGTGACCCGGAAAGCAGCACCTTGGTCTTGACGGCCCCAGGCGTCGACGGTCCCGTGGTGGAGCCGAGAGTCTTCAACGGCGATGGCCAGGCCCAGGCCGGACCCGCCGGTAGTTCTGGTGCGAGCCGGATCGGCACGCCAGAACCGGTCGAAAACGTGTTCGAGTTGTTCCTCGGTCATACCCATCCCGTGGTCTCGAACCACAATGGACACGGCCGTGTCATCGCCTTCCAGGATGACATCAACCGGATTCGATTCGCCGTGCTCAATAGCGTTGTTGACGAGGTTGCGCAGGATACGTTCAATACGTCGAGAATCGACTTCGGCGGTGAACGAGTCCCCCTTGGCGACAATGGATAGCTGGGTGTTGGTTTTGTCGGCCAGCGGCTGTGCCGTGAGTGCGACGTCGGCGGCCAGATGCAGCAGGTCGGTTTTCTCGACGGCGACTTCGGCAGCACCGGCGTCAAAACGGGAGATCTCAAGCAGGTCTTCCAAGAGGGCTTGGAAACGTTCGACCTGGTGGTGCATTAATTCCGTGGATCGTCGCAGCACCGGATCAAGTTCGGTGCGAGACTCATACAGGACTTCGGAGGCCATGGCGACAGTGGTCAGAGGGGTCCGCAACTCGTGGGACACATCGGAGACGAATCGCTGCTGGATCTGGGAGAGGTCGGCGAGCTGGGTGATCTGATCCTGAATATTGTCGGCCATCTTATTAAAGGACTCCGACAAAGACCCAATTTCGTCGGTGCGTTTGACGTCCATCCGGACCGATAGGTCACCGGAGGATAACCACTCTGCGGTTTGAGCGGCTTGTTGAATCGGCTTACCAACCGAGCGGGTTACCCACAAGGCGATACCGATGTTCATAAATACCAGCACGACCCCGGCGACCAGCAACACGTTCATCAGGTAGTCAATGGTGGCTTGTACATCGGAGAGATCGTAAACGAAGTACAGCGCATAGTAGTTACCGGGTGGCAGCACAACCTGAGTGCCAAACGCCAGACCGGGCTGGGTGGAGCCGTCATCAGGCAGTGAGATGGACTGGTAGTAAATGCCGTTACCGGAGCCGACCTGTTCGGCCAGATCGTCGGTGATCAACTGTTCAGTGGCGCCACCGGAGCTCATGGAACCGACATAAGAGCTGTCGTCTTCGTCTAATGGGACCAGTAAGAAATCACGAGCAAAGGCGGTGTCGTCAGTGGTGAGTTGGCGCAGCGTATCGGCAACCAATGAGGTGGTGGTCTCTTCATCCGCGGTGGCTGCGTTTTCAAAAACCTGCCGGGTTTGCTGCAGCGCGTGGTTCGCCTCAGATTGAACCTGGTTAAACCGTGACTGAAACAGTCCGCTGGTGATTTGTTGGGTCAGAAAAAATGCCAGAAATAACGATCCGATAATCGTGGCGGCCGCGGCAATAACCGCCGTCCGAAGCGACATCGAGGAATCCCATTCCCGCACAAACCGTCTTCGGGTGCGATGAAACATTCCCAGCAGCCGTTTGAACCAGGATCGTTGTGGTTCCACCGTGGGTGGTTCGGACGGGATGACGACGTCAGTAGACATGGTTAGCCGGCTTTGTATCCGACCCCGCGCACGGTGAGGATCACTTCGGGTTTATCCGGGTCTTTTTCAACTTTGGCACGGAGCCGCTGCACATGAACGTTGACCAGTCGAGCATCGCCTTGGTGACGGTAGCCCCAAATTTCTTCTAGCAGCTCTTCACGGGTCAAGACTTGTCCGGGACGACGCGCGAGTTCAACCAAGAGATCAAATTCCAGGGGCGTCAAACTCAGACTCTCACCATCGCGGGTGACCTCGTGGCCGGCTACGTCAATGGTGAGGTCAGCGATGTGCAGGGTCTCAGAATCTTTGGTGTCGGTTTCACGCAAACGGGCTCGCACACGGGCCACCAGCTCTGCTGGTTTGAACGGTTTTGGTACGTAATCATCAGCGCCAGCTTCCAGTCCGCGGACGACGTCGGCGGTTTCAGACTTTGCGGTCAACATCACGACCGGGGTATCAGATTCTTTACGGAGTTCACGCAAAATATCGATGCCATCTTTGCCGGGCAGCATCAGGTCTAATAGCACCAGGTCGGGGCGCACGCTGCGATACATGTCGTTCGCTCGTGCACCGTCGTAACAGAAATAGGTTTCAAAACCATCATTATTCAGTACGATACCGATCATCTCGGCCAACGCTTCGTCGTCGTCAACCACTAGAATTTTGGTTTTCAACCGGCTTCCTTCCGCGCTACTCGCATATCAATTTCCCGTCTAAAGCATACCGGACAACTTGCCGTTACCAGTTTCATATTGGGTATTAAGGCAATCGCGCAAAAAATGTACGTCACTAGTCTTCAATCGTAGTTAGAACCTGTTTTACTAACTCATTGAGGATTACAGTATTAACGCGGACAGTACAAACAACGTTCAAGGAACCCATGTCATATTACGGCCCATCCAGCCCTCCACCAGAACAACCGGGACATCATCAGGCCGGTTCCTATGGCTGGCAGCCGCAAGGTGGCCAGCCGCAATCTTCACCGTATAACCAATACGGTGGGCAGCAGCCCTATGTCGCGGTTTCTCAGCCCGGTACGTTACCGTTGCGGCCGCTGATACTCGGGGATTATTTTTCTTCGATGTTTGCTACGATTCGCAAATCGCCGGGCCTGTTTTTTGGTGCCGCGCTGATCTTTGGCTCGTTCGCCGCCATCGTGTCGGCCACCGGCGCGTTTTTCGTGCTGCGGATTTTCGATAGCACCATGGCCGATCCGTATTCGCAACTGGATCGGTTATTTTCCGGCGCGACATTCGGTGTGCTTGCTGCCGGCGTGCTCTCACAATTGGTATTAGTGCTGGGCCAGCTCTTTAACTGGGGCATGTATTCTGCCATGGTGGCCCGGAGCTCGGTGGGGCTGAAAACTTCTCTTGGTCAGGGGTTTCGACTCCTGCGCGGTCAATGGGGTCGGCTCATAGGGCTCGTCGCACTGCTGATCGCAGCGGTTTTGGCGTTCACGCTCCTGACAGGATTGCTGATCGTACTCGCGGGCACGGTCGCATTTATCGGTGGGGAACCAGAGAGCGGCGGTGCCATTGCCGCAACAATTTTGGCAATCCTGGCGGCCTTCCTCCTACCGACACTGGTGGCCGTCTTCTTTATGGTGCGTTTGCACTTGGTGATTCCCGCCATCGTCGTTGAAGACATCGGTCTGGGTGCCGGGCTGCGTCGTTCTTGGCAACTGACGCGAGGGTACTTCTGGAGAACCCTGGCAATTGCGCTGCTATTTGGCCTGATTCTGTGGTTCGTCTCGGTTATCATCACCAGCCCGTTGAGTTTCGTTTCTTCCTTTATCTTGGCCGCGGCCGGAACAGAAGCCCAACTGCTTGGCTCCATGATGGTCCTGTACATACTCATCACCGCAGTGTCATCGCTGGTGAGCTTTATTGTCACCAACATGAGTATGCTGGTCGCCATTTTCTTCTATTTCGACTACCGCTTCCGCAAAGAAGGTTTGGGGTTGCAGTTCCAGCAGATCGCCGCACAGCAGGGTTCGGGGTCCAACACAGATCGATTCGATACGTCCATGGAAGACCGGCCGAAGACTCCGGATGAAACCAATGACTTCATCCCGGGTCGCAATGTCACACCACCGCAGCAAGCCAGTCAGCAATACGGCTACCCCGGCCCCTACCCTCAGCACGGTGGTTACGGTCAGTATGGTCCAGGTGGCTACCAGCAGCCGGGGTCGCAGCCGCCAAATCCACCGGGGCCTGGTTCATGACCACTACCCCGTGGACTCCCGAGGACAACGATGCCCGGCGCCTGCTGGATGACCGGATTGATTCTTACGATGTCGATCCAGAAAACATGAGTCTTTGGGAGCGCATCGTCACGTGGTTGGACGATCTGCTGGCTTTCAACGTTGATGCTTCCGGCGCCGGGGGTATTTTGCTCAAGGTGTTGCTCGTCGCCGCGGTGGCCGTGTTGCTGTTCCTCCTCTTCCGGTATTTCCGTCCGTCGGTTTCCCCCGCGGCGCAGGACTCGGAGGATACTTTGGTGGATCCGGATGTCTCAGCCGAGCAGTATTTGGCATCAGCCCAACACTATCTGGCCGATGAGGAGCTCGATCAGGCATATTTACACGCGTTTCGAGCGATGGTACGCAGCGCCGACGAGCGCGGACTGGTGGAGGTCACCCCGGCGACTACCGCAACCGTATTTGGCTGGTCACTTGGTGCGGTACTCCCCGCATTTCAGCACAGCATTTCTGAGGCAGCAACTGAATTCAACAGCATCAGTTACGGGGGCACCGTGCCATCGCGCGAGGCAACAACGCACATGGTGCAGTTGGCCCAAGCCGTTCCCACTGCACAACCAGGGAACGCTCCCCCGCACACCGATCCGGCCAGGCTGATCCCTCGATGACCACGAAACGAAAAAAGACCGGCATGATTCTGCTCGTCAGTCTCATAGTTGTCGCCTGGCTGGCGGTGATGGTGTGGGTTGCCCTACAGCCCGAGCGCACCGAAGGCAGCCTGGGCATTGACGACAAAACGAGTCACGGTGCCGCGGCTATCACCAGCGTATTAGAGGAGCACAGCATCAGCGTCCGTCCGGCGCAGTCCGTGACGCAGTTGGAATCTGAGCTGCGTCGCAATCCGGATGCTACTGTGCTGTTCCACGATAAACATCAGGCCATGGAAACAGCATCTTTTGAGCGTTTGGAAGAGCTGGCCGACCTCGTGCCGGCGGATCAGCGAGTTTTCGCGGGGGTTACGGCGTCCCAACAGGACTACCTGGTGGACGGTATCGACCACACAGCCAATATGAACTTCATTGACGAGTTGGCGGCAACTGACCAGTGCCGGCTCGATGCAGCACGCGAGGCGGGCAGCATTTCCAGTATTCGACAGGGCGTCGTGCTCACCGATGACGCGCAAGGCTGCTTTCGTGTTGTCGATGATTCCATGGGAGAGCAGGAGCACGTCTACGCATTTGCCGAGACCGCCAACGGCTCGATTGTTTTTGCTGACTGGCGCATGCTGACGAACGCTGGTCTCTACCAAAACGGGACGGCAACATTGGCTCTCTGGTCACTGGGCCGGGCAGATAGCGTCATCTGGTTTCAACCAGACTTCCAGCTGGATCCTGACTCCGACGGGCAGCTCTCACCGGTGCAACTGCCGGACTGGGCCCGCATGGGTATCGTCTGGGCCGTCATCGCGACCGGCATCTGGCTGCTGTATCGTGCCCGGCGTACCGGACCGATCATTATCGAGCCACTGCCGGCCGAAGTGCCAGCCGCTGAAACCACGGTGGGGCGTGGTCGGATGTATGCCAAAGCAAAACATCATCGACACGCACTGACCATGTTGCAACAAGCCTCTCGCGCTCGTCTGGCACGCCTCCTGCAGCTGGGGGCGCAAGCCTCCTCCGACGCCGTCCTGGCGGAGACCGCAAAACAGCTCGGCCGCCCGCTTGCCGAGTTGCGTCAGCTCTACGATCCACCTGCCGGCGACATCAGCGCACAACAGTTTGTTACTTGGGCCAACCAGTTACACGATCTCGAACACCAGGTGCGCCATCGTTTCACCGCACCAACTAAGGAGTCATAGTGAATACCAGCACCACCGCCCGTCCGGCGCTCAATGATGTCCGGACAGAGGTAGCCAAGGCCGTCGTTGGTCAAGATCATGCCGTGACATCGCTGTTGATCGGGTTATTAGCCGAAGGCCACGTGCTGTTGGAAGGGGTGCCCGGGGTGGCCAAAACGCTGTTGGTCCGGAGCCTGTCCGAGGCCATGGAATTGGACAATACTCGAGTACAGTTCACTCCGGATTTGATGCCCGGCGATGTGACCGGTTCGCTAATCTATGATGCTTCGACTTCCCAGTTCCGCTTCCGCGAGGGGCCCGTATTTACCAATCTGATGTTGGCCGATGAGATCAACCGCACCCCGCCCAAAACGCAGGCTGCGCTGTTGGAGGCAATGGAAGAACATCAGGTTTCGGTCGATGGCACCACCTATCCGCTACCCGAACCGTTTATGGTGATCGCCACGCAGAACCCCATCGAGTACGAAGGCACCTATCCCCTGCCCGAAGCCCAGCTTGACCGGTTCATGCTCAAAGTCAAACTTGATCTGCCCTCTCGCGATGAGGAAATGAAAATCCTCAACCGCCATGCCACTGGGTTCCGTCCCAATGATCTTATCCAGGCGGGTCTCAAGGCCGTGGCAAGCCAACACACGATTACCACTGCCCGTACTGAGATCGCCGAGGTCAAAACCTCCCAAGAAGTGTTGGCCTATATCGTGGAACTGGTACAGGCCACCCGCAGCTCACCGTCGTTGCAGGCCGGCGTCTCACCGCGTGGGTCCACCGCGTTAATGAAATGTGCCAAAGCGTGGGCGTGGCTCGTGGGCCGGGATTTCATTACCCCCGACGACGTGCAGGCACTTTTGTTGCCGTGTCTTCGACACCGTGTCTCATTGCGGCCCGAGGCCGAGATGGACGGGGTCAGCGTCGACCAAGTGTTGAGCGGCCTGATTTCAACTATTTCGGTGCCACGCTAATGTTCATTTCCTATCGCTTCGTACTGTTGGCCGTGGCCGGGTTCATCCCGGTTTTCTTTTGGCCCGGTTGGGGCACTATTTTTCTCCTGCTGGCTGGTCTGGCCGTCGTGCTGGTGATCGAATTAGCGCTAACTCCGTCACCGCGAGCCGTGAAGCTTACCCGCAGTGAGAATAAAAATATTCGACTAGCCCAGCCCCTGGAAGTCTGGGTGGATGTCACGAATCACGCTCGGCGAACCATGCGTGGGCAGATTCGTGATGGTTGGCAGCCAGCCGCGCATGATACGCAAGCGGTGCACCGCTTAGCGTTACAACCCGGCGAGACGCAACGGTTCACTACCGTGCTGACACCGACCCGCCGGGGGACAGTCCGCACCCGGAAATTTACGGTGCGCACTTCGGGCCCGTTGGGGCTGGCTGGTCGTCAGCATACGCATTCTTCAGTTGGAGAGGTGACGGTGGTTCCGCCGTTTCGCTCTCGTCGGCATTTGCCGTCACGCATCCAACAATTGCGCGAAATTGAAGGACGTTCTGCGGTACATATGCCCGGGGCCGGTCACGAATTTGATTCTTTGCGTGAATACGTCCGCGGTGACGATGTTCGTACCATTGATTGGCGGGCTTCGGCTCGGTCGGATGAGCTCATTGTGCGCACATATCGTCCTGAACGGGATCGTCGGGTCGTGGTTGTGCTGGATTCATCTCGTGCTTCTGCCGTTCGGGTTGGCAACGAGACCCGCTTTGATGCAGGTATTGAGGCCGCGTTATTTATGTCGGCGCTCGCAAATGCTGGTGGCGACCGTGTCGATCTTCTGACCCTGGATCAGACAATTCGCACACGCTCATCATCGGAGGAAAAGGGACATCTGCTGCATCGAATTTCCACAGCGTTAGCTAAGGTCTTTCCGCGTCTGTTAGCTGCTGACTGGACCGTTCTGCCACCGGAAATCTCGAAAGTCACGCAACAGCGGGCCTTAGTTGTTCTGGTTACGCCCTTGGATTCTGCTGCGATCGAAGAAGGGCTCATTCCAATTCTGCCAGTGCTGACGCATCGCCATGTAGTGCTCATTGCCTCCGTCGCTGATCCGGAACTTACCGAGATATCTCAACAGCGAGCTACTGCTGAGGAGGCATTCCTTGCGGCGAGTGCTGAAGCTCAAAAATTACGCAACCACAAAATGATTCAGTTGTTGAATCGATACGGAGCTGAAGTGGTGGAAGCTCCGCCAGAAGATCTTCCGATGGCTGTCGGCGATACCTACTTGAGACTTAAAGCAGCCGGCCGTCTATAACGCGATCGCTACGTCCCCAAGCACCCAGGGGGCGGCAATGGTGTTGCAAGTTGGCGAGAGTTCACCATCGGGGTGCTTTGGTGGTGCTCGGTCGGTCCGTGAGCAGGCCATGGGCGACTCATCCGGCCAGCACTCCGCCTATATACCTCCCAGAGAATCGACGTAAGCAGATGGTCCGTGCGATCCTGGAGCTATAGTGCTCTGACATAACTTGCTGCATGGTCTGCAACTGTACGCAGCCATTCCAGCCCGGCGCCCACGGCCACTTCCGATTCTGCGTCGAAACGGTGCATGAGTCTAAGATGTTCAAGTGCCGTCAGGTCGAGCCCCCAGTCCACATACTGCTGGATCAGTTCTTCGGCGTAACGCTCTGGACTGCTGCGGTACGTCAGGCGCAAGGCCACCGGGGTTTCGGCTGTCACCAGCCCATCAATGAGCTCCCAGGCGCGTTCGGTGTTCTTGTGTTGTCCGGTAGGCCAATCCATGACCACGGCACCCGCTTCTGCGGCCGTTTCCAGCAACTGATGATTCGTTTCAACGAGAACCGTCGCATCTACCTCGCTGGCCAATTGCCACGCTGATCGCACTTCTTGTACTTCCAGTGCCCGCTCAATATCGGCGCCAGATACTGATCGGATTTTGCCTTCGACGGCTTGGTGCGCATCGTGTTCTTGGACGATCAGCGTGGTGCGAGCTCCGACGACGTCGGAGATCTTCGACGCCAAGTTCGTGGCACCATCAGCCCATGCCGCTGCAATGTCAGCCCGTGCGCCAGCGTCGCGAAGAATCCGTTGCCCGGAAGGAAGCATACCGGAGACCATGGTGGCGACCGGGCCCAGCAGGCGTACCGACACTTCTGGAATCTCCGTGTCTTGGGCGACGTCGGCTAGCGCTTGAATGACACTGTTGCGATGCGAGATAGCACGGCGTTGGTCCACGGCGGTGCGCCGTTCGCCGCGTTGCAGTTGCCAGCCGTAGGAGCGCAGCTCAAACGGCAGGCTGAGATTTGCGACCACTTTACCCAGCCCGGTGGCGTGCGGGCCGACTTCGGGGAGTTCGACCAGCGTCGGCACATGCGGTGGCCCGATTTCTTGCAATTGCAGCTCGTAGCTGGCGTGCGGGTTCGTCCCGGAAAAAGTGCCGTCGACAAGCGCAATCGGACCGGTCAAGCCTGTTCCTCGGAGATGGCTTTATGGTGTTGAATGACTTCTTCAATCACGAAATTCAAGAATTTTTCGGCGAAGGTCGGGTCCAGGTCGGCGTCTCGGCTCAGCGAATGGAGCCGTTTAATCTGGGCTTCTTCGCGTTTAGGGTCGCTGGGCGGCAAGTGGTGTTTGGCCTTGAGCCGACCAACCTTTTGGGTGCATTTGAAGCGTTCTGCCAAGAGGTACACCAGGGTGGCATCGATATTGTCGATACTGGAACGGATGGACAAGAGTTCTTCCAGAATGGCCGGTTCGGTGGTGTCCGTCAGTGAAGACGCCGTGGAATCGTAAGTCATAGTCCCTTAGTTTAGACGTGTGTCAGACGTTCTGCGTTGATTGACTTGTGAATGGTCACTTGGCCCAGCACTCGGGTGCCCTGGTACAGCACCGCGGTCTGGCCTGGAGAAACACCTTCAATGGTGTCGTCGAGTTCAATTTCCCAGACCGTATCCGGCGTGCCGTCGACGTCGTCGGTGGTGACACGGGCGCGACCAGGCACGGGATCAGCGTGTGCTCGAACCTGCACGCGACAGTCGAACCAAGCTCCGGTGGCTTCTTCGGCCAGGGGCGCACCAGCCCAGGACGGCCGGATGCCGATGATGCGGTCAATGGCCAGCATGTCGCGGGAACCGACCACCACGGTGTTTTCTTTGGGTCGGATTTCTAATACGAAGCGGCGTTTGCCGTCTTCGGCGGGTTTGCCAATGGCCAGGCCGCGACGCTGTCCAATGGTGAAGGCTTGGGCTCCCGGGTGGGTACCGATTTCTTGTCCTTCGGTGTCCAGGATGCTGCCCTGGGTCATATCAATCTTTTCTTCCAACCAGCCGCGGGTGTCGCCGTCGGGGATGAAGCAGATATCGTGTGAATCTGGTTTTTGCGCAACCGAGAGGCCGCGTTCTTCGGCTTCAGCTCGCACCAGGTCTTTGGATGGCGTGTCGCCCAGAGGGAACATCGAGTGTTTGAGCTGTTCAGCGGTCAACACACCCAGCACATAGGATTGATCTTTGGCGTCATCGGCGGCTCGGTGCAGTTCGAGTTCGCCGTCGTCGTTTTCTACAACTTTGGCGTAGTGGCCGGTGACGACGGCGTCAAAGCCCAGGGCCAAAGCGCGTTCCAGCAGGGCCGCGAATTTGATGCGCTCGTTGCACCGCATACACGGGTTTGGGGTGCGTCCGGCCGCATATTCGGCAATGAAGTCTTCGACGACTTCTTCTTGAAATCGTTCCGAAAAATCCCAGGTGTAGTACGGGATGCCGAGTTTTTCGCAGGCGCGCCACGCATCGGAGGCGTCTTCGATGGTGCAGCAGCCACGGGATCCGGTACGCAGGGTGCCGGGCATTCGAGACAGCGCAAGATGAACACCGACGACGTCGTGGCCGGCTTCAACTGCGCGTGCGGCAGCGACCGCCGAGTCGACACCGCCCGACATTGCTGCCAAAACTTTGAGTTTTTTCATATTGTTCTCTTCCAGTTAGCGGTGCGAATTCGCCGTGCGAATGGATGACATGTGTGCGGCCATCCCGGCCTCGGCGGCCGCCCGGTAGATCCCCGGCAGCGCTGCTATCACCGCGTCGATATCTTGTTGCGTCGTCGTATGTCCCAGGGAAAACCGCTGGGTGGATCGGGCTGCTGCTTCATCCTGACCGGTGGCCAGAATCACCTGCGATGGGCGCGATACCCCCGCGTTACATGCCGAACCCGTAGAAGATTCGATACCCGCCATGTCCAACCCAAATAGTAACGAGTCGCCCTCGGCATCTGCAAAAGAAAAGTGCACGTTCGTTGGTAGCCGATATTTCGGGTTGCTGGGGCCCTGGAGTTTTGCTTCGGGAATGGCGGCCTGGATGGCGGTGATCAGTTGGTCGCGCAATCCGGCCAGCCGCTGGGACTCTTCGGGTAGGTGCTGGGCGGCTTCTTGGGCTGCGGCAGCAAATGCGGCGATGAGTGCATCGGCGGTGGTCCCGGAACGGATGTCGCGCTCTTGTCCCCCACCGTGCAGTACGGGTAGCGGTTTGGCATCGCGACGTACCAGCAGGGCACCGATGCCCACCGGCGCCCCAAGTTTATGCCCCGAGATGGCCATGGTGGTGATGCCGTCGATAAAGCTCACCGGAATAGCGCCGAATGCTTGGACCGCGTCGACGTGTAAATCCACGCCCTCGACCTGACAGAGTGTGGCGACCTGTTCGATGGGTTGAATCGTGCCGATTTCGTTATTTGCCCACATCAGCGTGGCCAATGCAATGCGGCCGCGGTGTTGTTCCAGGGCAGCCTGCCAGGCACCCAGATCGACGAAGCCTTCGTCATCCACAGCTACCGTGACCAGGGTGGCGTCCTCGTGGGCTTCCAACCACTCCAAACTCTCGGTGACCGCCGGATGTTCAATACCGGTGGCGACGATGACAGTCTTAGCCGGGTCACTGCTCCGATTGGCCAGATACAGGCCTTTAACCCCCAGATTATCGGCCTCGGTGCCACCGGAGGTGAAGAGCACCTCGGTCGGATCAGCTGACAGAGTAGCCGCCAGCCGGTCTCGTGCGTCCGCGACCTGCAGTTTGACCGACCGGCCGGCAGAATGCAGGGCAGCGGCGTTACCGGCACGTTGAGCTTGAG
>Ga0209487_1000225_pt1 | contig 51411 bp, 46 predicted proteins | sample Poulit2012_FD_187524 | JGI IMG/M metagenome (GOLD analysis project Ga0209487, IMG submission 187524) | Agricultural soil microbial communities from Georgia to study Nitrogen management - Poultry litter 2012 (SPAdes) (version 2) | ecosystem: Environmental > Terrestrial > Soil > Agricultural land... | reverse complement strand
GAGACCGCCCGCAGCGGACCCATCGCACCAAGCTCAATCGCGCCCACATCGGTGACATCGCCGTGCTGGGTTCAGGCCCTGCCTCGGATTGAGCATCGCGGGGTCTGCCCGCTGTCCTGGGAGACGGCGGTGCGAGCCTCACGGCCGGGAGGGCGGAGACGCCTCCTGTGCCGAGGAGTCATCGGGTTCGCAGTAGATGCTGTAGAGCGTGTGCATGAGAAGGGTGGCGGGGCCGGGCACCAGAGAATAATAGATGGTCTGGGCCTCCCGCCGGGTCTGGACCAGTTGCTGCCGGCGCAGCAGGGCCAGGTGCTGGGAGAGGGCAGACTGGCTGAGGTCCAGCAGGGCGTTGATCTCGCCCACGGAATGCTCACCGCGGGTCAGCAGGCACAGGATCAGCAGGCGGCGCTCATTGGCCAGGGCCTTGAGCAGCAGGCCGGCTTCGCGGGCGTGGCGGCGCATGGCCTCATAATCGAAGGATGGCGGCAGTGAATTCGTGCTCATCAGGGGGTTGCATCGATCAGATCAGCCGGGCGGATGCGGCGATGGGTTGAGCTCCATCTTAGCACAGGCCGGCCCGCTCCCGGCCCTGTTTGAACCCTGCGGCGCTGAAGGGGCTACGCGGGTGCCGGTTTCTTTACCGAGCTTCTAAACAAGGTAAATCTAATGTATGGTTTTCCCTGGCTCGAGTCGGCGGGATCCGGACCGGGGAAAAGGGTTCGGAACAGGGTCTGGAAGGACCAGGGCCGCCCCCCAGTGGATGTTCAGCAGCGGGCTCTCCCCGGCTCGCTTGACCGTGTTGCCTTCGGCAAGGAGTTGCCATGAATCTGGATCGCGTCGTCTTTGCCCTGGCGGGAGGGATGATCCTCACCAGTGTCGCTCTGGTGCACTGGCTGTCGCCCTGGTGGTGGCTGCTGACGGCCCTGGTCGGTCTGAACATGCTTCAGGCCAGCGTGACGGGGTTTTGTCCCGCGGCCCTGGTGTTCAAGCGCCTCGGCATCCCGGCCGGCCGCCTGTTTCGGTGACGAAGGGCATGGCGCGGCAAGGAAGAGCAGGCGGGTGGCTGCTGCCAGGGATGCTGGCGATGTTGCTGGCTGGCTGTGGCGATGGCCTGGAAGTCCGCAGTCAGGCGAGCGTGGAGGGGCTGGACACCTTCGTGGTGGCCGCTGCCGAGGAGGGCCCAGGGCGCAGCTGGGATGGGGTGGTGAAGGCGGTCCGCCAGGCCACCCTGTCGGCCCAGACCACGGGGCGTGTGGTCGAGGTCTACCGTGACATTCATGACCGGGTGGCCGAGGGCGAGCCGCTGTTGCAGATCACCGATGTGGAGCAGCAGTCGGCAGTGGCCCTGGCCCGAGCCGAGCAGGCGGCGGCCGAGGCCACCCTGGCGGAGGCCGAGAGCAGCCTTCGACGCCTGGTCGAGCTGGCGGCACAGGGGCATGTGTCCCGGGCCCAACTCGACCAGGTGCGCGCCCACCACGATGCGGCCCGAGCCCATCGCGAAGCGGCCCGAGCGAGGCTGGCCAGCGCTCGCCAGCAGAGCGAGTACACCCTGGTGCGGGCGCCCTATGCGGCAGTGATCAGTCAGCGGCTGGTGGAGCCAGGGGAGACGGTGGCTCCGGGGCAGCCGCTGATGGCCCTCCACGATCCCTCGGTGCTGCGCCTGGAGACCAGCCTTCCCCAGCGCTACGCCGAGCGAGTGCGGCAGCAGCCCGAGGCGGCGGTGGTGCTGGAGGATGGCCGCCGACTGGAGGCCGACCGAGTCATCGTCTACCCCAGTGCCGACCCCGCTACCCATGCCCTGCGGGTGCGCGTTGAGCTGGCGGAGCCCGACTCGGCGCCGGTGCCGGGGACCACGGCACGGGTGGTCTTTCCGGCGATCACCGGCGCTGCCTTGCCGCATATTCCGGTGGCCGCGGTGGTGGTGCGAGGCGAGTTGCAAGCCGTCTATGTAGTGCGGGATGGACAGGTTGTTCTGCGCCAGCTGCGCCTCGGACACCGGCAGGGCGACCAGGTGGCCGTGCTCAGCGGCCTGCGGGAAGGTGACGAGGTGGCGCTGGATCCGGTGGCTGCTCTGGAGGCCCTGAGCCGGGCCCGCGGAGGGGGCTGAGGCATGGCATTTGAACCCTCTCGCCTGGGGCTGGCCGGCCAGATCACCCGGCGCTTTCAGGACAATCCCCTCACTCCCATCCTGTCCATGCTGGGCCTGTTGATGGGCCTCGTCGCAGTCTTGATCACGCCCCAGGAAGAGGAGCCCCAGATCGACGTCACCATGGTCAACGTCATGGTGCCCTTCCCCGGCGCCGAAGCCCGCCAGGTTCAGCAGCTAGTGACCTGGCCCCTGGAGCAGAAGCTGGCGGAGATGGCGGAAGTCAAACACACCCATGCCGTCAGCCGCCCTGGCCTGGCCGTGCTCACCGTCGAGTTCGAGGTGGGGGTCGAGCGCCAGCCAGCGCTGGTGCGACTGTATGACAAGGTGTTCTCCAATCAGGACTGGCTGCCCCCGGATGCGGGGGTGGGCCCACCCCTGGTCAAGCCCCGGAGCATCGATGATGTCCCGGTGATGGCGCTGACCCTGTGGACCGACGACCCCGAGCGCAGCGCCCTGGAGCTGGCCGAGGTGGCCCACAGCCTGGAAACCGAGCTCAAGCGGCTGCCCGGCACGCGGGACCTGTACACCATCGGCGCCCCCGACCGCGCCCTGCTGGTGGAGCTGGATGCCGCCCGCCTGGCCGCCCACGGGCTCACTGTCGAAGAGCTGGCCCAGGCCCTGCGGGGAGCCAACGTGGCGCGCCACGCCGGCGAGCGGGTGGGCCGGGAGGGAGTGGTGCCGGTCACGGCCGGCCGCTTCCTGGTGGGGCAGGAAGAAGTGGCCGAGTTGGTGCTGGGGTTGGCGGAGGGCCAGCCGGTGCGGCTGAGGGACGTGGCCACGGTGCGCGATGCGGCGGACCAGCCCACCAGTCTGGTCTGGCACGGCGCCCCCCCGGGACGCCCCGGTCCGGCCGGCGGCACGGCCCCGGCGGTGACCCTGGCCATTGCCAAGAAGCCGGGCAGCAATGCCGCCGACCTCACCCGGGCGGTGCAGCGGCGTCTGGACAGCCTGCAGGGCCAGCTGATCCCGGAGGGGGTGCAGGTCGAAGTGACCCGGGACTACGGCCTGACCGCCAGTGACAAGGCCCGGACTCTTATCCAGAAGCTGGTCTTTGCCACCGGCTCGGTGGTGTTGCTGGTGCTGGTTGCCCTGGGCCGGCGGGAGGCCCTGGTCATTGGTGTGGCCGTGGTGCTGACCCTGGCCCTGACGCTGTTTGCCTCCTGGGCCATGGGCTTTACCCTGAACCGAGTCTCCCTGTTCGCGCTGATCTTCGCCATCGGCATTCTGGTGGACGATGCCATTGTGGTGGTGGAAAACATCCATCGACACATGCAGCTGGGCCAGCGCAGCCTGCGCGAGGCCATTCCCCTGGCGGTGGATGAAGTGGGTGGCCCCACCATTCTGGCCACCTTCACGGTGATCGCCGCGCTGATGCCCATGGCCTTTGTCAGCGGGCTGATGGGCCCCTACATGCGGCCGATTCCCATCAATGCCTCGGTGGGCATGTTGCTGTCGCTGGTGGTGGCGCTGGTGACCACGCCCTGGCTGTCTCTGCGGCTGTTTCGCCGGCGCGCCGAGCGACTTCGCACTGGAGAGACCGTCGAGGGCCGAGCCGGACCGGCGGGGGGGCTGGCGGCGCGCCTGCCGCACTGGTTCGAGTGGTTGATGGGCCCGTTTCTGGATCCCCACCGGGGCCGGCGGCGGCGCCACCTGCTCTATGGCTTCACTGTCTTGATGGTGTTGCTGTCGACGGGGCTGGTGGGCGTGCAGTGGGTCATTCTGAAGATGCTGCCCTTCGACAACAAGTCAGAATTCCAGCTGGTGGTGGAGCTGCCCGAGGGCCGCAGTCTGGAGGACACGGCAGCGGTGCTGGCCGAGCTGACGGCGGTGCTGGATGAGGTGCCCGAGGTGCTGCACTACCAGGCCCATGCCGGGACGGCGGCCCCCATCAACTTCAATGGGCTGGTGCGCCAGTACAATCTGCGCGAGGGCGTCAATCTGGGCGATGTTCAGGTCAACCTGGTGGACCGGCGGCTGCGGCGGCGGCAGAGCCATGCCATTGCCTCGGCCCTGCGCCCGCCGGTGGCGGCGGTGGCCGAGCGCCATGGCGCCGTGATCAAGGTGGTCGAGGTGCCCCCGGGGCCACCGGTGCTGTCGCCCCTGGTGGCCGAGCTGTACGGGCCCGACTATGAGCAGCTGCGCGAGGTGGGTCGAGCCATGGAAGAGCGCTTCCGCGCCACCCCTGGCATCGTCGACGTGGACAGCACGGTGGCCTCGCCGGCGCGGCGGGAAGTCGTGGTGGTCGATCAGGAGCGCGCGGCGCGGCGGGGGGTAGCGGTGGCCGCTGTGGCCGAGGTCATCGCCGGAGCCCTGGGCGGGCTGGATGCCAGCTGGGTCGTGGACGACCGCTCCCGGTCCCTGCGGCCCATCCGGCTGAGATTGCCGACCGCCGACCGGGCCGAGCTGGACAGCGTGCTGGATCTGCAGCTGCGCGGTGGACAGGGCCAGCTGATCCCGCTGGCGGAGCTGGTGAGGGTAGAGCACAGGGCCTGGGATGACGCCATCCACCACAAGGACCTGCTGCCGGTGGTCCAGGTGATGGCCGACGAGGGCGGGGCCGTGGACAGCCCCCTCTATGGCATGCTTGACCTGATGAGGGTGTTGTCCCGGGAGGGGGTGGGCGGCCAGCCCGTCGAACAGTTCTTCATTCGCCAGCCCACCGACGTGGCGGGCCTGGGGCTGAAATGGGATGGCGAGTGGCAGATTACCTATGAGACCTTCCGCGACATGGGCCTGGCCTATGCCGTGGGCATGGTGCTCATCTACCTGCTGGTGGTCGCTTATTTTCGCAACTATGTGGTGCCGCTGGTCATCATGGTGCCCATCCCCCTGACCCTGCTCGGGGTCATGCCGGGGCATGCCGTGCTGGGCGCCCAGTTCACGGCGACTTCGATGATCGGCATGATCGCCCTGGCGGGCATCATCGTCCGCAACTCCATCCTGCTGGTGGATTTCATCCAGCGCCAGGTGGCGGCGGGGGAGGCGCCGGAGCGGGCGGTCATCCAGTCCTGTGCGGTGCGCGCCCAGCCCATCGCCCTGACTGCGCTGGCCGCCATGGCCGGGGCCGCCTTCATTCTGGATGACCCCATCTTCAATGGCCTGGCCATCTCGCTGATCTTCGGCATCCTGGTCTCCACGGTCCTGACCCTGCTGGTCATTCCCCTGCTGTATTACGGGCTGATGCGACGCCAGGCCGCGGGGCGGGAGGCAGCATGAAGCCCGTTGTGGACAGGGTTCGGCGGCAAGGATGCAACCCGCAGCGCCCGCTGGTGCCACCACCTCGGGGATCGGGGAGGAGGGGCATGGGTCAAAGTTCTGCCGCATTGTCCAACCATGAACAGGGAGAAGCGCCATGAATGACCCGGTCAGGCTGGCCTGCCCACACTGCATGACCCTCAATCGGCTGCCCGCCGACCGGCTGGGCGACGGCCCCAATTGCGGGCGCTGTACCTGGCCGCTCTTTGCCCGGCGCCCTGTAGACCTGGACGAGGCCGGATTTCGCGCCCACGGCGAGCGCAGCGAACTGCCCCTGCTGGTGGATTTCTGGGCTCCCTGGTGTGGGCCCTGCAAGGTGATGGGGCCTCAGTTTGAGCAGGCTGCAGCCCGCCTTGAGCCCGCTTTGCGCCTGGGCAAGGTGGACACCCAGGCCCACCCGGGGCTGGGTTCCCGCTTTGGCATTCGGAGCCTTCCCACTCTGGTGCTGTTTTCCCGGGGCCGGGAGCTGGACCGCCAGAGCGGCGCCCTGTCGGCTGCGGACATCGAGCGCTGGGCCCGGGCCCGGCTGCAGTGAATCAACGGAGCAGGAGCATGGCGGGAATTCATGTACTGGGCAGCGGTTTTGCCGCGTTGGCGACGGTGCGGGAACTGCGCCGTCGAGGCGTTCGCGAACCCATCACCGTGGTCTCTCCGGAGTGTGAGCTGGTCTATCTGCCCAGCCTGATCTGGCTGCCCTCCGGCCAGCGGCGAGGCGAAGATCTGCGGGTGCCGCTCGGACCCTGGCTGGAGCGCCAGCGGGTTCACTGGCACCGGGGACGGGTCCGGGAGGTCGCCGATGGTGGCCGGCGCACGATCACCGATACCGGCGAGCTGAGCAACGACTGCCTGGTCATCGCCACCGGCGGGCGCCCTCTGCCGGGCCTGCCGGGCATGGAGGAAGTCCTCGTCCCCTGTGCGGGCATCGCCCAGGCCGAGGCAGTGCGGGATCGGCTGGCCGCCCTGGACGACGGCACCATCGCCGTCGGCTTTGCCGGCAACCCCCGGGAGCCCTCGGCGGTTCGCGGTGGACCCATGTTTGAGTTTCTGTTCGGCATCGACCGCCTGCTGCGCCGCCAGGGGCGTCGCCAGAACGTTCGGCTGGTGTTCTTCAGCCCGGCGCAGCGCCCGGGGCAGCGCCTGGGGGAGGCTGTGGTGGACCGTCTGCTACAGCGCATGGTCGAGCTGGACATCGCCACCGTGCTGGGGGAGAAGCTGCTGGGTTTCGAGGCCGATGCCGTGGTCACCGAGCGCCGCCGGATCGGCTCGGACCTGACCCTGTTCATGCCGGGGCTGACCGGTCCCGAGTGGCTGATCGGCAGTGCGCTGCCCCGCTCGCCGGGAGGGTTCCTGGCCTGTGATGAATTCTGCCGGGTGAGGGGGCTGGAGCGGGTCTATGCCGCCGGGGATGTGGGCAGCTATCCCGGCCCCGAGTGGATGGCCAGGCAGGCCCACCAGGCCGAGCTGCAGGCCCGGGCCGTGGCCGGCAACCTCGTCGCCGAGCTGAGCGGCCGACCCGCTCGCCATCGCTTCAGGAGCGAGCTGGCCTGCATTGTCGACTCCCTGGACCAGGGCATGTTGATCTATCGCAGCCGCAGGCTGGCCCTGCGCCTGCCGAGAATGAAGCTGCTGCACTGGCTGAAGAAGCGTCTGGAGCGACACCACCTGCAGCGGTATCGCCGCTGATCCCCCGATCCGGCCCGAGCAGCCGCGTGCATTGTTCGCCACTTGGTTTATGATCGTTGGACTGTGCCCGTGGGATCCGGCGACCGCCGCCCCGACGGGTCGAGGACAGGCGAAGCGTGGCAGAGAGTGGCCGTCGCAGCGCCTGGCAGTCCCCGGACCAACAAGGCAGTGAGTGGCGATGACGACAACCCAACCCGAACCCCTGTTTACCCCCGTTCAACTCGGTGCGCTGGAGTTGAAGAACCGCGTGGTCATGGCGCCCATGACCCGCTCTCGAACGCCCTCGACCGTGCCCACCCCCTCCATGGCGACCTATTATGCCCAGCGGGCGGGTGCCGGTCTGATTCTCACCGAGGCCACCCAGGTCTCCATCCAGGGCACTGGCGCCTATGCCACGCCGGGCATCCACAGCCCGGAGCAGATCGCCGGCTGGCGACGGGTCACCGAGGCCGTCCACGCCCGCGGGGGGCGCATCCTCTGCCAGATCTGGCACTCGGGCCGGGTGTCCCACAGCTATTTTCAGCAGGAGGGCGACCTGCCGGTGGCCCCCTCGGCCATCCGCGGGCAGGTCAAGACCTATACCAACAAGGGCTTTGAGGACATTCCCCGGCCCAGAGCGCTGGAGCTGGAGGAAATCCCCGGCGTGGTGGAGCAGTTCCGCCAGGCCGCCCTCCACGCCATCGAGGCCGGTTTTGACGGGGTGCAGATCCACGGCGCCAACGGCTATCTCATCGACCAGTTCCTGCGGGATGGTGCCAATCAGCGCACCGACCAATATGGCGGTTCGGTGGAAAACCGCTGCCGCTTTCTACTGGAGGTCACCGATGCCGTCATCGAGGCCATCGGCGGAGACAGAACCGCAGTGCGGCTGTCGCCCTTCTCGGTGACCTGGGATTGCCACGACAGCAATCCCCGCCCCCTGTTTACCCATGCCGTGGCCGAGCTGGCCAGGCGGGAGCTGGCCTTTCTGGAAATCGTCGAGCAGATCAATGAATCCCCCATCAGCGGGGGTGGCCATGACGTCGATTTCAACAGCGACGACCTGCGCGAACTGTTTCTAGGCAACCTGGTGGTCAATGGTGGCTATGACGCGGTGCGGGCCAATGCTGTGCTGGCCCAGGGCAAGGCGGCGGCGGTGTCCTTCGGCCAGCCCTACATCGCCAACCCCGACCTGGCCGAGCGGATGGCAGCCGGAGCCCCGCTGAATGAAATGGGCGACCCGGCGGTGGTCTACGGCGGCGGTGACGAGGGCTACATCGACTTCCCCACCATGGCCGAGGCCTGAGGGGCTCGCGCGGCTATTCGACGGCCAGGACCCGGCCCAGGGTGGCCTCGCCCATGATGGTGGTGCGGTGGATGACCCGCCGCACACCCGGCGGCGTGCCGGTGGCGCAGTGCATCAGGCGCCAGTTGTCCCACAGCACCATGTCGCCCTTGCGCCAGGCGTGAAAGTAGTGGAAGGCGGGGTTGCGGGTGTGCTCGACCAGGCGGGTCAGCAGCTCGATGGCCTCGTCGTTGCTCAGCCCGGCTCGTTGGGGAGTGAGCAGGCGGTCGAGGAATTGCTCGACAATTTCCAGCACCCTGCGGCCGGTGACGGGATGCCGGGTCACGGCGGGGTAGACGGCGTCGGGGAAGTCGGGAAAACCCACGTCCGAGGGCTTGCGGGGGCTGTGGGGGCCGGGCTCGTAGCCCGCCAGGTCGACATAGCGCATGTGGCGCCGCTGCATGGAGAAGGCATAGACCACCTCCAGGCGCTCCAGCAGCTGCTGGGTGTCGGCGTCCAGCGCCTCCCAGGCCAGGGCCAGGTCGCCAAAGCCGGTCAGGCCGTCCTGCTCCGGGACCTCCACGGCGGTCAGCACCGCGCCGTGGTTGGGCCGCCCCGTGTAGTGCAGGTCCTTGTGCCAGTCCAGCCGCCCCACCACCGGCTCGCCGTGGTACCAGGCCAGCATGGAGCGGTCTCGCTCGGTGCCGTTTTCCAGCACGAACAGCTCGGGATGTTCCGCCGAGGTCTTGACCTTGAGCGGGTGCATTTCCAGCGGGCCGAAGAGGCGGCTGAAGGCAATCTGGCGCTCGGGGCTGAGGTCCTGGTCGCGAAACAGCAGCAGGCCGTGCTGGTACCACAGTTCGCGCAGCTGTTGCTGCAGGGCCTCGTCCATGGGAGCGCGCAGGTCGAAGCCATGGACCTCCACACCGATGTGCTGCAGTGGCGTCACGCTCAGGGTCATGGTCGGCCTCCTGTGGTGGGCGGGATCATTCCAGCACCCTCGGGTCCCGGCGGATTTCCCGCCGCGCCATGGCCTCCCAGAGAAAGGGAAAGCCGTTGGCATCGCTGCGCTGGCCCGTTGCTCGGGCCACCTCTTCGGCCAGAGGCCGGCCGCCACCCAGGGCCTCCACCCGCCAGGCCAGGCGACAGCGCCACTCCAGGGTGATGGCGCGCAGGTGGGCCTGGCGCAGGTCGCGGCCGACCACCAGCACTCCGTGATTGGCCAGCAGGGCCCACTTGTGCTCGCCCAGAGCCTCCACCACGTCGCGGCCACTGTCGGCCTCCTCGACGGTGCCCTGGTATTCGTCCACCAGCACCGGGTCGCCGTCCACCAGGGCGGAGGTCTGGTCGTAGGGCGGCGGAATGCGTCCACAGGCCGCCCACACCGAGGCCCACTCGGGATGGTTGTGGATCACCACGTGGACATCGGGGCGGCGGGCGTACAGGTCCAGGTGGACCCCGATGGCCGGGGTGACGTTCCACTGGCCGTGGCGCACCTGGCCCTGTGCGTCGAGGGTGAGGATGTCCGAGGCACAGACCTCGTCCCAGGCCAGCTCCCAGGGATTGACCAGCAGGGTGCCGTCGTCCTGGCGCAGGCTGATGTGCCCGGCGATGTGATCGTCGTAGCCCTCTCGCAGCAGCACCCTGCACAGCAGGGCCAGCTGCTGCCGGGGATGGAGGGCCGGCAGGGTGGGATAGCGTCCGGGTCGGGGCGCCAGGGGGGCGAGGGCCCGCCAGTTGATGCTGGGGTCGTCGTCGTAGCGGTTCATGGTGCAGCCTCCCTGCAGGGGTGGGTCCGTCCGCCGTGGACGGGGTCAGCCGGGCTTGCGGGCCACCAGGTCGATCAGGGCCGACCTGCCGCGGTGACCAGTGCCCTCGCTCAGAGTGCTGTCGTGGCTGTGCAGATGCAAGAAGTCCAGCCCTTCGAGCTCCTGGCGCAGCTGTTCCTCGGTGTACAGGTTTTCCACCGCCGAGGGCCCGCCGGTGCCGTAGTCGAGCTGTTCGGGGCGATAGCCCTGGAGCAGCAGCAGTCCCCCCGGGCGCAGGGCCTTCACCATGCCCTTGAAGAGCCGGCGCCGGTCCTCGGGTCCCGCGAACTGGATGAAGATGGCGACCACGGCGTCGTAGTGCTCGTCGCCCCAGTCCCAGGTCAGCAGGTCGGCCTGGAGGTGGCGCAGCTCCACGCCCTGGCGCCGGGCCAGGCGGCGGGACTTCTGCAGGGCTGCCGCAGAGCCGTCGATGGCGGTGACCCGATGGCCCTGGCCGGCCAGCCATACACCGTTGCGGCCCTCGCCATCGGCCACGGCCAGAATGGTGCTGCCCGGCGCCAGGCGATGGGCCTGTGCCGTCAGAAAGCGGTTGGGCTCGGTGCCATAGAGGTAGTCGTCGCTGGCGCCAAAGCGCTCTTCCCACAGGGCGATGCCGGAGGAAGCGGAGGGCGGCTGGGTCATGTCGGGCTCCTTCTGGCCGGGGTCAGGGACGGGGGGCGGCGCCTGGAGCCAGGTGCCGACCCACCGGTGCCGGCGGCTCGATGTCCAGGTGGGGCAGGACCCGGTCGGCCACCAGGCGGAGGGATTCCCAGCCCAGCTCGGGGTCCATGCCGCCCATGAGGGGATGGAGGGCCAGGCGGCCGCCGGGGCCCAGTTCCCGGGCGATGCGGAGGCATTCCTCGGGCGTGACCACCTGGTAGGCACCGCTGCGGCGCAGCGCCTCTGCGTCTTCCACCGGCTTGTAGGTGGCCTGGTCCCCCATGCTGTCCTGCATCCAGCGGCCGTAGGCATTGGTCTCATGCAGGGCGTGGGGAGCGATGCGGGCCCAGGCGGCTTCGGGGTCCTCGGCAACGTGGAGAAAGACGGGCCCCATGACCTCGGGCGGGGCCGGCTGCCGGCCCAGTCTGCTGCACTCGTCGGCATAGAGCTCGTGCAACTCGGGCATGGCGGGAATGAAGGCCGCCGCTTCGAGGCGGGCCGCGCGGCGGGCGGCGGCCCGGGAGGCACCTCCCAGGGCGATGGGCAGCTCCGACTGTACCGGGCGCGGAGTCACCCGCGCGGGGCGACCGCGGTAGTCAAAGGGCTCGCCGGTCCAGGCCTGGCGCAGGGTCTGGATGCTCTCTTCCACCAGCCGGCCGCGGTCCTTCAGGTCCACGCCGAACATGGCGAACTCCGCGGGGACATAGCCCCCGGCGGCGGTGATTTCGGCTCGGCCGCCGGAGATCTGGTCCAGCACGGCGAGGTCCTCGGCCAGGCGCAGGGGGTCGTGGAAGGGCAGGATCATCGCCTGAACTCGAATGCGCATGCGCTCGGTCACCGCGGCGATGGCACAGCCCAGGGCCACCGGCGAGGGCAGGTAGCCATCCTCGCTGCCGTGGTGCTCGGCCAGCATCAGCGTGCCGAACCCCTGGCGATCGGCCCAGGCACACTGCTCGATGGCGGCGCGATACAGCTCCGGGGTGGGGGTTCCGAAGGCCGGGGCCCTCAGGTCGTACTTGAGTACCAGATAGGTCATGGCCTGTCCTTGTCCTGGGGTAGGCGGAGCGAGGGATCGGGTTGGAAACCGAGGCCTCAGAGATTAGCATACCGCTCCAGGAACCACGGGTCAGCCCTTGACCCGGCCGGCATCGAAGTCGGCCAATCAGTGGTGTCAGCCAGGTAAAGGGGCGTGGCAATGTCGAAGGATCATTTTGTGGCAGTCGTGACCGGCGCCAGCCGGGGAGCGGGCAAGGGCATTGCCCTGGCCCTGGGGGACCAGGGGGCGACCGTCTATGTCACCGGCCGCACCGGTCAGGAGGGCAGTGCACCGCTGCCGGGCACGGTCTACGCCACCGCCGACGAGGTGACTCGCAGGGGCGGCAAGGGCATTGCCGTGATTTGTGACCACGGCGATGACGAACAGGTGCGAGCACTGTTCGAACAGGTCGAGCGGGAACAGGGCAGGCTGGACATCCTGGTCAACAATGCCCTGTACGTGCCCGAGGCCCTGGTGCAGCCCGGGCCTTTCTGGACCAAACCCCTTGAGCTGCAGGCCATTCTGGACGTGGGCATGCGCTCGACCTATGTCGCCAGCTACCATGCCGGTGCCCTGCTGGCCCGCACCGGGCAGGAGCATGGTCGGGCCCTGGTGGTCAACACTTCGTCCTTTGGCGGCACCTGCTACATGCACGGCCCGGCCTATGGCGCCGGCAAGGCCGCAGTGGACAAGATGGCCCACGACATGGCGGTGGACTTTCGCCCCTACAACGTGGCGGCGGTCTCCCTCTGGATGGGGCTGCTGATGACCGAGCGCACCGAGGCGGTCATCGCCGCCGAGCCGGAAAAGTACGGGGGGCTGGCGGAGAGCGCCGAATCGCCGGAGTTCACCGGCCGGGTCATCGCCGGATTGTTCCAGGATCCCGACCTGATGGAGCGCAGCGGGCGCATCTGGGTAGGGGCCGAGCTCGCCCGGGAATACGACATCGTCGACATCGATGGTCGCCAGCCGCCCTCCCACCGCCCGATGCTGGGAGATCCGCCCGCGTTCAGTGCTGCCGTGGTGGAGTGATGAGCGAGCGCGACGACGAAGGGCCGGCCGTGGGCGCCCACAGCTTTGCCTGGACCAGCATCCGCTGCCGAGCGGCCCTGATGCTGGTGGAGCGGACCCTTGACCGGGCCGCAGCACTGGGCCTGACCGTCAGCGTGGCGGTCATCGATCCCCGGGGCGGCCTCAAGGCCTTTGCCGCCATGGACGGCGCCCCCCAGATCGCCGTGGACATGTGTCGGGCCAAGGCGGCGGCGGCCCTGATGGGGCTGGGCAGTGGCGAGCTGGCCAGAATGGTCGAGGGCCAGCCGGCCATGCTGGCCAGTCTGGCCGCCTGGCCCGGCATCAGTCTGATGGGCGGTGGACTGCCCCTGTACGACGGCGGTCAGCTGGTGGGGGCCATCGGCGTGGGCGGGGCCTCGACCGAAGAGGACATCGCCCTGGCCGAGTGGGCCTGCGGAGCGCTGGAAGACTAGCCCGTTTGCATTGACTTTGAGCGAACACCTGCCCCACCATTGGCGTTTGCCAGCCCGTCTTCCCCGCCCGGGAAGCGGGGACCTGACGAGGGGTGGGCCCCGCCCGCCGGCCGGCTTCCAGCGCCGCATCGGCGGGCGAGTCGGCCCCCGTTCACCCGCCGGTCCATCCCGGCATACCAGCCCGGTACCCTACCGATGCGTACCCTGACGGAGACCACGAAATGAGCACGATTCCCGGCCTGCCCGAGGGCAGCTACGCTGATCTGGCCAATGGCTATCGCATTCATTACCACGATGTGGGCGAGGGCCCGGCGGTGGTGTTCCTGCATGGCTCGGGCTCGGGAGCCAGCGGTGTGTCCAACTTCCGCGGCAACTATCCGGCGGTGGTGGAGGGCGGCTTTCGCGCCATTGTTCCCGACCTCATCGGCTACGGCTACTCCGACAAGCCCGACGACGTCGAATACACCCTGGATTTCTTTGTCGAGTGCCTGAAGCAGACCCTGGACGAGGTCGGCATCGAGCGCGCCAGCCTGGTGGGCAATTCCCTGGGCGGTGCCATTGCCATCCAGTTCGCGCTGGACTACCCCGATGCCGTGGACAAGCTGGTGCTGATGGCCCCGGGTGGCGTCGAGGAGCAGGCCGACTACTTCAAGATGCCCGGCATGCAGTTGATGCGAGAGGTGTTTACCTCTCCCGAACCCCTTACCCAGGAGCGCATGAAGCAGTTTTTCATCGACGCCTTTGTCGTCGATCCCACGATCATTACCGATGAGCTGGTGGAGGAGCGCTGGGCGGCGGCCAAGCTGCAAAACCCCCAGGTGGTCAAGAGCATGAAGGTGCCCAACCTGACCGACCGACTGCCGGAACTGCGCGGCCCGATCCTGACCTTCTGGGGACTGGATGAACGGATGATGCCGGAAACCGGTATCATGAAGCTGGCCCGAGGCTGCCGCAATGCGCGCATGATTTTGCTGTCCGAATGCGGGCACTGGGTCATGCTGGAGCACCAGGAGTTGTTCAACCGGATGACCGTGGATTTTCTGCAAAACGGTTGAGTTATGTAAGGGGCGTCCCCATACAGGGTACTGTGGGGAGGCCATGGCAGTGGTCACCGCAGGTGACGGCAGGAAGACAAGAGGCTTCTACATGGAACAAGGCACGATCGAGCGACTGGGCGACGAACTCTACCAGGCCCTGCGCACCCAGGTTCCGGTCAGTCCCCTGACCGAGCGCGAACCGGGCATTACCCTGGATGATGCCTACTACATCTCGCTGCGGATGCTGCAGCAGCGGGTATCCAGGGACGGCGAGGTGGTGGTCGGCAAGAAGATCGGCGTCACCAGTGAGGCGGTGCAGCAGATGCTCAACGTGCACCAGCCCGACTTTGGCTTCCTCACCGATGCCATGGAGTTTGAAGACGGGGCAGACATCCCCGTGGCGGGGCACCTCATCCGCCCCCGGGCCGAGGCGGAAATCGGCTTTCGCCTCCGCAAGGATCTGGTCGGCCCCGGCATCACCGAGGCCGATGTTCTCGACGCCACGGAGTACATCATGCCATGCTTCGAAATCGTCGATTCCCGCATCCGCGACTGGAAAATAAAAATTGAGGACACCGTGGCGGACAACGCCTCCTGTGGTGTCTTTGTCCTGGGCAGGCAGCGCGCCGATGCGCGCGAGCACGATCTGGCCCAGTTGAAAATTACCGTCTGGAAGAACGACGAGCTGCTCAGCCAGGGGCTGGGCAGTGCGGTTCAGGGCAATCCCCTGACGGCGGTGGCCTGGCTGGCCAACACCCTGGGCCGCTACGACATTCCGTTCAAGGCGGGCGAGGTAATCCTCTCCGGTTCGCTGGTGCCGTTGGAGGATGTACAAGCAGGAGACCGCATGCGCATGGAACTGGCAGGCATCGGTGGCGCCAGCGTCAATTTCGTCTAACCGTCGGGAGTGGCGGCACGAAAGCATAGAGAGCGACAGACTATGAGCAGGAAAATCAAGGCGGCCATCATTGGCCCCGGCAACATCGGTACCGACCTGTTGATGAAGGCCATGCGCTCGGAGGTGATCGAGCCGGTGTGGATGGTCGGGGTCGACCCCGACTCTCCCGGTCTGGCCCGGGCTCGGGAAATGGGCCTCAAGACCACTTCCGAGGGCGTCGATGGCCTGGTGCCTCACCTCGAAGAGGACGGCGTTCAAATTGCCTTTGACGCCACCAGCGCCTATGTCCACGCCGAAAACTCGCGCAAGGTCAACGAGCGAGGCGTGTTCATGGTCGACCTGACCCCCGCGGCCATCGGCGCCTACTGCATTCCCCCGGTCAATCTGGAGGAGCAGCTGGACGAGACGGTCATGAACGTCAACCTGGTCACCTGCGGCGGCCAGGCCACCATTCCCATGGTGGCGGCGGTGAGCCGGGTTCAGCCGGTCAGCTACGCGGAGATCGTGGCCACGGTATCCTCCAAGTCGGCGGGGCCGGGAACGCGCAAGAACATCGACGAGTTCACCCGTACCACGGCGGGGGCCATCGAGAAGATCGGCGGTGCTCAGGAAGGCAAGGCCATCATCATCATCAACCCGGCCGAGCCGCCGCTGATCATGCGGGACACCATTCACTGCCTCACCGAGGAAGAGCCCGATCAGGAGGCCATCACCCGGTCGATCCACGACATGGTGGCCGAGGTGCAGACCTATGTCCCCGGCTACCGGCTCAAGAATGGCCCGGTCTTTGACGGCAATCGGGTCTCGGTGTTCATGGAGGTGGAGGGCCTGGGTGACTTCCTGCCCAAGTATGCCGGCAACCTGGACATCATGACCGCGGCGGCGCTGCGCACTGCGGAACGATTCGCCGAGGAAATTCTCGCCGGGCGCATGAAGCTCAAGCCCACCCGCGCAGCCTGAGGACGAGGAGACAGTCATGAGCAACAGCATCAAGGGGCGGAAGATCACCCTTCACGACATGTGCCTGCGTGATGGCATGCACACCAACCGGCACCAGATCACCGTCGAGCAGATGAAGACCGTGGCCACGGCTCTGGATGAGGCGGGGGTGCCCCTCATCGAGGTCACCCACGGCGACGGCCTGGGCGGCGCCTCGGTCAACTACGGCTTTCCCGCCGCCAGTGACGAGGAATACCTGAAGGCGGTCATTGGCGTGGTCAAGCAGGCCAGGGTCTCGGCCCTGCTGCTGCCCGGTATCGGCACGGTGGACCACCTCAAGATGGCCCGGGACTGCGGCATTCACTGCATTCGCGTGGCCACCCACTGCACCGAGGCCGATGTCAGCGAGCAGCACATCGGCATGGGCCGCGAGATGGGCCTGGACACCGTGGGCTTCCTGATGATGGCCCACATGATCGGCCCCGAGGAGCTGGTCGAGCAGGCGCAGCTGATGGAGTCCTACGGGGCCAACTGCATCTACATCACCGATTCCGCAGGCACCATGCTGCCGGAGGATGTGGAGAGCCGCATCAAGCTGATGCGCGCCGAGCTGAAGCCCGAGACCGAGCTGGGCTTCCACGCCCACCACAACCTGTCCCTGGGCGTCTGGAACTCCGTGGTCGCCGCCCAGAATGGCGCCAACCGGCTGGATGGCTCGGTGGCCGGCATGGGTGCCGGCGCCGGCAACACGCCCCTGGAGGTGCTGGTGGGCGTGCTGGACCGCATGGGTGCGGAACACGGCGTGGATCTGTACAAGATCCTGGACGTGGCCGAGGACGTGGTGCTGCCGATCATGGAAAACCCCACCCGCATCGACCGGGATTCGCTGATTCTCGGCTACGCCGGCGTCTACTCTTCCTTCCTGCTGTTTGCCAAGCGGGCCCAGGAAAAGTATGGCGTCAGCAGCCGCGACATTCTGGTGGAGCTGGGCCGGCGCAAGACCGTCGGCGGTCAGGAAGACATGATTGAGGATCTGGCGCTGGACATGGCCAGGGAGGCTGCTGAAGCCAAGGCTGGCACGGCCTGATTTCGGCTCGAGCCCGTCGTTCGCCGACCCCGAGCCCGGGGTCGGCCCCCAGCGCTGCCGCCATGGCGGAGTGTTCCGATGAACATGTGGAGGTCACCGAACCGGCCGGCCGGCGCCGGAGAAGAGGGGCTCAGCCCCACTCAGCAGGTCAATCTGCAGGTGCTGGAGCAGGCCCTGCGGGAGCAGTGGAACCTGGGACAGCAGATCATGCTGTGCTGGCGCACCACGGCCCGAGGGCTGAGCCTGCTGGCCGTGCCCCACCACGAGCTGGGCCATCTGGCCAGGGCCGAGGAGGGCAGTGATCGGGCGGATCGCCTGACCCTGCTCAACGCCCGCTTCGTCAGTCAGCTCATCGCCGGCCCGCGCCGGCTTTCACCCGAGGACTTCGCCGGTGCCGCCCGGCGCCTGGAGCTGGTCCCGGTTCACGTGGACCTGCCCCTGGGGCTGGCGGAACACCCCGCCGTCCTGCAGGCCGCCGAGGAACTGGTGCGGCGCTACAGCATCAGCCATGTCCCCCACCGCGCCGTCCTGTTGCTGGACATCGTGGGGTTTTCCCTGCACCCGCCCCTGGAACAGGCCAGCCAGCTCAACAGCCTGACCTGTTCGCTGAATGCTGCCTGCAGCCAGCTGCGCAATCACCAGCCGGGCATCGAGCTGTTGCGCACCACCACCGGCGACGGTTTTTATGTCTGGAATCGGGACAGCAGCCCCCGGGGCAATCTGGAGCTGTTTCAGTTTCTGCTGCTGGTGATGGCGGACAATGCCCTCGCCCGACGCCAGGCCCGGATCCACAACGTGCCCCGGCTCCGGGGGGCCTACCACATCGGCAGCCACTACGAGTTCTGTCACGTGGACGGCCTGGCGCCGACCCTCCACCCCTACATCGTGGGGGAGGTGACCATCGAGCTGGCCCGCCTCCTGGAGCAGGCTGGGCCGGGCCAGATCCTGGTGGGCGAGTTCACTACCCGGCTGCCCACCTCGCGCCGGGAGGGCGCCTACCTGCTGGAGCTGGACAGCCAGCGCTTCGTCGAGCGGGTCAACCGCGGGCTGCTGGCTCTGCAGGACCTCGAGCTGTCCGGCCAGCGGGTGAAGGGGCTCCACTGTTTTCTCAGCGGTGAGCCCGGCGCCTCGGCGGGACAGGTCCTGCGCCGCTATCGCATCGTCGACAAGCACGGCCGCAGCCGTCATGCCTACAATCTGCGGGTCAACATTCACACCGAGGGCCGCCCCATCATCCTGGGCATGCAGACCCGGCCTGTCCGCCGGCATCGGGGCTCGCGAAGACAGGGTGAGGCCTTCCTTGGAGCAGATTGATCCGACCCCTCCGCTGGCGGTCTTTGCAGAGGTGGCAGAGGCCGAGGAGCTGGCCTGGCGACGACAGCTGGCGGCCCGGCTGGGGCTGCCGCTGTGGCGGTCGGGACAGCCGGCTCCCTCCCTGTTGCTGGACCGGGCGGAGGGGGCGCTGCATCTTCGCCAGCCACCACCGGCGCGCACCGGCCGAGTGAGCATCGATTTTTCCAGCCCCGAGCTGCAGCGGCGTCTCCAGGGGGCCGACCTGCTCTGGCGGGCGGTGCGGGGCCGGAGCCGGGGCGATCTGAGGGTCCTGGATGCCACCGCCGGGCTGGGCCGGGATGCCTTCCAGCTGGCGGCCCGGGGAGCGAGGGTGGATCTGATCGAGCGCCACCCGGTGCTGGCCTGCCTGCTGGAAGATGGCCTGCAGCGAGGGCGGCAGCAGGGAGAGGAGCGGGTCCGTCAGGCCTGCCTGCGCATGGTGCTGCGAGCCGGGGAGGCCCTGGACTGGCTCGATGGGAGCCGGCGCTGGGAAGTGATCTGCCTCGACCCGATGTTTCCCCAGGAGCGCTCCCGGGCCCAGGCCCGCAAGGCGATGGACTGGTTGCAGCAGCTGCTGGCTCCGGAGCAGGACTCCCCCGATGCCGAGGCCCGCCTGCTGACCGCCGCCCGACGCTGTGCCGAGCTCCGGGTGGTGGTCAAGCGCCCTCGCCGGGCACCGCCTCTGGCCGAGCAGCGACCGGACTACCAGCTCCGGGGCCGGGGAATCCGCTTTGATGTCTATCGGCCCACCTCTCCGTCGCCCTGAAGATGGTGGTTTTGGTCAGGCCGAAATGTCAGTTTGGGCCATGGCATGCAGCCGGCGCCCTGCTAGCATGGCTGGACCACGCCAGAGAGGACAGCTGAGAAATGTCGGGGATCGATCTTGCCGAAGCGGCAGCTCGCTACGAGTTCGGAGGCCAGGATCTGCCCTGGCTGCTGCGTCACTGGGCCCGGGTTCAGCCCGAACGGCCGCTGCTGATCTGGGAGCCACGCTCGGGGGAGACCCAAACCTGGAGCTATGGCGACTTCGAAAGAGACACCAGGCGCCTGGCTGCGGGGCTGCACCGCCAGGGCATTCGCAAGGGGGACAAGGTTCTCCTCCACAGTGAAAACTCGCCCGAGATGGTCCTCGCCTGGTATGCCTGTGCCTGGCTGGGGGCCTGTGCGGTCACCACCAACACCCGCAGCGCCGGTGCCGAGCTCGAGTATTTCGTCCGCCACACTGGGGCCGTGGCGGGCATCACCCAGCCCCGCTATGCGGCCCAGGTTCGCGAGCATGCCCCGGGACTGCGCTGGCTGGCGGTGACCGAGGAGGACGGCGGCGAGCCGGCGAGCGCGGCACCGCCCGAGGGCTGTCTGGCCTTCGACGCCCTGTGGGGGGAGGCCGATGAGGCCCCGGAGCGCCCCGCGGAGCCGATGCTGCCCGCCGGCATCATGTTCACCTCCGGCACCACCTCACGACCCAAGGCGGTGGTGCACACCCACGCCAATGCCCTGTGGGCCGGGCGAGTGGGGCCGGACAACCTGGATCTGCGCCCGGGAGATGTCTACCTGGCCTTTTTGCCCTTCTTCCACATCAACGCCCAGAGCTGGGCGCTGTGGAGTGCGTTGGGTGCCGGCACCACGGTGGTGCTCCAGCCGCGGTTTTCGGCCAGCCGCTTCTGGGAGGTGGTGCAGCGCCATGGCGTGACCCACTGCTCGCTGATCCCCTTTGTGCTGAAGGCCATCGCCGACCAGCCAGTGCCCGAGCACTCGCTGCGGGTGCTGGTGCTGGGCATCATCTGGAAGGACATCGAGAACTGGCTGGGAGCCCGCATTCTGGCCAGCTGGGGGATGACCGAAACCGTCATCCACGCTACCCGCACGGACTATGTGCGGGAGTGGCCGGCGGGCTGCATGGGTCAGCCCACGCCAGGCTATCAGTTCGCCATTGTCGAGCCCGACAGCGGCCGCCTCTGTGAGCCCGGCGAAGTGGGTGAGCTGTGGGTACGCGGCGTGCGCGGCATCCAGCTGTTCCTCGAGTATTACAACCAGCCCGAGGCCAACGCCGAGGCCTTCACCGAAGACGGCTGGTTCAAGACCGGCGATCTGGTTCGCCTGGGCCCCGAGGGAGAGTTCTATTTCAGCGACCGGGACCGGGATGCCCTCAAGGTAGGGGGGGAAAACGTCTCCGCCAGAGAGGTGGAAGAGGCCTGCATGCAGGCCGGCGGCATTGCTGAGGTGGCCGTGGTTGCCCGCAGCCACTCCATGCTGGACATGGTTCCAGTGGCCTTCGTCATCCCGGCACCGGGGGCACCGGCCGGCGAGGAACTCGCGGCCCGCATCATCGAGCATTGCCAGACCCGGCTGGCGGACTTCAAGGTACCGCGGGCGGTCCATGTGGTGGACGAGCTGCCCCGGGCCACGCTGGACAAGGTGGCCAAGAACCGCCTCAGGGAAATGGCCGAGGAACTGCCGTTGCCCGAGGAGGCGTGATCCGGTGCAGGCCGCCGGCTCTCCCGGTGCCCCGGCGAAGTCGCCTGGTCCTCGCCCGGAGCCGGGCGTTCACGATGGGTCGGATTGCTCCAGCCAGCGCGCATAGTCCTCGGGGGCGAAGCCCTGGAGGACGTCGTCGCCCCGGGCCAGCAGGGGGCGCCGGAGCAGGGTGGGGTGGGCCAGGATCAGTTCCAGAGTGCGCTGCCGGTCCAGCTGGCTGCGCTGTTCCTCCGACAGCTGGCGCCAGCTGGCGCTGCGTCGGTTGATCAGAGCCTCCCAGCCGAGCTGGTCGGCCCAGGCCGTCAGGGTGGAGGGGGGTAGGCCATCCTCTCTGAGGTCGTGGTAGCGATGGCTCCGGTCGTGGTCCTGGAGCCAGCGCCGGGCCCGGCGCACGGTGTCACAGTTCTTGATGCCGTACAGGGTTAGGGTCATGGTGAGGTCCTCCTCGTCAATGCAGGCCAGGGGTCAGGCCCGGCGGGTGACCACGGGGCGCTTGCGGCTGGGGTAGCAGCTGCGGCAGATATCGCAGACCCTGCCGTCGCAGCCCCGGGCGGTGCAGTGCTCCCGGCCGTAAAAGATGATTTGTAGGTGCAGTCGATTCCAGGATTCCCGGGGGAACAGCCGCTTCAGGTCCCGCTCGGTCTGGGTGACGCTCCTGCCGCTGCTCAGTCCCCAGCGCTGGGCCAGGCGGTGGATGTGGGTGTCCACCGGAAAGGCGGGCACCCCGAAGGCCTGGGCCATGACCACGCTGGCGGTCTTGTGCCCCACGCCGGGCAGGCGCTTCAAGGCCTCGAGATCGGCGGGCACCTCGCCTCCGTGTTCGTCCAGCAGGATGCGGGACAGCTCGTGGATGGCCCGCGCCTTGCGTGGCCCCAGGCCGCAGGGGCGGACGATGTCTTCGATGGCCGCCACTTCCTGGGCCACCATGTCGACGGGGTTGTCCGCCAGGGCGAACAGCTCTGGCGTGACCTGATTGACCCGGGCATCGGTGCACTGGGCCGAGAGCAGCACGGCAATCAGCAGGGTATAGGCATCCCTGTGGTCCAGGGGGATGGGAGTCTCGGGGTAGAGTTCGTCGAGGCGGCGTTGAATCAGCGCCACGCGCTCGGGTTTTTTCAGCATGACGGGTCTGGCTTTCCATGTTGGGGGTGGGGGTCGCGACGGCGACCATGGCGATGGCCCCGGGTCACTCTCCGCTGGCCTGTTGGTCCAGTTCCCTGCGGATGGCAGCCTGGATGGCCTCCAGCCGAAGCAGGTCCTCGATGGGCTGACCATCCAGGTCGGTGATGAAGAACACGTCTTCCACCCGGGCGCCCAGAGTGGTGATCTTGGCGTTTTGCAGCCGCACTCCATGGTCGACGAAAATGCGTCCGATGCGGGCCAGCAGCCCGGGGCGATCCGGGGTGATGACCTCGAGCACGGTCTGGGCCTTGCTGGGGTGTCGCGAGACCTGGGTTTCCGTCGGTGTGGAGAACAGCCGCAGCTGCCGGGACGTCCGGCGGCGCACGATATCGGGGTCGGTGCGCGCCGAGCGCAGCGACTCCATCAGGTCTCGATGGATGTCTGCCATGCGCTCCCTGTCACCGGCCAGGGGTTCGCCGCCGGCATCCAGGACAAAAAAGGTGTAGTGAATGTGGCCGGCGGTGGCGCTGTAGAGCCGCGCATCCTGGATGCTGAGCTGGAGGTGCTCCAGGTCGGCGGCGAGCACCGCGAAGAGGCTCGGGTGCTCCTGGGTGCGGACAAAGATCTGGGTGGCTCCCTGGGGGTGGTCGGCATCGGGCTTGATCAGCACCAGCGGGTCGTCGGCATCGTGGGCCACGATGGCGGTGGTATGCCAGACGATGTCCTCCACCTGTTCGCGAAGAAAATAGTCATCGTTGGTGTGGGCCCAGAGCTGGCGGACATCGGCTTCCGCCAGCCCCTGTTCGGTCAGGCGGGCCAGGGCGCTGGCCTGGGCCTCCTCGATCCACTCCTGGCGGTCGATGGGGTTTTCCAGACCGCGGCGCAGGGCGCGCAGGGTCGAAGTGTACAGCTGGCTCAGCAGGGAGGCGCGCCAGCCATTCCACAGCCGGGGATTGGTGGCGTGGATGTCGGTCACCGTCAGCACATAGAGGTAGTCCAGGTGGCGCTGGTCGCCCACGGTCTGGGCAAAACTGTGGATGACCTCGGGGTCGGAGATGTCCTGGCGCTGGGCGACATTGGACATCAACAGGTGATGCTCTACCAGCCAGACGACCAGGCGGGTGTCCCAGCGGGGCAGGCTGTGCCGCCGGCAGAAGGCCTCGGCGTCCCGGGCGCCCAGCATGGAGTGGTCGCCGCCCCGGCCCTTGCCGATGTCGTGGTAGAGCCCGGCCAGGTAGAGCAGCTCCAGGCGGGGCAGCTGACGGATGACCCGGGCCGCCAGCGCGAGCAGCTCGGGGACGTCGGGCTGCAGCAGGCGCTGCATGTTGGTGATCACCTCCAGGGTGTGGGCATCCACCGTATAGATGTGGAACAGGTCGTGCTGCATCTGGCCGATGACCTGACCGAATTCGGGCAGGTACTGGCCCAGCACCCCCAGGCGCTGCATGCGCTGCAGCTGTAGGTCGAGGCGGTTGGGGGAGCGCAGCAGCCGCAGAAACCAGCGGTTGTTGCGAGGATTGTTGCGGAAGCCGTCGTCGATCAGGGGCAGGGCCTCCCGGATCAGCCGGGCAGTGGCGGTGCGCACCCCGCGAATGCGGCTGTCCTGGCCCATCAGGACAAAGATTTCCAGCAGGGCCGGGGGGGTATCGAGGAAGACGCGCTCGTGGCGGGCCTCGATGTAGCCGTTGCGCACCACGAAGCGGGGGGTGAGCTCGATGATGGTTTCGGGCTCCCCCGCCCGCAGCAGGGCCTGTTCATAGTGCTGGATCAGCAGTTCGTTGAGCTCCCCGATGGCCAGCACCCAGCGGTAGTACTGCTGCATGAACCGCTCCACCGCCAGCCGGGCATCGTCGTCGCGATAGCCGAACAGCTTGGCCAGGGTGCGCTGGTGGTCAAACAGCAGTCGGTCCTCACAGCGGCCGGCGACATGGTGCAGGGCGTAGCGCACCCGCCAGAGAAAATCCTGGCCGCTGCGGACCAGGGCCAGCTCCTCCTGGCGCAGAAAATCCCGCTCCAGCAGCTCCTGGAGATGGCGGGCACCGAAGTGGCGCTTGGCAATCCAGGCCACGGTGTGGATGTCGCGCAGGCCGCCCGGGGAGTGCTTGACGTTGGGCTCCAGGCTGTATTCCGTGTGGCCATACCGGTGGTGGCGCTGCTCCTGCTCGGCCCACTTGGCGCGAAAGAAATCGGGGCTGGGCCACATGCGCTCGGGGCCGATGCACTCCATCAGCGAGGCGTACAGGGCGCTGCAGCCGGCCAGCAGCCGCGACTCCATCAGGCTGGTGAACACGGTGACGTCGGCGGCGGCATCGGTGCAGCACTGGGCCACCGTGCGCACGCTGTGGCTGATGTCCAGGTGGAGGTCCCACAGGTCGGCGACAAAGCGCTCCACCTCGTCATGGTAGCTGCTGGCATCGTCGTCCGGCAGCAGGATGAGCAGGTCGATGTCCGAGTGGGGGTGGAGCTCGCGCCGACCATAGCCGCCCACGGCGACGAGGCCGATGCGGGCCCCGGGCCAGGGATGGCGGGCCCAGAGCCGCTGCAGCAGCCGGTCGGTGACCGCGGTGCGCAGGGCGATGAGCTCCCGGATGCCATGGCCCGCCAGAAACTGCTGGTCCAGCCACTGGCCGGCTTCATCCAGCGCAGCCTTGACCTGGCCCGGGGAGAGGGTCTCGGCGGTCAGGGCGAGTTGCAGCGCCGGCTGGCTCTGCAGGGCCGCTGGCAAGGCCGGGCTGGAGGAGGGAGACATGGCCGCGTCCTGCTTCAAAAGTCTTCGTCGCTGCGCCGGGTCAGCACCTCGACGCCATCGGCGGTGACCGCCAGGGTGTGCTCCCATTGCGCAGAGGGGCGCCCGTCCCGGGTGGTGACGGTCCAGCCGTCCCGGCGATTGAGCCGGACATGGCGGCGACCGGCATTGATCATGGGCTCGATGGTGAAGGTCATGCCCTCCACGAGCTCCAGGCCCGTCCCCGGCTCGCCATAGTGCAGCACCTGGGGCTCCTCGTGAAAGCCCCGGCCGATGCCATGGCCGCAGTATTCCCGCACGACGGAGTAGTGGTTGCTCTCGGCGTGCTGCTGGATGACGTGGCCGATGTCGCCCAGGCGGGTGCCGGGGCGAACCAGGGCAATGCCCTTGTACAGGCACTCCTGGGTGATCCGCACCAGGCGCTGCAGGTGGGGCGCGGTCTCGCCGACATGAAACATGGCGCTGGTGTCGCCATGGTAGCCGTCCTTGAGCACGGTGATGTCGATGTTGATGATGTCCCCCTTGCGCAACGCCCTGGTGTCCGAGGGGATGCCGTGGCAGACCACATCGTTGATGGAGGTGCAGATCGAGCGGGGAAAGCCGTGGTAGTCGAGGGGAGCGGGGGTGGCTTTCTGCTGGTGGACGATGTAGTCGTGACAGATCCGGTCCAGCTCGCCGGTGGTGATGCCCGGCTCGACGTAGGGGCCGATCATCTCCAGTGCCTCGGCGGCCAGCCTGCCCGCTACCCGCATCCGCTCAAGCTCTTCGGCGGTCTTGATGAGTACCTTCATGCATGCCTCTCGTTGCTGCATCCGGGCCGGAATCGGCCGCGGCTCGAGGGAACGCTGACTGGAGCGAGGAGCGGCGACCGGGGATTGCGGCCCTGAAAAAGAGGTCCATTGTAAACGAAGGCGGGGGCCCCGCGCAGCCGTTGCTTCTTCACGTTGGCTCCGGCCTGTGGTATAAATCGCGCTCCCCGCTCTCCGTGGAGAGCTTGGGGGCAATGACGCACACGTGCCGACACAGGTGTCCGGGTGCCCGCTGCGGCGGGTTGACGCCTGGGGTGCGTGGAGGACCAACCCGTACAAGACAGGTGATTTCATGACGACTCAAGTCAGCATGCGCGAGATGTTGCAGGCCGGTGTGCACTTTGGCCACCAGACCCGCTTCTGGAACCCTCGCATGGCGCCCTACATCTTCGGGGCCCGCAACAAGATTCACATCATCAACCTGGAGCGCACCGTCCCGGCCTTCAACGACGCCCTGGAGTTCGTCGGGCGGCTGACGGCCAACCGCAACAAGATTCTCTTCGTCGGCACCAAGCGCGCGGCGAGCGAGATCGTCAAGGAGCAGGCCGAGCGCGCCGGCATGCCCTATGTCAGCCATCGCTGGCTGGGCGGCATGCTCACCAACTACAAGACCATTCGGCAGTCCATCAGCCGCCTGCGCGACCTGGAGGCCCAGGCTGAGGACGGCACCTTCGACAAGCTGACCAAGAAGGAAGCGCTGATGCGCAGCCGGGACATGGAGAAGCTGGAGCGCTCCATCGGCGGCATCAAGGACATGGGCGGCCTGCCCGATGCGCTGTTTGTCATCGATGTGGACCACGAGCGCATTGCCATCCAGGAAGCCAACAAGCTGGGCATTCCGGTGGTGGGCGTGGTGGACACCAACTCCAACCCCGAGGGCGTGGACTACGTCATCCCCGGCAACGACGATGCCGTCCGCGCCATTCGTCTGTACGCCTCGACCATGGCCGATGCCATTCTCGCCGCCCGCAACCAGGCCGACGGGGGCGAAGTCACCGAAGAGCTGGCCGAAGCCGTGGCCCAGCAGGCCGAGCCTGCCGCCGAGGAGTAGCGCGGCGTGCCCGGCCGGCTCCGGAAGGGTGGAGCGGGGCCGGGCGAGCAGGATCTGCAGGGAAGGGGGCACAGCCCCCTTTTTTGAATGAGTCGAGATCAGCGGGGCAGCGCCAGCGGGCGTTGTCCCATTCCAGTCAATGTGGAGGAAGAGAACAATGGCGGCAGTTACAGCGGCAATGGTCAAGGAGCTGCGCGAGCGCACCGGCCTGGGCATGATGGAGTGCAAGAACGCCCTGGTAGAAGCCGGTGGTGACATCGAGGCAGCCATTGAGGAGCTGCGCAAGTCCAGCGGCATGCAGGCAGCCAAGAAGGCAGGGCGCACCGCCGCAGAGGGGGTGGTGGCGGCCCGGGTTGCTGAGGATGGCAGCCGTGGCGTCATCATCGAGGTCAACAGCGAGACCGACTTCGTTGCCCGAGACGATCATTTCCGGAGCTTTGTCGACACCGTGGTCGAGAAGGCCTTCAACGATCAGCAGGCCACCTTGGAGAGCCTGACCAGCGGGGAGCTGGAAAAGGAGCGCGAGGCTCTGGTGCAGAAGATCGGCGAGAACATCGGTGTCCGCCGTCTCGACCGCGCCAAGGCCGAGGTCGTGGGCAGCTATGTGCACTCCAATTTCCGCATCGGCGTGCTGGTGGCTCTGAAGGGGGGCAGCACCGAGCTGGCCCGCGACGTGGCCATGCATGTCGCCGCGGTCAATCCCCGGGTGGCCACCACCGACCAGATGCCCGAGGACGTGGTGGCCAAGGAGCGGGAAATCTACTCCGCCCAGGCTGCTGACAGCGGCAAGCCGGCCAACATCGTGGAAAAGATGGTCGAGGGTCGGCTGCGCAAGTTCCTGGCCGAAAACACCCTGGTGGAGCAGCCCTTCGTCAAGAATCCGGACCAGACTGTGGGCCAGCTGCTCAACGAGGCCGGCGCCGAGATCCTGGGCTTTGTCCGCTATGAGGTGGGCGAGGGCATCGAGCGCGAGGAAGTGGACTTTGCCTCGGAAGTGGCGGCCCAGCTGAAGAGCTGAGCCGTTGCCGCCGCTCACCCCAGTCACAATGGAGTACGCCATGCCAGAGTCAGGGAACCGGAAGTACGAGCGCATTCTGCTCAAGCTCAGCGGAGAAGCGCTGGGGAAGGAGGGCGTGGGCATCGATCCCGACATACTCGATCGCATGGCAGGGGACGTGGGCCGGCTGCTGGAGCTGGGCGTCCAGCTCGGGCTGGTGGTGGGGGGCGGAAACCTGTTTCGCGGGGCCGCTCTGCAGGCCGCCGGCCTGGACCGGGTCACCGGCGATCACATGGGCATGCTGGCCACGGTGATGAATGCCCTGGCGATGCGGGACGCTCTGGATCGGGCTGGCATTCCGGCGCGGGTCATGTCGGCCATTCCGATGACGGGGGTGGTGGATGACTACGACCGGCGCGATGCCGTCCAGGCCCTGGAGCGCGGAGAGGTGGTGGTGTTTGCCGGGGGCACCGGCAACCCCTTCTTTACCACCGACTCGGCGGCCTGCCTGCGGGGCATCGAGATCGGGGCACAGCTGGTGCTCAAGGCCACCAAGGTGGATGGCGTCTACAGTGCGGATCCGCTGGTGGATCCGGGGGCAGAGAAGTTTTCCCGGCTGACCTATGATGAAGTGCTGGAGCGCAAGCTCGAAGTCATGGATCTGACGGCCATCTGCCTGTGCCGGGACCACGATCTGCCGTTGCGAGTGTTTGCCATGGATCAGCCCGGAGCCCTGCTCAGCATCGCCACGGGCGGCGCCGTGGGCACCCTGATCCAGGCCGGCCGGACATCAGGAGATCAAGCATGATCGAGGAATACAAGAAAGACGCTGAAGAGCGAATGAACCGGGCGGTGGAAGTGCTGGGTCAGCAGTTCAACCGCATTCGCACCGGCCGGGCCCACCCCAGCCTGCTGGACGACATCCGGGTGAGCTACTACGGTGCCGACACCCCGCTGAACCAGCTGGCCAACATCAATGTCGAGGATGGCCGGACGCTGACGGTGGTGCCCTGGGAAAAGAACATCGTCCCCGAGATCGAAAAGGCCATCATGAAGTCGGAGCTGGGCCTCAACCCCAGCACCGCGGGGGGCGTCATTCGCATTCCCATGCCGGCGCTGACCGAGGAGACCCGGCATGGCTTCATCCGCCAGGCGCGGGCCGAGGCCGAGGGCGCCCGGGTATCCATCCGGAACGTGCGGCGCGATGTCAACGGCAGCATCCGCGACCTGGTTCGCGAAAAGGAAATCAGCGAGGACGAGGAGCGCCGAGCCCAGGAAGAGATCCAGAAGATCACCGATCGCTACATCGCCCGGGTGGATGAGGCGCTCTCCGCCAAGGAAGCGGATCTGATGGAAATCTGACCCGGCCATCATGTCGGATTCCCGCCTCGCCCCAACCCGGCACGGAACCTTGGTGCCGCGCCATGTCGCCATCATCATGGACGGCAACAACCGCTGGGCGCGGGCCAGAGGGCTGCGCAGCAGCGCGGGGCACAAGGCCGGGGTGGAGGCCATCCGCAACGTGCTGCGCTCCTGTGAGCGGCACGGGGTGGAAGTGCTCACCCTGTTTGCCTTCAGCAGTGAAAACTGGCAGCGACCGGGCAGCGAGGTGCAGGCCCTGATGCGGCTGTTTTCTTCCTACCTCAACAGCGAGGTGCAGAAATTGCACCGCGATGGTGTGCAGGTGCGCTTCATCGGCCGGCGAGACCGCCTCAACCCGAGGCTGGTGGCGAGAATGGAGCAGGCCGAACAGCTCACCGCCGACAACGAGCGCTCGACGCTGGTCATCGCCGTGGACTACGGCGGGCGCTGGGATGTTGCCCAGGCGGCTCGGCAGCTGGCCCGGGCGGTCTCCGAGGAGCGGCTGCAGCTCGACGACATCGACGAGGCCGCCCTGGCGGAGCACCTCAGCCTGGCGGACCTGCCCGCCCCGGATCTATGCATTCGCACCGCCGGCGAGCAGCGCATCAGCAATTTTCTCCTGTGGCAGCTGGCCTATGCCGAGCTGTATTTCTGTGACACGCTCTGGCCCGATTTCAGCGAGACCACCATGGATGCAGCGGTGCGCGCCTATGCCGGACGGGAGCGGCGGTTTGGAGGTCGACTGACCAGCGTGGGTGCCGCCGGTGCTTAGACAGCGGATCGTCACTGCCCTGGCGCTGGCCGGGGGCCTGGGCGCCGCCCTGGTCTGGCTGCCCTCCGGGGCGTTGGCCCTGCTGTTTGCCCTGATGCTGGCCCTGGCGGGCTGGGAGTGGGCCATGCTCTGTGGCTGGGACCATCCCGGGGCGAGACTGCTCTATGTGCTGGTTCTGCTCGCGGCCCTGGGCGGGGTGGCCCTGTTCACCGATCTGCCGGGGGCGATGGACATCGACGCCGTGCGCGACCTGTTGGGCCTGGCGGGGCTGTGGTGGGCGCTGGCCCTGCTCTGGGTCATGGGCTATCCCGGCAGCGTCCCGCTGTGGCGGGCGCCGCTGATGCGGGCCGCCATGGGAGTGCTGACCCTGGTGCCCCCCTGGCTGGCGCTGGTGTTTCTGCGCGAGCAGCCCAAGGGGCGACAGCTGATCCTGCTGGTCATTGTTCTGGTGGCGGCGGCGGACATCGGAGCCTATTTCGCCGGCCGGGCCTGGGGGCGGAGCAAGCTGGCACCCCGGGTGAGCCCGGGCAAATCCTGGGCCGGCTTCTGGGGCGGGCTGGGTTCCGCGGCAGCGATGGCGGCCCTGGCCTGGGGCCTGCTGTGGCAACAGTGGCTGGAGCCTCTGGCCATGGCCGTGGTGGTTGCCTGCACCGTGCCCGCCTCGGTGCTGGGAGATCTGCTGGAGAGCATGTTGAAGCGCCATCGCGGCATCAAGGACAGCGGTCAGCTGCTGCCCGGCCACGGCGGCGTGCTGGATCGAATCGACAGTCTGACGGCGGCGGCACCGGTCTTTGCGCTGTTGTGGCTGCTGATGGTCGTGGAGGGCGCGGGATGAAGGCCGTCACCATACTGGGAGCCACGGGCTCCATCGGCCGCAGCACCCTGGCGGTGCTCGCCGGCCACCCCGATCGCTACCGACTCCACGCCCTGACGGCCAATGACAATGTCGCGGCGCTGCTGCCGCTGGTACTCGCCCACCGTCCCCGCTTCGCCGTGCTCCGCGACGAGGCGGCTGCCCGGGAGCTGAAGGCCGCCCTGTCAGGCCAGGGTGGAACCACCCGGGTCCTGGCCGGTGCGGCGGGGCTGGAGGAGGTGGCGGCAGATGCCGAGGTCGACGTCGTCATGGCCGCCATCGTCGGTGCGGCGGGACTGGCCCCCACCCTGGCGGCGGTGCACTCCGGCAAGCAGGTGCTGCTGGCCAACAAGGAGTCGCTGGTCATGGCCGGCGCGCTGTTCATGGAGGCAGTCTCGGCCTCGGGCAGCACCCTGCTGCCGGTGGACAGCGAGCATAACGCCATCTTTCAGTGCCTGCCCCGGGACTACCGCTGCGGAACTTCGCCGCAGGGGGTGCGGCGCATCCTGCTCACCGGCTCCGGCGGGCCCTTTCGGACCCACGCGGCAGAGGCGCTGGACCAGGTGACCCCCGCCGAGGCCTGTGCCCACCCCAACTGGTCCATGGGGCCCAAGATTTCGGTGGATTCAGCCACCATGATGAACAAGGGCCTGGAGCTGATCGAGGCCTGCTGGCTGTTTGCCACCGAGCACCAGGCCATCGACATCGTCGTCCATCCCCAGAGCATCGTGCACTCCATGGTGGAGTACGTCGACGGGTCGGTGCTGGCCCAGCTGGGCCAGCCCGACATGCGCACGCCCATCGCCAGCGCCCTGGCCTGGCCCCGGCGCATGAGCTCGGGGGTCAGCCCCCTGGATCTGATCGCCCAGGGACGGCTGGAGTTCGAGGCGCCGGATGAGCTGCGCTTTCCCTGCCTGCGGCTGGCCCGTCAGGCGATTGCCGCTGGAGGCAGTCTGCCCACGGCCCTGAACGCAGCCAATGAGGTGGCCGTGGCCGCCTTTCTGGAACAGCGCATTCGTTTTACCAGCATCCCTGCTATCATCGAGCAGGTGCTGGCGGCAACCGAGGTCCGGATGCCCACTTCCCTGGCGGAGGTGGAGCAGGTGGATGCGGCGGCCCGGCGCGAGGCTCGGAGTGCCGTGGAGGCTTGCGCCGGCCAGGGGCGGTTCACCCAGCCCACGATTTGAATCGTCGATTCACGGCCCAGGCAGAGGACCCGATGAGGTCATGGCGCTATTGCATACCCTGCTGATCACCGCAGTGACTCTGGGAATACTGGTCAGCGTCCACGAGTTTGGCCACTTCTGGGTCGCCCGCCGCCTCGGCGTCCGGGTGCTGCGTTTTTCCATTGGCTTCGGTCCGGCCCTGCTGCGCTGGACGGATCGCTCGGGCACGGAATACGTGCTGGCCCTGATTCCCCTCGGCGGCTATGTAAAGATGCTGGAGGACGATGGCCAGCTGGAGTCTGCCGAGCGTGAGGTCAGCTTCAATGCCCGGCCCCCCGGCCAGCGGGTGGCTATCGCCGCTGCCGGCCCCGCCGCCAACTTTCTGCTCGCCATCGCCGTCTACTGGCTGGTGTTCCTGTCCGGCGAAACCGGCATTGTGCCCGTGGTGGGCGAGGTCGAGCCCGACTCCATCGCCGCCCAGGCGGGGCTGGAGGCCGGCCAGTACATTCTCGCCGTCGACGGTCAGCCGACCCCCACCTGGCAGGCTTTGAATCTGCGGTTGATGCGGCGCATCGGCGAGTCGGGCCCGATGCACTTCGAGGTGCGCTACCCCGATTCCAGCCTGCGCTATGAATCCACCGCCGAGCTGGAGCAGTGGCTGGTAGGAGTGGAGGAGCCGGATCTGGTCGCCGCCCTGGGCCTGACCCTCTACCGCCCCCCCGTCGAGGCGGTGCTGGAGGAAGTGGTGGCCGGCAGCCCGGCCGAGCGAGCGGGGCTGCAGCCTGGCGATCGCATTCTCGCCGTGGACGGCGAGGTCGTGCAGGACTGGGCCCAATGGGTGGAGGAAGTGCGCCGCCGAGCGGATCAGTGGATGACGTTGACCGTGGTGCGAGGCGGCGAGAGCCTGGAGCTGGATCTGCGCCCCGAGAGGGTGGCGACCGCCACCGGCAGCCATGGCCAGGTGGGCGTGCTGCCCAGACTGCCCGAGTGGCCGCCGGAGCTGATCGCCCAGCTTCGCTATGGCCCGGCGACGGCCCTGGTGGCCGCGCTGGATCGCACCGGCGAGGTGTCCTGGTTCACGCTGACTTCCATCAGCAAGATGCTGCAGGGCCTCATCTCATCGAAAAACTTGAGCGGTCCGATCACCATTGCTAAAGTGGCGACCGCTTCTGCCAGGTCGGGCATTGAATCCTATCTCGGTTTTCTGGCACTGCTCAGCATCAGTCTGGGTGTTCTCAACCTGCTGCCCATACCAGTGCTGGATGGTGGCCACATCCTGTTCGGGCTGGTGGAGTGGATTCGAGGGCGGCCCGTACCGGAACGGGTGCAGATGCTGGGCTATCAGCTCGGGCTGGTCACCGTCGTCGGCATCATGATGCTGGCGATCTACAACGACCTGGCCCGGCTGTAGCGCAGCGCAGGCACAACTGATGGGACTCTCCTGGTTTTGACCCCGATGAGAAAGTATCTGGCCCTTGGGCTGTGGCTGGCAACGTGTTCCCTGCCGTCGAGTGCCGACGAGGTCTTTGCAGTCGGCGACATTCGCATCGAAGGCCTGCAGCGCATCTCTGCCGGAAGCGTCTTTGCAGCCATGCCCCTCAACGTGGGGGATCGCCTGGATGACGAGCGTCAGCAGCGGGTGATTCGCGCCCTGTTCCGCAGCGGCAACTTCGATGACATCCGCCTCTTTCGAGACGGTGACATCCTGGTGGTCAACGTGCAGGAGCGGCCCTCCATCAGCGAGATCAAGATCGAGGGCAACAAGGCCATCAAGACCGATGCCCTGCTGGACGGCCTGGGCAAGGCCGGCCTGGCCGAAGGCCAGGTGTTCAAGCGCTCCACCCTGGAGGGCATGCGCATGGAGCTGACCCGGCAGTACGTGGGTCAGGGCCGCTACGATGCCAGCATCCAGACCGAGGTGGTGGCCCAGCCCCGCAACCGCGTGGCGGTCCACATCAACGTCGACGAGGGCAGCACTGCTGCGATCAAGTCCATCAACCTCATCGGCAACCAGGCCTTTGACGACGACACCCTGAGGGATGAGCTGCAGCTCAAGACCACCGGCATGTGGTCCTGGCTGACCGGCAACGACAAGTACTCCAGGGAAAAGCTGACCGGCGACCTGGAGACCCTCAGCTCCTGGTACCTGGACCGGGGCTACATCGAGTTCGATCTGGAGTCCACCCAGGTTTCCATCACCCCCGACCGCAAGGCGGTCTACATCACCGCCGGGCTGCGCGAGGGCGAGGTATACACCGTGGACCAGGTGGAGTTGTCCGGTGACATCGTCCTGCCCGAAGCGGAGCTGGAACCCCTGATCCAGGTGGCGCCGGGCTCGACCTTCTCCCAGGCGGAAGTGACTCGAACCGAGGAGCTGCTGGCGGAGCGGCTGGGCGACGAGGGCTACAACTTTGCCCGCATCAATGGCATGCCCCAGGTGAACGAGGACGAACACAGCGTGGACCTGCGCTTCTTCGTCGATCCGGGCATGCGCACCTATGTCCACCGCATCAGCTTTTCCGGCAACCACCGCACCGCCGACGAAGTGCTGCGCCGCGAGATGCGCCAGATGGAGTCGGCGCCGGCCTCCCGGGCCAAGATCGAGCAGTCCCGGGTCCGACTGGAGCGGCTGGGCTTTTTCAAGCAGGCCGAGGTGGACACCCGGGAGGTGGCGGGCAGCGACGACCTCATCGATCTGCTCTACAGCGTCGAGGAGCAGGCCTCGGGGAGCATCGGGGCCAGCATCGGCTATGCCCAGGACAGCGGCATGCTGCTGGGGGCCAACATCCAGCAGAACAACTTCATGGGCTCCGGCAAGCGGGTGGGCGTCGGCGTGTCCCGGTCGCGCTACCTCACCAGCGCCCAGTTCAGCTACAACAACCCCTACTTCACCGAGGATGGGGTCAGCCGCGGCTTTTCGGTGTTCTACCGCAAGGCCCACCTGGACAAGATCAACGTCGCCAGCTATACCACCAACACCCTGGGGACCAGCCTCAACTTCGGCTATCCGCTGAGCGAGACCCAGGCGCTGGGCTTTGCCCTGGGCTATGCCAACACCGAGATCAAGACCGGCTTTGCCGCGGTCAAGGAAATTGTCGGCAGCCCGCGAATTCGCCAGGAGCTGAACCAGTTCTTTGTCGACGACAAGCGCCAACCCTCTGGAGAATATACGGGTCCCGAGCAGTTGGAGACCTTCCAGCCCTCTCAACACGGCCACCATCTGCGCGACGACCTGTACAAGCCAGGTTTCGTGGACCTCTATGGCAACAAGTACGACATCTTCACCACCACCTTCAGCTGGAACCAGTCGACCCTGAACCGGGGCCAGCTGGCCACCCGGGGTGCCTCCCAGGCGGTGTCGCTGGAGGTGGCGGTGCCGGGTTCCGATCTCGAGTACTACAAACTGATCTACAATGGCCAGATCTTTGTGCCGCTCTCTGAAAAGTGGACGCTGCGGTTTCGCACCGAGCTGGGTTATGCCGATGGCTACGGCAAGCTCGATCATCTGCCCTTCTTCGAGAATTTCTTTGGCGGCGGCTTCGGCTCGGTTCGCGGGTTTCGCAGCAACACCCTGGGCCCCCGCAGTACCCCCGCCGACATCTATGCCATTCGGCGGGCGGTCACCGAGCTGAACAGCAGCAACCGGCCCTCCCGCTATGGCGGCTACGGCTATGTGGTAGATCCCAGCACCGGCAAGCTGCAGGTCCAGCGCATTGGTGGCAAGCCCGACCCCTTCGGGGGCAACGTGCTGGTCGAGGGCTCCATGGAACTGCTCTTCCCGCTGCCCTTCATCAAGGATCACCGCTCGGTGCGCTCGGCGTTCTTCCTGGATGCCGGCAATGTCTTCAGTACGCGCTGTGGCAACAACCAGGCGAACTGCCACGATATCGACATGGGAGAGCTGCGCTATTCGGTGGGCTTTGGCATCACCTGGATCACTGGCTTTGGCCCGTTGACCTTCAGTCTGGCCAAACCGCTGAACGATGGCCGCTACGATGAAACCGAGGTGTTCCAGTTCTCTCTTGGCCATGGTTTCTGAGCAGGCGGGTCAATTCAATAACGATGACGGAGGAATGATGGCGTGCAAAAACTCATGAAAATGGCGGCTCTGGTTCTGCTGGCCCTGACCGCCAGCCTGGCCCAGGCCCAGGGCAAGACGGCGGTGCTCAACATCCAGCAGGCCATCCTGATGACCGACGAGGCCCAGAAGCGCTTCAGCGAGCTGCGCGCCCAGAGCAGCTACAAGGACAACAAGGGCCAGATGGACCGCCTGCGCAAGGAACACGATGACATCATCAAGAAGCTGCAGAAGGACATGGCAGTCATGAGTGATGAACAGAAGCGCCAGCAGCAGGGGATCATCGAGGAAAAGCGGGCCGACATCGAACACGTCATGCGCAAGCTGCAGGGCGCCGAGCAACAACTGGGACAGGCCTTGCTCCAGGAAATGGCGCCCAAACTGCAGGAAGTGGTGACCGAGCTGATCAAGGCCGAGGGCATCGGCATGCTGCTCAACAGCGAAGCCGTGCTCCATGCCGACAACAGCTACGACATCACGGCCAAGGTGACGGACAGGCTGAACCGGGCCCGCTGAGCATGACAGGCCGCTTGACCCTGGGCGACATCGCCGATCGCCTGGGCGTGGAGTGCCGAGGCGACCGACAGCGCAGCATCCGCGGCCTGGCTACCCTGGGCAGCGCCGGGGAGGATCAGCTGAGCTTTCTGGCCAACCCCCGCTATGCCGAGCTGCTGGCTCGCACCGGAGCGGGAGCAGTGCTGCTGGCCCCGGAGCAGGCCGAGCACTGCCCGGTGGACTGTCTGGTTACCGAAGAGCCCTACCTGGCCTATGCCCGGGCCTCCCACTGGTTTGACCGCGCGCCACGGCCCCCGGCCGGCATCCATCCCAGCGCTGTAGTAGCGGAGTCGGCCAGGCTGGGCGAGGGGGTCAGCATCGGGGCGATGTGCGTGGTGGGGGAGGGTGCCGAGCTGGCCAGCGGGGTCGTTCTGGGCCCGGGCTGCCTCATCGGCGAGCACTGCCGCATCGGTGAAGACAGCCGCCTCCAGGCCCGGGTCACGCTTTACCATGGCGTTCGGCTGGGTCGGCGCTGCCTCCTCCATAGCGGAGCCGTACTGGGCGCCGACGGCTTCGGCTTTGCCCAGGACGAAGGCGAGTGGGTCAAGATCGCCCAGCTGGGCGGAGTGGTGGTGGGTGATGACGTCGAGATCGGTGCCAACACCACCATCGACCGGGGTGCCCTGGAAGACACCCGGATCGGCAACGGAGTCATCATCGACAACCTCGTCCAGGTGGCTCACAACGTCGTCATCGGCGACCACACGGCCATCGCCGGCTGCGTCGGCATTGCCGGCAGCACCCGCATTGGCCGCTACTGCACGGTGGCAGGTGGCGCGGGTCTGGTGGGACACATCGACATCGCCGACCACGTCCACATCAGCGGCATGACACGGGTGAGCAAATCCATCGACCGGCCGGGTTCCTGGACCTCGGGCACGGCCATGCAGGAAACACGACAGTGGCGGCGCAATGCGGCACGCTTTGCCCGCCTCGATGAACTGGCCCGTCGCGTCAATGCGCTCGCCAGACCACAACAGATTGACTGAACAAGGCCAGTGGCATGTTGGATGCAAGAGAGATTCGCGAGTATCTGCCCCATCGTTTTCCCTTTCTGCTGGTGGACAGGGTCATCGAGATGGAGCTTCCCCAGTCGTTGCTGGCCGTCAAGAACGTCTCCATCAACGAGCCCTTCTTCGAGGGGCACTTTCCCGAGCTGCCCATCATGCCGGGGGTGCTGATCCTGGAGGCGATGGCCCAGTCGGCGGGCATCCTGGGCTTCAAGAGCCAGGAAAAGAAACCGGCCGATGGCTCGATCTATCTGTTCGTAGGGGTCGACAATGTGCGCTTCAAGCGACCTGTGGTGCCCGGTGACCAGCTGCTGCTGCGGGCCAACTATGTGTCGGATCGCCGCGGGATCTGGAAGTTTTTCTGCACTGCCCACGTCGGCGAGGACCTGGCCTGCTCTGCCGACATCATCTGCGCGGACCGCTCACTGTGATTGACCCCCGAGCCATCATTGACCCCGGCGCGCGAATCGCCGGCGATGTGCGGGTCGGGCCCTTCACTGTCATCGGTCCGGATGTGGAGATCGACGCCGGCACCGAGATTGCCTCCCACGTCGTGATCAAGGGTCCCACCCGCATCGGGGAGCGCAATCGCATCCTGCAGTTCTCCAGCATCGGCGAGGACACGCCGGACCTGAAGTACCAGGGCGAACCGACCCGGCTGGTCATCGGCAACGACAATGTGATCCGGGAGGGGGTCACCATTCACCGTGGGACCGTGCAGGACCGGGGTGAGACCACCATCGGGGACCACAATCTGCTGATGGCCTATGTCCACGTCGGCCATGATTCCGTCATCGGCAACCACTGCATTCTGGTCAACAACGCCTCCCTGGCCGGCCACGTGCACATGGGCGATTGGGCCATTCTCTCGGGCTATACCCTGGTGCATCAGTACTGCCACATCGGCGCCCACAGCTTCAGTGGCATGGGCAGCGGTATCGGCAAGGATGTGCCGGCTTTCATGATGGTCTACGGCAACCCCGCTGAGCCGCGGGGCATCAACATCGAGGGGCTGCGCCGGCGAGGGTTCAGCGGTGAGCAGATCACTGCCGTGCGCCGGGCCTACAAGATTCTCTACCGCCAGGGACTGACCACTGAGGCGGCGCTGGAGCTGTTGCGCAGCCTGGTGGTGGATCACCCCGAGCTGACCCTGCTGGTGGACTCGCTGGAGCGTTCCCGGCGCGGCATCGTGCGCTGACGGCAACGGGAGGGGACATGCGGCGAGTGGGCTTGATCGCAGGGGAGGCCTCCGGAGACCTGCTGGGGGCCAGCCTGATGGCGGCGTTGCGAGCGCACTGGCCCGACGTGCAATTCAGCGGCGTGGGCGGCCCGGCGATGCTGGAGCAGGGCTTTCACAGCCTGGTGTCCATGGACCGGCTGGCCGTCATGGGCCTGGTGGAGCCGCTGCAGCGGCTGCCTGAGCTGCTGCGCCTGCGCCGCCGTCTCCGGCGCCACTTTCTCGCCGAGGGCTGCGACCTGGTGGTGGGCATCGACTCCCCCGATTTCAATCTGGGGCTGGAGCAGTGGCTGCGCCGGCGAGGGGTGGCCACCGCCCACTACGTCAGCCCTTCGGTCTGGGCCTGGCGGCAAGGTCGAATCCGCACCATTGCCCGGGCCGTGGACCTGATGCTGGTCCTGTTTCCCTTCGAAGAGCCCTTCTACCGCGAGCACGGAGTGGCGGTGTGTTGCGTCGGCCACCCGATGGCCGACCAGCTGCCCATGGAGCCCGCCACCGAGGCCGCCCGGGCGGAGCTGGGGCTGTCGGAAACGGCGCGGGTGGTGGCGCTGATGCCGGGTAGCCGCGGCGGCGAGGTGACCCAGCTGGGGGGGCGCTTCCTGGCGGCGGCGAGCTGGCTGCATCGACAGCGGCCGGGCTGGGTTTTTCTGCTGCCCGCGGCCAGCGAAGAGCGACATCGGCAGCTGGCCGCCCTGCTGGCGGAGCAGGGCGCGGCTGGGATGGATCTCAGGCTGCTGGCTCCGGGGCGCTCCCGGCTGGCCATGGCGGCCGCCGACGCGGTGCTGATGGCTTCGGGCACGACCACCCTGGAGGCCATGCTGCTCAAGCGCCCCATGGTGGTGGCCTACCGGATGGCGCCCTGGTCCTACCGCTTGCTGGCGCCCTGGGTCAGAACCCCCTACATTGCCCTGCCCAACCTGCTGGCCGGGGAGGAGCTGGTGCCGGAATTCATTCAGGACGAAGTCGTGCCCGAGACGCTGGCCCGCAGCCTGCTGGAACAACTGGAGAGCGATCGCCGAGCGGCGGTGGTGGAGGTCTTCGAAGGCCTCCATCGCCAGCTGCGCAGAGGTGCGAGCCAGCGGGCAGCGGCGGCCCTGGTCGATCTGGTGGCCGCCCGGGAGGCCAGGTCGTGACTGCCGCACAGACCGACTGGCTGGCTGAACTGCCGGCAGCAGGCCCGGTGGCCGGGGTCGACGAGGTGGGACGCGGACCCCTGGCGGGGGATGTGGTGGCCGCAGCGGTGGTGCTGGATCCCGCCCGGCCCATTCCCGGGCTGGCCGACTCCAAGCGACTGAGCCCGCGCCGGAGAGAGGCCCTCCACGAGCTGATCTGCAGCCAGGCCCTGGCCTGGTCCGTGGGCCGCGCCAGCGTCGCCGAGATCGACCGACTGAACATTCTCCAGGCCAGCCTGCTGGCCATGGAGCGAGCCGTAGCGGGCCTGGGGCTGGAACCGGCCCATGTGCTGGTGGATGGCAATCGCCTGCCCCGCTGGTCCTGGCCCTCGACGGCGGTGGTGGGGGGCGATGACCGGGTCGAGGCCATCGCGGCGGCCTCCATCCTGGCCAAGGTGACCCGGGACCGGGAGCTGCTGGAGCTCGATCGCCGCTACCCCCACCACGGCTTTGCCGCCCACAAGGGCTATCCCACCGCCGCTCATCTGCGCGCCCTGCAGGAGCACGGAGTGACGCCGGCACACCGTCGCTCCTTTGCCCCGGTGCGTCGCCTGCTGGAGGAGAACTGATGGACGCATCCTTTGTTCACCTGCGCCTGCATTCCGAATACTCCCTGGTGGATGGCCTGGTGCGCATTGAACCCCTGGTGCAGCGCTGTGTGGAGCTGGGCCTGCCGGCCTGTGCCCTGACCGACCAGACCAATTTCTTCGGCCTGATCAAGTTCTACCAGGCGGCGATGGCGGCCGGCATCAAGCCGCTGATCGGCTGCGATCTGCTGTTGTGGAGCGAAGAGGAAGGCGGGCAGCCCGCAGTGCTCTGCCTGCTGGTGCAGAACGAGCAGGGCTATCGCAACCTCATCGAGCTCATCTCCCGCTCCTACCTGGAGGGCCAGCACCAGGGCGTGGCCAGAACCCATCCCGACTGGCTGGCGGGACACACTGAGGGGTTGATCGCCCTGTCCGGCGGGCGCAGTGGCGACATTGGCCAGGCGCTGTTGGCGGAGCAGCCCGAGCTGGCGGCCCGGCGGCTGGCCCGCTGGCAGAAGTTGTTTCCGGACCGGTTTTACCTCGAGCTGCACCGCACCGGTCGACCCGGCGAGGAGGACTACCTCCACCAGGCCGTGGCGCTGGCCGCCACCCGGGACTGTCCGGTCGTGGCCACCAACGATGTGCGCTTTCTCCACTCCGACGAATTCGAAGCCCACGAGGTGAGGGTGTGCATCCACGAGGGGCGCACCCTGGATGACCCCCGGCGGGAGCGCCGCTACAGCGAGCAGCAGTACCTCAGAAGTGCCGAGGAAATGGCCGAGCTGTTCGCCGATCTTCCCGAGGCCCTGGCCAACACGGTGGAGATTGCGCGCCGCTGCAATCTGGAAGTCGAGCTGGGCACCAACCACCTGCCGGCCTACCCCGTGCCCGAGGGGCTGACCGTGGATGAGTTCTTCCGCCAGCAGGCCCACCAGGGGCTGGGCGAGCGCCTGCAGCAGCGGTTCGGCGATCGCCCCGAAGTGCTGGCAGAGCGGGAGGAGTCCTATCGACAGCGGCTGGACTTTGAGCTCAACGTCATCGGCGAGATGGGCTTTCCCGGCTATTTTCTCATCGTCATGGACTTCATCCGCTGGGCCCGGGAGCAGGGCATTCCGGTGGGCCCGGGGCGGGGCTCGGGCGCCGGCTCCCTGGTGGCCTATGCCCTTCGCATCACCGACCTGGATCCGCTGGCCTACGACCTGCTGTTCGAGCGCTTTCTCAATCCCGAGCGGGTGTCCATGCCGGACTTCGATATCGACTTCTGCATGGAACAGCGGGATCGGGTGATCAATTATGTGGCCGATGCCTACGGCCGGGAGGCGGTGGCTCAGATCATCACCTTTGGCACCATGTCGGCCAAGGCCGTGGTGCGGGATGTGGCCCGGGTCCAGGGCAAGCCCTATGGCCTGGCGGACAAGCTGTCCAAGATGATTCCCTTTGAGGTCGGCATGACCCTGGCCAGGGCCCATGAGCAGGAAGCGGTGCTGCGGGAGTTTCTGGAGGAGGACAGCGCCGCCCAGGAAATCTGGGAGATGGCCCTGCAGCTGGAGGGCCTGACCCGCAATGTCGGCAAGCATGCCGGCGGCGTGGTCATCGCCCCCTCGCGGCTGACGGATTTTTCCCCGCTGTACTGCGACGAGGCCGGCGACGGGCTGGTGACCCAGTACGACAAGGGCGACGTGGAGGAGGTGGGCCTGGTCAAGTTCGACTTCCTGGGCCTGCGCACCCTGACCATCATCGACTGGGCCCGGGCGATGATCGACCAGCACCGGGCCCGGCATGGCGAGCCCGCCCTGGACGTCGATGCCCTCCCCCTGGATGACGAACCCACCTTCAGGCTGCTCCAGCGAGCCGAGACCACCGCGGTATTTCAGCTGGAATCCCGGGGCATGAAGGACCTGATCAAGCGCCTGCTGCCCTCGCGCTTTGAAGACATCGTGGCCCTGGTGGCCCTGTTCCGGCCGGGCCCGCTGCAGTCCGGCATGGTGGATGACTTCATCAACCGGAAGCATGGCCGCGCCCAGCTGGCCTACCCCCACCCCCGGTATCAGCACGACTGCCTCATCCCCATTCTGGAGCCCACCTACGGCATCATCCTCTACCAGGAACAGGTGATGCAGATTGCCCAGGTCATGGCGGGCTTCAGCCTGGGTGAAGCCGACCTGCTGCGGCGGGCCATGGGCAAGAAGCAGGCCGACGAAATGGCCGAGCAGCGCGAGCTGTTTGTCAAGGGCGCGGTGGCGCGTGGCCACGGCAGCGAGCTGGCGGCGAACATCTTCGACCTGATGGAGAAGTTTGCCGGCTACGGCTTCAACAAGTCCCACTCGGCGGCCTATGCGCTGGTCTCCTATCAGACCGCCTGGCTCAAGGTTCACTACCCCGCCCAGTTCATGGCGGCGGTGATGAGTTCCGAGCTGCAGAACACCGACAAGATCGTCACCCTCATCGAAGAGTGCCGGGCCATGGGCCTGCCCCTCAAGCTGCCGGATGTCAACGAGGGGCAATACCTGTTCACCGTCAACGGGGAAGGGGAGGTCATCTACGGGCTCGGAGCCATCAAGGGGCTGGGCGAAGGGCCCATCGGCAACCTCATCGAGGCGCGGGAGCAGGGGGGGCCCTTTACCGACCTGTTCGACTTCTGCCGCCGGGTGGATCTGCGCCGGGTCAACCGGAGGGCTCTGGAGGCGCTGATCCGCGCCGGTGCCTTTGATCAGCTGGGCGAGGAGCGGGCCCTGCTGATGGCGGCCATGCCCGAGGCCATCCAGGCGGCGGAGCAGCACAGCCGCAACGACGACAGCGGCATGGTCGATCTGTTTGGAGATGTGGTGCCGACCGCCGAGCAGGGCGATGTCTATGCCAGCGTGCGCTCGGTGCGCCCCTGGTCCACCCGGGAGCGGCTGACCGGAGAAAAGGAAACCCTCGGCCTGTTTGTCAGCGGCCACCCCTTCGACGACTACGAGGCCGAGCTGCGCCGCTTTGTCCCCCGGCGCATCAACGATCTGCGGCCCGACTCGTCGAACCAGACCGTGGCCGGCCTGGTGGTGGACCTGCGGGTGACCCGCAATCGGCGGGGCGAGAGCATGGCCTTTGTCCTGCTGGATGACCGCAGCGGGCGCATCGAAGTCACCCTGTTTGCCGATGTGTTCGAGGCCAGCCGGGAGCGGCTGGTCAAGGACAGCATCGTGGTGGTCGAGGGCCAGGCCAGCCACGATGACTACAGCGGCAGCCTGAAGATGCTCTGCCGCGGCGTGGCCTCCCTGGAAGAGGCCCGGGCACAGCATGCCCGGGCGCTCTGCCTGACCCTGACCGAGGAAGACTTTGCCAGCGGCTTCGAGCGGGAGTTCAGCGGCCTGCTGGGGGAGCGCCGTGGCCAGGGGGTGCCCCTGGAGGTGGACTATCGCGGCCGCGAGGCCCGGGCGCGGCTGCGGCTGGGGGACGACTGGCGGGTCCCGCCCAGCGATGAGCTGCTGAACCGGCTGCAGGAGCACTTCGGCAGCGAGCGGGTACAGCTGGATTTCGATCGCGAGGAGGCCGGGGCGATGGGCTGAACCATCATCGACCTCGACGCCGGTTTCGCGTATTGTTCCATCGATGACTGTCCGGCAACGGCGGGCAGGCCATTCGTTCAGGCTAGAGATTATGAATCCAAACTATCTGGAGTTCGAGCAACCCATCGCCGAGCTCGAAATGAAGATCGAAGAGCTCCAGCTGGTCTCTCGGGACAATGACCTCAACATTGCCGAGGAGATCGGTCGTCTGAAGGAGAAGAGCACCCGGCTGACCGAAAAGGTCTTCTCCGGCCTCAAACCCTGGGACATCGTCCGGGTGGCGCGCCATCCGCTGCGCCCCTATTCGCTGGATTACATCCCGCGCATCTTCGATGAGTTCGACGAGCTTCACGGCGACCGGCACTTTGCCGACGATGCGGCCATCGTCGGTGGCATTGCCCGGCTGGAGGGCCGCCCAGTCATGGTCATCGGCCAGGAAAAGGGCCGGGCAGTGGCGGACAAGGTCAAGCGCAACTTTGGCATGCCCAAGCCCGAGGGCTACCGCAAGGCCCTGCGCCTGATGGGCATGGCCGAGCGCTTCGGCCTGCCGGTCATCACCCTCATCGACACCCCCGGGGCCTATCCCGGCATCGACTCCGAGGAGCGGGGCATCTCCGAGGCCATCGCCACCAATCTGGCGGTGATGTCGAGGCTGCGCACGCCCATCGCCTGCGTGGTCATCGGCGAGGGCTCCTCGGGGGGCGCACTGGGCATCGGAGTCGGCGACCACCTGGCCATGCTGCAATACGCCACCTATTTCGTCATCTCCCCCGAGGGCTGCGCCAACATCATCTGGAAGACCAGCGAGCGGGCCCCCGAGGCCGCCGAGGCCATGGGGCTGACCTCCGATGTGCTGGAGGAGCTGGGCATTGTCGATGCCAGCATCGAGGAGCCCCTGGGCGGGGCCCACCGCGATGTCGACCTGATGGCCTCCCGCATCAAGGGCCACCTGATCGAGCAGCTCGACCGGCTCACTGCCCTGCCCCTGGAGGAGCTGCTGGAGGCCCGCTACCGCCGGCTGATGTCCTACGGTTCCCCCTGATTCTCCCACCGTGTTTGCTCCCCGCCACCTGCGCCAGCTGCTGACTCCGTTCTGGTCGGCGCCGCGCTGGTGGCTGGGCCTCAGCGGCGGGGTGGATTCCCTGCTGCTGCTGCACCTGCTGGCGCCCCTGGCGGGGCGGCCCCCCCTGCACGCCGTCCATGTTCACCACGGTCTCTACCCCCAGGCCGACGACTGGGTCGAGCACTGCCGCCGGGCCTGTGGCGAGCTGGGCGTGGAGCTGACCGTGTCCCGGGTGGCGGTGGCGCGGGGCGGGGACGGCGAGGAGGCCGAAGCCCGCCGAGCACGGTATGACGCCTTCGCTCGCCTGCTGGGCCCGGGAGAGGTATTGCTGCTGGGCCACCACCTGGACGATCAGCTGGAAACCCTGTTGATGCGGCTGCTGCGCGGGGCCGGTGTCGACGGGCTGGCGGGCATGCCGCGCCAGCGTCCTCTGGGGGCGGGTCGGCTCTTTCGTCCCCTGCTGGATTGCCGCCGGGTGCAGATCCTGGCCGAGGCCGAGCGCCTGGGGCTGCACTGGATCGATGACCCCAGCAATCGCGACCCCCGCCTGGAGCGGGGCTTTCTTCGCCAGCAGCTGCTGCCCCGGCTGGCCGAGCGCTGGCCCGACTACGACCGTCGTCTGGAGCGCAGTCTGGCCCATCTGGGGCAGGCCCGGGAGGTGCTGGACGATCAGGCTGCCAGCGATCTCTCCCGCTGTGATTACCGACCGGCCGACCACAGTCTGGCCCTGCCGCCCCTGGCGGCTCTGTCCCGGGCTCGCCAGCACAACCTGCTGCGCTACTGGCTCCGTCAGCTGGCGCTGCCACCGCCGCCGGCCCGGGCCTGGGTGCAGTGGACCGAGCTGCTGAATGCCGGTGCCGACGCCGCTCCCCGCTGGCACTGGGAGGGGGCAGAGCTGCGGCGCCATCGCCAGCGGCTGTATCCTCTGCAGGCCCTGCCGGAACCGGCAGATTCCCCCGGGGTCTGGCATCCCCCCGAGCCCTGGCGGGCGCCGGGCATGGGAAAACTGACCGCCGTAGCGACCCGGGGCAGCGGCCTGCGCCTGCCCGTCGGGGCGACCTGCGTAATTCGCCGCCGCCGGGGCGGGGAGCGCTGCCGCCCCCAGGGCAGGCGGCATTCCCAGACCCTGAAGCGCCTGCTCCAGGAACACGGTCTGCCCCCCTGGTGGCGGCAGCGGCTGCCCCTGGTCTACGTGGCTGGGGAGTTGGCAGCGGTGGGGGACCTCTGGGTGTGCGAGGGCCATGCCGCCGGGCCGGGCGAAGCGGGCTGGCTGCTGTCCTGGCAGCGCCCCGGCGTGCCGGTCGGCCGCGGCCTTCGTTGAGCGCGGAGGGGGGTTCTGCTAAGCTACGCGCCCATCCCGTGGCAGCGGTTGAACCGGATTCGAGCTGAGACCCTCGCAGCAGAACCGTGGGCTTTCAGGCTGCCCTCACCAGCCATTCTATCGGTCTGAAATCATGGCGACGCGCTTCATCTTTGTCACCGGCGGCGTGGTGTCCTCCCTGGGCAAGGGCATTGCCTCTGCCTGCCTCGGTGCGGTGCTGGAAGCCCGGGGCCTGGACGTGACCCTGCTCAAGCTGGACCCCTACATCAACGTGGATCCCGGCACCATGAGCCCGGTCCAGCACGGCGAGGTGTTCGTCACCGAGGATGGTGCCGAGACCGACCTCGATCTGGGCCACTACGAGCGCTTTGTCCGCACCCGCATGACCCGGCGCAACAACTTCACCACCGGCCGGGTCTACGAGACGGTGCTGCGCAAGGAGCGCCGGGGCGACTATCGCGGGGCCACGGTCCAGGTCATTCCCCACATCACCGATGAGATCAAGCGCCGCATCATCGAGGGAGCGGGGGATGCCGACCTCGCCATCGTCGAGATCGGTGGCACGGTCGGCGACATCGAGGGGCTGCCCTTCTTCGAGGCGGCGCGCCAGCTCAAGCTGGAGCTGGGCGCCCGCCGGGCCATGCTGATGCATCTCACGCTGGTGCCCTACATTGCCACGGCGGGGGAGACCAAGACCAAGCCCACCCAGCACTCCGTCAAGGAACTGCGCTCCATTGGCCTGCAGCCGGACATTCTGGTGTGCCGCTCGGACCACACCATCGACGAGCAGTCCCGCCGCAAGATCGCCCTGTTTACCAATGTCGAGGAGCGGGCCGTCATTCCGCTGCCGGACATGGACACGGTCTACCGCATCCCTCTGGAGCTCCGCCGCCAGCAGCTGGATGACCTCATCATCGAACGCTTCGGGCTGGACTGCCCCCAGGCGGACCTGACGGACTGGGAAGAGGTCATCGAGGGGGAGCTCAACCCCCGGGCCGAGGTCTGCATCGCCATGGTGGGCAAGTACACCGACCTGGTGGACGCCTACAAGTCCGTGAATGAAGCCCTGCAGCATGCCGGCATCCACTCCCGCACCCGCGTGGACATTCGCTACATCGATTCCGAACAGCTGGAGACCGAGGGCCTGGGAGCCCTGGAGGGCGTCGATGGCATCCTGGTGCCGGGGGGCTTTGGCCGCCGGGGGGTCGAGGGCAAGATCGCGGCGGTGAGGCATGCCCGGGAGCAGGGCATTCCCTATCTGGGCATCTGCCTGGGACTGCAGGTGGCGGTCATCGAATATGCCCGCCATGTGGCCGGGCTGGAGGGGGCCAACAGCACCGAGTTTGATCACAGCTGCCGCCATCCGGTGGTGGCCCTGCTCCATGAACAGGGCGGCCGGGTCGAGGCCGAGCGGGAGGAGAGCGCCGAGCGTGGCAGCACCATGCGCCTGGGGGGCCAGCCCATCCGGCTGGTGGAGGGCAGCCAGGCCCACGCCACCTACGGCCGGGATCTGATCGTGGAGCGCCACCGGCATCGCTACGAAGTCAGCAACGACTATGTGGACACGCTGCAGGAAGCGGGGCTGCGCATCGGCGGCTGGTCAGCGGATGACGCCCTGGTCGAGGTCGTGGAAATTCCGGGCCACCCCTGGTTTGTGGCCTGCCAGTTCCACCCTGAATTCACCTCGACGCCTCGAGACGGCCATCCGCTGTTCAGCGCCTTTGTCGCCGCTGCCTGCCAGTCCTCTTCCCGGGAGATTGCATCGTGAATACAACACGGCAGCTGGAGGTTGCCGGCCTGCGCCTGGGCAACGATCTGCCCTTTGTCCTGTTCGGGGGCATGAACGTGCTCGAATCCAGGGACCTGGCCATGCGGGTCTGCGAGCACTACGTGGACGTCACCGAACGGCTGGGCATTCCCTATGTGTTCAAGGCCTCCTTCGACAAGGCCAACCGCTCCTCCCTGGGATCGTTCCGCGGCCCCGGACTGGAGGAGGGGCTGCGCATGCTGGAGGACGTGAAGCGCAGCTTCGAGGTGCCCGTGCTCACCGATGTCCACGAGCCCCATCAGGCGGCGCCGGTGGCGGAGGTCTGTGAAATTCTCCAGCTGCCTGCCTTTCTCTCCCGCCAGACCGATCTGGTGGTGGCCATGGCGCGCACCGGCGCGGCCCTCCATATCAAGAAGGCCCAGTTTCTCGCTCCCCATGAAATGCGCCACATCCTGCACAAGTGTGAGGAGGCCGGCAACGACAGGCTGATTTTGTGCGAGCGCGGCACCATGTTTGGCTACAACAATCTGGTGGTGGACATGCTGGGCTTTGGCATCATGAAGGCGCTCGGCTACCCGGTGTTCTTCGATGTCACCCATGCCCTGCAGGAGCCGGGCGGACGCAGTGACTCGGCGGGTGGCCGGCGACAGCAGACGGCGGAGCTGGCCAGATCGGGCATGGCCCAGGGGCTGGCCGGGCTGTTTCTCGAGGCCCATCCGGACCCCGACCAGGCGCTCTGCGATGGCCCCAGCGCCTTGCCGCTGGCGCAGCTGGAGCCCTTTCTGGCCCAGGTCAAGGCAGTGGATGACCTGGTCAAAGGCATGCCGGAGCTGGTCATCGAGTGACCCCCGGCCGCATTCAAGTCAGTGGAACCAGCAGTCGGTTTCGACCCTGCCTGAGGACCGCAGTTGAGGAGATGGAGCCCGACCATGGCAAAGATCATCAAGGTTCAAGCCTATGAAATCCTGGATTCCCGGGGCAACCCGACGGTCCAGGCCGATGTGAGACTGTCCGATGGCAGCGTGGGCACCGCCAGCGCTCCCTCGGGGGCATCCACCGGCTCGCGGGAGGCCCTGGAGCTCCGCGACGGAGATGCCGGCCGCTATCTGGGCCGGGGCGTGCTCAAGGCCGTAGGCAATGTCAACGGCCCCATCAACGAGCTGCTCAATGGCATGGATGCCGGCAACCAGGAGGGCCTGGACCAGGCCATGATCGATGCCGACGGCACCGACAACAAGGCTGTGCTGGGCGCCAACGCCATCCTCGCCGTGTCCCTGGCGGCGGCCCGCGCCGAGGCCGTCAGCCGCGGCCTGCCCCTCTACCAGCACATTGCCGAGCTCAACGGGACCGCCGGTCGGTACACCATGCCCGTCCCCATGATGAACATCCTCAACGGCGGCGAGCATGCCGACAACAACGTCGACATCCAGGAATTCATGATTCAGCCCGTGGCGGCTCCCAGCTTTGCCGAAGCGCTGCGGGTGGGCACCGAGGTATTTCATGCCCTGCGCAGCGTGCTGGCTGACCGGGGGCTGAACACCGCGGTGGGCGACGAGGGCGGCTTCGCTCCGGATCTGCCCTCCACCGAGGCCGCCCTGGAGGCCATGGTCGAGGCCATTGACCGCGCTGGCTATCGCCTGGGAGAAGACGTGACCCTGGCCCTGGATTGCGCGGCCAGCGAGTTTTACCGCGATGGCGTCTACGATCTCGTCGGCGAGGGCCGGCGCTGCACGGCAGAACAGTTTGCCGACCAGCTGGCGGACCTGGCCGAGCGCTACCCCATCCTGTCCATCGAGGACGGCATGGACGAGTCCGACTGGGCCGGCTGGAAGGTACTGACCGACCGGCTGGGAGAGCGAGTCCAGCTGGTGGGGGATGATCTCTTCGTCACCAACACCGCCATCCTGCAGCGGGGCATCGATGAGGGGGTGGCCAACTCCATCCTGATCAAGTTCAACCAGATCGGCACTCTGACCGAGACCCTGGCGGCCATTCGCATGGCCCAGGCGGCGGGGTATACGGCGGTCATTTCCCACCGCTCCGGCGAGACGGCGGACACCACCATTGCCGACCTGGCGGTGGCCACCGCCGCCGGCCAGATCAAGACCGGCTCGCTGTGTCGCTCCGACCGGGTGGCCAAGTACAATCGCCTGTTGCGCATCGAGGCGGAGCTGGGCGAGCGGGCTCCCTACCGCGGGCGGGACGAGTTCCGCTGAGCGTCCCCGCCGGGGTAGTCGGTGATGGTGACGGTGCGCAGCCTGCTGATCCTGCTGATCGTCTTGCTGGCGGCCCTGCAGTATCGCCTCTGGGTCGGGCCGGGCAGCCTTGCCGAGGTGGCCCGGCTGGAGCAGCGCATTCAGCAGCAGCGGGAGGAAAACCAGGCCCTGTCCCAGCGCAATGACCGCCTGGCCGAGGAGGTGGCCAGCCTCAAGGCCGGGCTGGCTGCCGTCGAGGAAAGGGCCCGCCAGGAGCTGGGCCTGATCCGGCGGGGGGAGACCTTCTACCTGGTGGTGGACGCGCCGGAGGGCGGGCCATGAGCTCCCCGCACTCCTCATCGCTCTGGGCTGTGGTGCCCGCTGCCGGGGTGGGGCGCCGCTATGGCGCGGATTTGCCCAAGCAGTATCTGCCCCTGCTGGGAGAGACCGTCCTGGAGCATGGTCTGGCGCGGCTGCTGGCGTTGCCCGAGCTGCGCCGCCTGGTGCTGGTGGTGGCTCCGGAGGACCGCCATTGGCAGAGTCTGCCCCGCTGCCGGGACCCACGGATCCAGGTGGTGACCGGCGGCAGCGAGCGGGCGGATTCGGTAGCGGCCGGGGTCGAGGCCCTGGCGGAGCGGGCCGATGACGAGGACTGGGTGCTGGTCCACGATGCGGCCCGCCCCTGCGTCCCGGTGAACGATCTGCGCAGGCTGCTGGCGGAGCTGGCGGGAGATCCCGTGGGCGGCATGCTGGCGGCCGCCATCGACGACACCGTCAAACAGGCAACCCGGGGCCGCGTCGAGACCACCCTCGACCGAAGCCGCATCTGGCGGGCCCTGACCCCCCAGATGTTTCGCCTGGCCCCGCTGCGCCAGGCCCTGGAAGTGGCGCGGCGACAGGCCGGCGCCATCACCGACGAGTCCAGCGCTCTGGAGGCGCTGGGGCATCGGCC